>Ga0335078_10002619_pt1 | contig 27141 bp, 21 predicted proteins | sample Lox_Sample_32_FD_206711 | JGI IMG/M metagenome (GOLD analysis project Ga0335078, IMG submission 206711) | Soil microbial communities from Loxahatchee National Wildlife Refuge, Florida, United States - Lox_Sample_3.2 | ecosystem: Environmental > Terrestrial > Soil > Wetlands | place: USA... | reverse complement strand
GAACAGAAGAGAAGTCCAAACTGAAAACCCTGGTTCTCTAAAAGCGGGACGGTTGAAGTGCCGCTGCTGATGGTCGGGTGGCGCACTTTTTGGGACGATATCGATTTACCGGTTGACCGCCCCTCCGCGGGTTTTGAAGGGGTGGACGGGGTGGTTTATATTGTGTCCGATGGCGTGGACTCGCTTTCCACGTCGCACTAACTCCAGCGTGTGGTGCGCTGCCCCGCAAGGTTCATTTGCATGTGTTCAGGCTGCTGGCCCGCTTCCTGCAGCTTGCTTTTGCAGGGACGGGTGACTATACTGGAAACTGCCTAAGCCGGTCGCAAGCCTCAGTGGGCGAGAGCCCACTTTTTTGTTGGGCGAAGGCTGGAACGCAGATTGGTCGCCATGGGGAGGCATTGCGCCGGGTTCTGGGCGCCGGTCAGCGGGGGCGGGCGCGGACTCGCGCCGTCGCCTGAGTGCTGGCTTTGGCGCGCTGGCGCCTTGTGGCCTGTGGGAACATATGGAACTGGAACGGATCCGCGAAGCGGCTGAGCGCGTGGCGCGGTCGCTGGGAATCGATGTGGTGGACGTGGAATGGAAGGTTGGAAAGCAACGCTTCCTGCGCGTGTACATCGATAAGCCGGAAGGAGTCAGCCACAAGGATTGCGAAGCGGTCAGCAATCAGCTCAGCGTGATTCTCGACGTTGAGGATTTGGTTCCGGGGCCGCATTATATTCTGGAGGTGAGTTCTCCGGGGCTCGACCGGAAGCTCACCAAGCCGGCGGAGTTCGAACGGTTCGCCGGGCGGCTGGCGAAAATATCCACCAATGAGCCGGTGGAGAACCAGAAGTTCTTCGAAGGCCGCCTGGCGGGCGTCGCCGACGGCAAGGTCCAGATCGAAGTGAAAGGCCGGGTGATTGCTTTGCCGATGGAAGGAATTCGCAAGGCGAACCTGGTCGTTGAGTTTTGAGATGAGGGACAAATGGCCAATCTGCTGTATCAGACTATCGAGCAGATCAGCCGGGAAAAGCACATTGAACCGGAAGTGATCGTCGCGGCGATTGAAGACGCGATGATCGTCGCCGCGCGCAAGTATTACAAGACCGAGGAAGACCTCCGCGCCAAGTTCAATCCAGATTCCGGGCAGGTCGATGTGTATGCGGTGCGCCCGGTAGTGGAAGAAGTTACCGACCCGAAAAAGGAATTCACGCTGGCGGAAGCCAAGCGCGTGGACCCCAACGCGGAAGTGGGCGGCGAGGTGATCATTCCCAAGCCGACCGACGTGTTGGGCCGCATCGCCGCGCAAACCGCCAAGCAAGTGATCATGCAGAAGGTGCGCGAGGCCGAGCGCGACACCATCTACAACGAATACAACGGACGCGTCGGCGAGCTGGTCAATTGCGTGGTGAAGCGCACCGAAGGGCCGGACGTGATCGTGGACCTGGGGCGCGCCGAAGCGCGCATGCCCAAGCGCGAGCAGTCGCGCCTGGAAACGTACAACATCGGCGACCGCCTGCGCGTGGTGATTCGGGCCGTGGACCGCTCCGCAAAGGGTCCGCAGGTAATCGTTTCCCGCGCCGATCCCATTTTGGTGCAGCGCCTCTTCGAGATGGAAGTGCCGGAAATTTACGACGGCACCGTGCAGATTCGCGCCGCCGCGCGCGAAGCCGGCGAACGCACCAAGATCGCCGTGCAGAGCCGCGACAAGGATGTCGATCCGGTGGGCGCGTGCGTGGGCATGAAGGGCATGCGCGTGCAATCCATTATCCGCGAATTGCGCGGCGAAAAAATCGACATCATCCCCTATTCGGAAGACACCGTGCAGTTCGCACAAAAGGCGCTGTCTCCCGCGAAGGTGACGCGTGTGCAAATTATCGATCCCGAAACGCGCCACCTCGAGGTAATCGTCGAGGATACGCAGCTTTCCCTCGCGATCGGCAAGAAGGGCCAGAACGTGCGCCTGGCCAGCAAGCTGATCGGCTGGAACGTGGACATCAAGAGCGAGGAAGAAAAGCGCCAGGAGATCGAAGCGCAAATGACCGCGCTGACGGCTCCGGGAACGCCGCTCTCCGAGCTGAAGGGCGTCGGGCCGAAAACCATCGAGCGAATTGAAGTTCACGGGGTCACCACGATCGAAAAACTCGCCGACATGACGCCGGAACAGCTCACCGAAATTCCGGGCATCGGCGAAAAAATGGTCGAGAAGATTCAGTTGTCCGTGGCCGCGTATTTTCAGTCGCTGGAAAATCCGCAGCAGGCCGAAACCGAATCGGTCGAAGCGCTGGCCGAAGAGGAAGCCGCGGAGAGCGCCGGCGAGCAGGAGGCCGCCGCCGAGGAAACGGCGGAAGCGGCGGACGTCGCGGCGGAAAATGTCGAGGCGCCAACGGAAGCGGAAGAAATCGCCGAGGCCGCGGCCGCGCATGGCCAAGCCGCCGGCGGCGCCGAGCCGGAAGATGCGCCCGAGGAAGATCCAGACAAGCATGGAAACAAGTAACGGCCCCGGAGGGCAATGACCGATTCGAATCAAATCCGAATCAACGAACTGGCTCGCGAGCTCGAAGTCAAGGCAAAGGCCATCATTGACTATTTGCCCGAAGCGGGAGTGACCGAGAAAAAAACGCATTCCAGTTCGATCGACGTGGAAGCCGCGGTAAAGGTGCGTGAACATTTTCGCGCGCTGGCCCAAGCGGAAGTAGAAGCCGAACAAAAGGCGGTAGCGGACAAAGCAGCGAAAGAAGCGGCCGCCAGAGCGGCTCGCATGAAACCCGCGGCGGCAGCTCCGCCACCCCCGCCGCCTCCTGCGGCCATTCCTCCTTCACCCGCTCCAGTTGTTTCCGCGCCGGTCGCGCCCGCTCCGCCCGCAGCGAGCGCCGTCGAAGCAAAGCCTGCGGCAGTGGCTCCTGCGCCTCCTCCAATTCCGAAGCCTGTGGTTGTGCCCCCCGCGGAGGCACCGAAGATTTCTCCCGCGCCAAGCCCGGCTGTTGCCAAGCCGCCGGCGCCATTGCGTGCACCGGTAGCCCCGCAGCCGCTCCCTGCTGCCGTGAAGCCGGCGGCGCCCGCAGCGCCTGTAGCTGCGCCGCGACATCCGACTTCTCCTGTACCCGCGTCAGCCCGGCCTGCCGCGGCTGTGCGTCCGCCGGCGGCAGCGCCCAAACCCGCTCCCGCGCCTCCCAAGCCGAATTGGAATCCATTGCCTCCCGGCGCGCGCGTGAATCCGCCGGCGCCGCCAAGGCCGTCAGCCGGCGCCAGGCCTGGTGGCCAGCCATCTAGATTTCCGGCGCGCCCGGGACAAGGCCGTCCGGGGCAGCAGCCTGTGCCGGGACGAAGCGGCCAGCCCTTGCATGAACGCCCGGGAGCGCCGCGTCCCGGAGGGCGCCCTGGAACGCTCTTGCCGCCGGACAAGTCCCCGCCAAAGGCGGAGCCCGGCAAGCCGATTTACGAACGGAAGCCCGCCGCGCGCGCGCGCCCCACGATGGAAAAGCGCTTCGAAGAGGGTGAGCGCAAACTGCATCCGGTGCGCGCCCGCATGGGCGTTGGCGAGCAGCGCCGTACCGCGCAAATCGAGCGAGCTCCTGCACCTGCGCCTCGCGAGCCGCGCCAAATTACGATCACCGAGGGAGTGACGGTCCGCGATCTGGCGGAAAAGCTTGACGTGCGCGCGAAGGACGTCCTGAAAATTTTGCTGGACCGCGGAGTTTTCGCCAGCATCAATCAAGCGCTCGACACGCCGACGGCGACGAGTCTTGCCGAGGCGTTTAACGGAATCGTAAATGTCATCACGTTCGAGGAAGACGTCGTCCGGGAAGTGGCCCTCGAAGAGAAGCCGGAAAATCTGGAGCCGCGCCCGCCCGTGGTGACCGTGATGGGCCACGTCGATCACGGAAAAACGAGTTTGCTCGACGCCATCCGCGAAACGGACGTGGCCGCGGGAGAGGCCGGCGGAATTACGCAGCATATCGGCGCGTCGGTGGTGCACATCGATGGACGCAAGGTGGTGTTCATCGACACGCCGGGCCACGAAGCGTTCACTCGCATGCGCGCGCGGGGCGCGAAAGTCACGGACATCGTGGTGCTGGTCGTGGCTGCCGACGACGGCGTGATGCCGCAGACGCAGGAAGCCATCGACCACGCCAAGGCCGCGGGCGTGCCCATCGTCGTGGCCATCAATAAAATCGACAAGCCGGGCGCCGAACCCGAGCGCGTCAAGCGCCAGCTTTCCGAGCGCGGCCTGATGCCCGAGGAATGGGGCGGAGACACCGTGATGGTGGAAGTCTCCGCGAAACAAAAAAAGAATCTGAACAAATTGCTCGAAATGCTTTTGCTCGTCGCCGACTTGCGCGAATTGAAGGCCAATCCGAAAGCGCCCGGCGCGGGCACGGTGCTGGAATCCCGCGTGGATAAAGGGCGCGGGCCGGTGGCGACGGTGCTGGTGCAGACGGGGACGCTGAGCAACGGCGACGTGTTCATCTGCGGCGCGGTGTACGGCAAGGTGCGCGCCATGTTCGACGATCACGGGCGGCCGGTGAAAAGCGCGGGGCCTTCGACGCCCGTCGAGGTGCTCGGCTTGCAAGGCGCTCCGGAAGCGGGCGACCAGTTCCAGGTGGCGGACGAAGCGCGCGCGCGGCACATCGTCGAATTCCGCCAGGGAAAAATTCGCGAAGCGAGCCTGGCGCGATCGGCGGGCGCGCGCATCACGCTCGATCAGTTGCACGAACAGCTCCGCGCGGGCGAGGTCAAGGAACTTCCGCTGGTGATCAAGGCGGACGTGCAGGGCTCGGTGGAAGTGCTGAGCGAGATGCTGCCGAAACTCTCCGACGACCGCGTGAAACTGAAAATCATTCACGCCAGCATCGGCGCGGTCACGGAAAACGACGTTTTGCTGGCGTCCGCTTCCGGCGCGATCATCGTGGCGTTCAACGTTCGCCCGGACAGAAAAGCTTCCGACCTGGCGCAGCGCGAAGGCGTCGAGATCCGGCTGCACTCGGTGATTTACGAAGTGTCCGACGAAATCAAGAAGGCCATGACGGGGCTGCTCGAACCCGTCTTCAAGGAAACGCACCTGGGCCGCGCCGAAGTGCGCGACACCTTCCGCGTGAAGGGCGTGGGCATGATCGCGGGCTGCTACGTGTTGGACGGCATCCTGAAGCGCGATGCGGAAGTTCGCGTGTTGCGGGACGGCGTGGTGGTTTACACCGGGAAAATCAGCTCGCTGCGCCGGTTCAAGGATGACGTGAACGAAGTGCGCTCCGGCTTCGAGTGCGGCGCCAGCGTTTCCAATTTTAACGACATTAAACTCGGCGATGTGCTCGAGTGTTTCCACATGCAAAAGCTCATTTTGGCCGAAGCGACTGCCTGACGTTTTGCCCGTCTCCGCAAGCCGGGCGTGGATTGCATTTGTTCGCAGGGATGAAGATGCCGATCGGTCTACTCACCCTGGAAATCTATATTCCCGAGGCGCACTCGCTCAAAGACAAGCGGCAGGTGCTCCGCAGCTTGAAGGACCGGCTGCGGGGGAAATTCAACGTGGCCGTGGCGGAGCTGGAGGGCGAGGATTCGTGGCAACGCTCGGTGGTGGGCGTCGTGAGCCTCGCCAACAACGCCGGATTTCTCGAACAATCCTTGCGCACTGTGTTAGAGGATTCTGAGCAGCACCTGGGCCGCGATTTGATCGGCCACGAGCTGGAAGTTCTGTAAGGAAGGCGCGGATTTCTCATTCGCGGGACTTCAACAATTAACCTGATCGGTGAAACGACAATGACGGTTGCGGGGCATCGGCACGAACGCGTTGCCGAGGAAATCCGACACGAATTGGGCGCCATGGTTGCCGGGGAATTGAAAGACCCGCGGATCGAAGGGCTCGTCACGGTCACCGAGGTGCGCGTGACGCCGGACCTGAAGCACGCGCGCGTATTCGTGAGCGTGATGGGCAGCGAAGCGGAGCAGAAGAGCACCATCCGGGGACTCTCCGCGGCGGTTGGCTACATTCGCCACGAGTTGACCGAGCGCATCCAGTTGCGCCGCGCGCCCGAGCTTCACTTCATCCTCGATCACTCCGAGGAATACGCCCAGCGAATCGAAGATCTGTTGCGGCAGACCAAGAAACCCGCCCGCTGATTTGGATTTTTGTGGCACAAGCTTCAGCCTGTGAGGGCTTGTTCCCACAAAGATCAGCCCTCACAGGCTGAAGCCTGTGCCACAAGAATGGCTCCGCTCGAGGCAGTGAGAAGTCCTGAAAATTAGTATGCCCCGAAAACCGCAGCCCGCGCCGCTGGACGGCGCCCTGGTGATCGACAAGCCGCGCGGCAGAACGTCGCACGACGTGGTCGAGGCCGTGCGCCGCATCGTTGGTTTCCGTCAAATCGGCCACCTCGGCACGCTCGATCCGCTAGCCACGGGCGTGCTCGTGCTGCTGCTCGGGCGCGCCACGCGCCTTGCGCAATTTTACGCGGGACGCCGCAAGCGCTACGACTCGACGTTCCGCTTCGGCTTCGCCACGGACACGTACGACGCCGATGGCGCGCCGCTCGGCCCGGACACGGCCCCGCAAATCGATCGCGCCGAAATCGAGCGCCTCGCCGCCGCGCGCGTCGGCGTCTTTCCGCAAATGCCTCCGCCCTACTCCGCGAAGAAAATTCAAGGCCGCCGGGCGCACGAACTCGCGCGCAAGAAAAAACCGGTCGAGCTGAAACCGGTGGAAATCGAAGTGTACGATTTTCGCGTCAACGAAGTTTCCGGCTCGCTGGCAAAAGTTTCCATCGAATGCGCCGCCGGCACATACATCCGGTCGCTCGCGCACGAAATGGGCGCGGCCCTGGGCTGCGGCGCGCACCTCTCCGAAATTGTGCGGACCGCGGTGGGCGAATTTACTTTGGATCAAGCGGTGAAACTGGAAGAGCTCGAGCGCGCCGCGAAAGAGGGCGATCTCGTGCGTTACATCATTCCTCTGGAACGCTTGCTGCCGGAATTGCCGAGCGTCACGATCCTTCCCATCCTCGAAAAACGCGTGCGCCACGGCTCGAAATTCAACGTGCAGGTCGCGCAGATTCAGCCGGGCCGCACGAGCGCCGCGCAAGGCGCTACCACCGAGCTGAATTCCGGCGAATGGAAGCCCGCGCGCCTTCGCGTTTTCAGCCAGCAGGAACGCCTGATCGCCATCGCGGAAGCCGTCGTCCCGCGCACCTACCAGCCCGTGGTTGTCCTGGAAGCGGAAGCCTGAACGATTCGACAAGCTGCAAATTGCGAATGTCCGCGGCCGCGTTACTGATCTTTGTCTAAATATTCGTCCGGGACGTCGTCTTCCGGGACCTCGTGCGTCCGGACTTCGCCTTCGTCCGCGTCGGGAACGTTTTCCACGCCCTCGACGACTTCGGCTTCGAAGGCGTTTCCTTCCTCGATCAATTCGTCGACGCTTTCGGAATCCGCGTCCGCGGAATCCGACAGCCCCTGCAAATCGCCCGCTTGGCCGGCCGATCTCGGACCGAGTCCCTTCGGCTCGAGAACTCCCATCGACTCGTTCTGGCTCTTTCCTCGCACCCTGCGCTTGCTCTGCGCACCCTTCTTCTTTGGCGCAGCCTTTTTGGGGCGCATCACTTTCTTCGCAGCGACTTTCTTCTTGGAGGCTTTTTTGGACTTCGGCTTATTTTTGTTCGTTTTCTTTTTGGGCGCCATGTTCGGAGTCTATCACTACACGCCATCGCCTGCAGCCGCAATCGGCGATTGCTATTGCTCGCCTGTCTCTGTTCTTCGCGCCGCCGTGCCGTTTGACGTGCCATACTTATATTGTGAGGTAGAGATGCTTGCCATTCGACTTCCCCAGGCAATTGAAAAACGTCTTGAAGAACTGGCTCGGCGCACCGGACGCACCAAGAGTTTCTATGCCCGCGAAGCCGTCCTTCAGCACCTCGAGGAACTCGAGGATATTTACCTGGCCGAGCATACCCTGCAACGCATTCGCGACGGAAAAGAAGGAACGATTCCCCTGGAAGACGTCCTGAAGCGATATAGCATGGAAGATTGAAATATCCGACCAATCCGATCGTGGATGAAGCAAGCTCGACGTGCAACGTGCCAGGCGGATTTTGAAATTTCTTCATGAGCGTGTGGCCGGTCTCGACGACCCGCGAAGCATGGGAAAAGCCCTCCAAAGCGCCCGCTTTGGTGAATTGTGGCGATACCGGTTGGGCGATTTCCGCATGATCTGCAAAATAGAAGACGACCGTTTGGCGGTCCTGGTCATCCGGAGTGGGCACCGGAAAGGAATCTACCGCTAAACCGACGCGCGATCTGGGCGGAATCCCGTATTTCATAAACAACAAACGCGCGTAGAATGACGGCGAGGGTTGTCGTGTCATCACGATGGAAAACCGGCCTCTGGATCGCGGGCGGTTCTTTGCTTGCCATTGCCGCGGCGCTCCTTCTTGTGTCCATTGAAATTTCACGGAGGTCGCGCGACTGGATGCAGGAATGGCTGTCGCACGAATATAACAGCCAGGTTGAGCTCTCCAGTTTTACCGTGGCGATTCCTTTTCCCCTGGTCGAAACGCAGGCCGAAAATGTGACGCTTCATTTTCAAGGCCGCCAGGATTTGCCTCCCCTGATTGCCATCAAACTCGTGACCATGAGGACATCGATCTGGGGCCTCCTCCGCAATACGCGCCGAATTTCCTTCGTCCAACTCGAGGGACTCCAGATCAACATTCCGCCCCGGCAAGAGGGCAACGGCGGCGGCCAAGGCGCCAAAAACGCCATGAAAAAGTTTCATGCCGTCAAATTCGGCGAAATTATTTCCGATGGCGCGACGCTCAAGATCCTGACGACCATGCCGGGAAAGAACCCTCTTGAATTCGGCATCCAGCAACTGCAACTGTCTTCCACCGGCAAGGACGATGCCCTGGCATTCCATGCAACTCTCAAGAATCCCACGCCGCCCGGAGAAATCGTTTCCTCCGGAGTGTTCGGCCCCTGGGACGCCGACGTTCCCAGCCAGACGCCGGTGTCCGGCGTTTACACGTTCGAGAAGGCCGACTTGAGTCACTTCCCGGGCATCGCAGGAATCTTGTCATCGAAAGGAAATTACCAAGGCGTTCTAGATCAAATTCGCGTCGATGGATCGACGGATACTCCCGACTTTCGCGTCACGCTTGCAGACCATCCCGTCCACCTCTCCACCACGTTCCATGCGACCGTGGACGGCACGGATGGAAATGTATCTCTGCAACCGGTGGAGGTTCATTTTGGAGAAACGGATTTGGTGGCGCAGGGAAGCATCGAAGGCAAGCCGGGGACGAAAGGGAAAACGATCACTCTTGACGTCAGCGGCAACCATGCGAGGATCGAGGACTTGCTGTTGCTCGCCGTCAAGGAGTCGCCGCCGCTTTCCGGGCCGATTCGTTTGAAAACAAAATTCATCCTTGACCCGGGACCGGAGCAGATTCCGGATCGCCTGAATCTGGACGGCTCGCTCGAATTAGATTCCCTGCACTTCACGAACAGCGCCGTGCAGCAAAAGGTCGACAACTTGAGCAAACGCAGCGAGGGAAAACCGCGCGAGGTTGTGAATCCCAAGGAAGCGATCAAGACCGATGATGTTGCCAGCGACGCAAAGGGAAATTTCCGCCTCGAAAAGGGAACGCTGACGCTGTCCTCGGTCAATTACTCGATCCCGGGCGCGGACGTCCGGCTGGCAGGGACCTATGCGCTCGAATCCCAAACTCTGGACTTGCACGGCCAGCTCACCATGCAAGCGAAGCTTTCGCAGACCATGACGGGCGTGAAATCATTTCTGCTGAGATTCGCCGATCCGTTTTTTTCAAAGGGTGGCAAGGGGACGGTTCTGCCCTTTACCGTTACGGGGCCGGTTGAGCATCCGCATTACGGGTTGGACCTTCACCACAAGGCCGAGTCGGCCAAGGAAAAGTAAATCATCGCGGTCGAGGAACCTAATTGCCGCGCCCGCTTCCCACCGGCAATTAGCAAACGAAGAAATCCAGCAAGCGGCGCGCGCCCTCCCGGAATTCGTCTTCCGGAGGAATCAGGCTCAAGACCAGAAAGCCGTCTCGCGCAAAATTGAAAAAATGGCCGGGGTGGACGAGGACCGAGCAGCGTTCAAGGAGCGCGACGGTGAGGTCATCGTCCGTTGCCGTCACCGGCACGCGCAGGATGGCGTACCAGCCTCCTTCGCGGTCCAAGCGCGCGACCGACTTCGAATCGCGCAACATCGCGTCCAGGACGGAAAGATTTGCGGAAATTCTTTCCTGCAATTGGACCTGTAGCGCGTGCCGGAGCGGAAGAAACTTCGGCAGAGCGAGCTGCACGGGCGTGCTTGGCGAGAGGTACGTATCCGCAATGATTTCGAGGCGGTCGACCGCCGTTTGGACCAAGGATTCGGGCCCGCTCACGACGGTCCAGGCAAGTTTCATTTGCGGCAGCAGGCAAATTTTTGAAATCCCGCTCAATGTGAATGTGAGCGCCTCGCCGGAAAGTGCAAAGCTATTCGCCCGCGCCGCCCCGCTGGTGTAATCGAGGAACACTTCATCGGCCACGATGGCCATTTCCCGCGCGGCGCAAAGTTCCGCGAGTTCGGCGGCCTCCCGCGGCTTGACGAACGAGCCCGTGGGATTGTTGGGATGCACGACCAGCACGGCGCGGGAACGCGGCGTGATTGCGGCGCGCAGCGAGGCGAAATCGATTTGCCAGCCGTGATCGTAGAGCAGCGGATAAGGAACGAGACGAATATCGGCCAGGTCAGCCAGAAATTCAAAAAGCGGATAGCTTGGCGCAGGAACCAGAATTTCGTCCCCCGCTTCGCACAGCAGGCGGAAGATGTGGCCGTATGCTTCGCTCGTTCCGGAAGCGAGCAGGATGCGTTCAGGATCGACTTGCGCCATTGGCGCGGAGAATCCGCGGCGCCCGGCGTAATATTCAGTTACCGCTTCCCGCGCTTCGCGCAAGCCCTTGCTTTCGGGGCGATAGACGAGCGCGCGCGGATCGCCGAGCGCCGCGAGAATTTCCCGCTGCGGATAGGCAAATCCGCAGGTGGTGGGATTGGACGCGGTCAAATCGAAGAGTGGCTTGCCGCTTCGGCGGTGCTCTTCGAGAGCACGTGTCAAACGGTTCGTTTCCAGCCGCCAATTCGTGCGCGATGCGAACATGTGGATGAAAAGCGAGCATTGAATTTATACCATGCCGCCGCGGTTCCAACCGCGGCCGGCGGCGCACACGGGAAGCAGGGCGATTGCTGCTGTCAAACGGTTCGCCCAACAACGCGGAACTGCCATTCAGGATTTTCTGAGGTCATTTTCGTGAGGATGAGACGAATGCGACGCCCCGGACGGTTACGTCGCGCGCAACTGGACGGTCTCCCCATTGCCATTAATTAGAGTGAAGAGCGCGTGCAAGGATTGCAAATTGCCGCCATTTCCTTGGGCATAGCTCGGCGCGCCGGCCTGACCGGCGCCGTTTCCCGCCGGGCTATTTCCCGTCCCTTGCGCGCCGGTAAAATTGATCGATACTCCCTGAACCTGGAAGCCGCCGCTCGTCGCCGTCGCGCTTCCGCCGGAAGATGCGCTTGCGGTTGCGCTCGGACCCGTAGTCGCGCTGACATTCGCCGTGGTGTTCGTGGGGGGTTGCGGCGCGGTGTCCCGTGCCAGCGATTCGAACTGATTGATCAGGTCGGAATACGCGGAAGGATTGAAATTTTGAATGACCGTGGCGATCCGATCGATTTGCTGAATGTCGGAATTGTTCAGGCCGAGCGCCGCCAGCGCCGTGTTGAGGGATTGAATTTGATCCTGCACGCTTGGCGTGGCCGTTGACACGGGCGTCGCCGCTTGCACGGCCAGAGCAGAATCCGCCAGTTGCGGCGCAATGGCGGGCGTGTCGGGGTTCACTCCGGTTGCCGTTTGCGTGGCGCCGGCATTCGTCGTTGCAGCGGTCGCGGCTTGCACGGCAAGCGCGTTCTGGTTCGCGTTGGGAGTCGTCTGCGCGGGCGCGATGTCGGGAGTTACGGCGCCCTGATTGAGCTGGAAAATCCCCGCGGCTTGCGCCGTCGCCTGGGCCGAATCGGTTTGGGCCGACGGCGTGAAGCTATCTTGGGCCACCCCCTTATTTCCCGCGATATCTGTCGCCGTTGCGGTCGTTCCAGACTGCTTCTCTTGCCTTTGTCTCAACTGTTGGTTGACAAGGTCCTCGATGTGATGCGCGACACCCGGAACCGCCATGGTCTGCCTCCGCGGCGGGAGGTCTAGCGAAGGGCCTCTGCGAGCCGCTACTTTCGGTTACTTCGTTACTTACCATCGGCGGACAGGTTTAGTACTTTAGGGGGGTGAGCAGGCGTCTTGGCTTTCATGTGCCGCAGCGGAACAACACGTCGTGATTCCACGCCGGTTCGCGAGCGACGCACGGATTCATTCGAATTCGATGAGGACAATTTCGGGGTTCGAACCCAGGCGCATGGGCGGGCCCCACGTGCCGGCGCCGCAGGAAGTATAGACTTGCAGGTCGCCAAAGCGATTCAACCCGTAGGCGTATTTTCCATAAATGCGGTCGACGATTGCCGTGAATGGGAAATACTGTCCGCGATGGGTATGCCCGGAAAGCTGCAGGGAAATGCCGGCCTCGGCCGCCATTGGCAAGCGGTTGGGATTATGAACGAGCAGGATGCTGGCCGCGTTGGGGTCCAGGGCCGCATGCCGCAGGATCGAGCGAAATCTCTCGGCGCTCGCGGCGTCGCGATCGCCGACACCCACGATCTGTAACCCGTCGAGGATAACTTTTTCATTTTCGAGCACGCGGATTCCGGACCGCCGGACAGCGTCGAGATATTTCGCCGGTCCGGTGAATTGTTCGTGGTTTCCAGTGATGAAATAAGCGCCGAAGGGGGCGGAAAATTCCAGCCAGGGTTTGGCCAGCGGCGCGAGGTCCAAGGCGGTCCCGTCATACATGTCGCCAGGGATGAACAGCACGTCCGGGCGCAGCCGCGAAAGTTTGCGGACGATGCGGCGGAGGAAACCGGCGTTGCGCACGTGGCCGAGGTGCAAGTCGCTCACCAGGGCGGCGGTGCGTCCGCGCCAGGAGGCTGGAAGATTGGGCAGTTTGACCGTGATGCACACCACGCGCGTCCATGCCGCATTTACTATAGCGTAAATTCCTGCGAGCAAGCCCGCGCCAAAGCACACGGCTGCCAACTCGCGTTTTTCCAGATGCAAGCCAAACAGGAGTGGTACGCCGTAGACAATCCAGATTCCGCAAGCGGCCAGAAAAAAGTAACTGACCAGGCCCAGCCAGACCGAGGCGAGGGTGTAGACGGCGCGGACCAGCGGGTTGAAATACCGGTGCGCCAGCAGCGACGCCCCGACGAAACTGACGGACAAAATGGCCCACGCGATCCGCTCCGCCATCACGCGAGAGGGATCCGGCGCGCCCCAGAAAAACGTCCAAGTCTCGTAAATGGCAAAATGCACGAGAAAAAGAATGGCCTGGACGGTGGAGACGAAAATTGGAATTCCGGCGCGCACGCGACGGGAGGACCGTGCCCGCGATTGCGATGTGGCGCTGAGTTCAGGAGTGCTGGTTTCCATGAAAGAATTAGATGCGCTTCCTCGGCGTTCGATACACCGAGTAGCGCGGGCTTCAGCCGGCGGGTATTGTAAGCGGCAAGAACCGCGCAGGCAGGCGGCAACGGACCCGCAGGCTAAAGCCCGCGCTACTTGTCAGGAATGAACGATCGGCTCGTCGGTTTCCACTTTGCCGTCGCGAACGTGGATGATGCGGTCAGCGCGATGGGCAATATCGTTTTCATGAGTGACCAGGATAATCGTGTTGCCCTCGCTGTGCAGCCGCGCGAACAGGGCCATGATTTCGTCGCCGGTTTTCGAATCGAGATTTCCGGTGGGCTCGTCGGCCAGCACGATCGAGGGGGAATTCACCAGGGCGCGCGCGACGGCAACGCGCTGCCGCTGCCCGCCGGAAAGTTCGTTGGGCTTATGAAACATCCTCGCGGCAAGATCGACGGCTTCGAGCGCACGTCTGGCGCGCGCCAGTCGCTCTTCCGACGGAGTGCCGTTATAAATCATGGGGAGTTCGACATTGTGCAGGGCCGTGGCGCGGGGCAACAAGTTAAACGTTTGAAACACGAATCCGATTTCCTTGTTGCGGATGGCGGCAAGCTCATCGTCGTCGAGGTCGCTCACGAGCCGCCCAGCCAGCCAATATTTTCCCGAAGTCGGCGTGTCCAGGCACCCGATCAAATTCATGAGCGTGGATTTGCCCGAACCGGATGGCCCCATGATGGCGACATACTCCCCGCGGCGGATCGTCAGATCGATGCCGCGCAGGGCGTGCAGCTTTTCGCCGCCCATCTCGTACGTCTTCCAAAGACCTTCCGTCAGGATGGCCACGCCTCGATCGACGAGGTCCTGCCGGAATGCTTCAGGGGAGGCGACTCGCTCGGGCATTCCTCAGTTCCTCATTCCCGCCGGCGTCTTCATCTAATTTTCGTCCGGAGTTTTCGGCGTGGAATTGTCCACTTTTACGCGTGCATCCGGTTTCAGCGTGCGCAGCGCCTTGTAGCTGCCGGTGATGATCTGATCGCCTTCCTGCAGACCGTTCAGAACCTCGATATCGGTGACGCCCGTGATTCCCGTGGCGACCGGCACGAATTGAGCGCGCTTGTCCCGAACCACAAAAACGCCCTGAATCTCAGGATTTTTATCGAGCGTGGAGGAGGAAGCGGATCCATCGACCGCGGCGCTGGGAACCGGGCGTGCCGCGGCCAGCGTAACGGAATTTTGCCCGTTTTCCTTAGCCGCCTCTTCCAGATCTTTCTTGGTGCGTTCCGCGAGCGCCTGAATCGGAACCGTCATGACGTTTTTCTTTTGCGCCGTGGTGATCTTGGCCGTCGAGGAGAGCCCGGGACGCAATCCATCCGGCGGATTCTGCAGCGTCACCACGACCTTAAAATCCTTGGCCTCCTGGTTGCCCGTGGTGGATTGCGTCGAAGCCAGGCCCGAACTGCGCAGCACGGCTTGCGTCCCGACTTCGGTCACTTTTCCTTTGAAGAATTTTCCGGGAATCGCGTCGATGGTGACTTCCGCGTCCTCGCCGAGCTTCACGCTCACAATGTCGGTCTCATCCACCATCACTTCCGATGTCACCACGGACATATCGGAAATGGTCATGAGGTAGCTGCCGGTGGCATTTTGAATTCCGGGAACGACATTTTCACCGACGCGAACGGCGATATAGGTGACGACTCCGTCGATCGGCGCGGTGTACGTTGTCTTTCTCAAGACGTCGCTTAGGCGTCCCAGCATCGCCTGGTTTTGCGTCAAGGAAGAACGGGCCTGGCTGAGCTGCGCGCGGGCCTGCTCGGCGCGGGCTTGCGCCGACGCAAGCGCCGCCACGGCTCCATCGTAGGTGGCCTTGCGAGTATCGTAATCCTGCTTGGGGATCAGGCCTTCCTTGAACAGGAGCTGTCCGCGGTCCCAGTCGAGCTTGGCGTGCTCCAGGTCCGCCGCGCGGGATTTGATGTCCGCCTGCGTCGAAATATCGTTGGCCTCGGCGGACTTCACCCCCGCATCGGCCGCGGCAATCCCGGCGCGCTGCGCATTGACGTCGGCTGCGGGCTGCACGCTCTCCAGGCGCAGCAGCACGTCGCCTTTCTTGACATGGTCGCCTTCCTTCACCACGATTTCGGTGATTTTGCCGATTCCCTCTCCGAGAACATTCGTGTAGGTCAGCGGTTTGACTTCGCCAGAGGCCGTCACGATGGAAGTCAAATCCTGGCGAACCGCCGGGGCCGTCTGAACAGTAACGACGTCCTTATCGATTTCCCAAATGGCGAGCCATGTACCGCCAGCCAAAACCGCGGCGATCCCCACTCCCATCCCGATTTTTTGCCACGTATTCAAGGGTTTGCAGCTCTGGTCTCGTATTTCGACGAACTTCCTCCGGCCGCCACCACTTATTCGTACGCAGAGAAAACCTCAAAAGTTTCCAGACGGCGCACAACCCTTGGGGCAAGTCACCCGGCGTGCCCGGAAAACGAGCAATGTTTCGAACGTTTTTGCGCGTGAGGCTGGAATTTTCACAGCCCGGTGGGGCGCTTGGATCGCGCCGCCACTCCATATGCAATTTTACAGTCATTTTGTTGCGGAAGAAAGTCATTTGGCTCTTTGGTATTAGGGGAGTTTCAGATCATCAGCGTTTCAGGGCTTGGCCCATCGGCTTGCCAACCGTAAACTTAGCGAACTTTATGCGCTCCTAGTGCCGTTCCTATTTGGGGCAATTGAAATTCGAGGAGTGCATGGAGCAGCAAAACAGATGGAAAAAGCAGGCAACCCGGCCACGCCCACATAGTTCTTACAGTTCACCGATCCACGCCACGCGTATTGTCCGCGGCGCGATAAAAAGCTTGGAGGATCGGCACGAATTCTGGTGATTCCTTGATTGACGATTCCAAAAGCTGGGGATAGAATCGAGCTTCCGAATCAGGGGCGAGGTACGCTTATGAACCGCTTGGGTCATATCCCATTAATGTTACTGCTAGGCGGAGCATTCCTGCTGCCTTTCTGCGCGCCTGCTCACGCGCAGGACCAGGATAAGGATCAGAACGGCACTGCCGCCGGCAATGCGCAAGATTCCGGAAAGAAAAAGAACGACAAAAACAACAAGGTCAATCTGAGGAAGCGGCTGAAGGAGCTCGACACTCCCTACCGAAAATGGCTGGAAGAGGAAGTCCCTTACATCATTAGCGACGAAGAGCGCTCGGCGTTCCTGCAATTGCAGACCAACGAAGAGCGCGAGCAATTCATCGAGGCATTTTGGCAGAGGCGCGATCCCACGCCGGACACCGTCGAAAACGAGTTTAAGGAAGAGCACTATCGCCGAATTGCTTATGCCAATGAGCATTTCAGCTCGGGCATTCCCGGCTGGAGGACGGACCGGGGGCGGATTTACATCATATGGGGCCCGGCCGATGAGGTCGAAACCCATGCCCAGGGCAGCCAATATGAACGCCCCATGACGGAAGGAGGCGGATCGACCACCGTCTACGCCTTCGACGATTGGACCTACCATTACATGGAGGGAATCGGAAATAACATCACCATCGAATTTGTGGACCCCACCGGCACGGGCGAATATCACATCACCATGGACCCCGGTGAAAAGGATGCCTTGGCCAAGGTTCCCGGAGCCGCGCCCAGCTTGCTCGAGGAATTGGGCTTATCCACTCAGGCCGCGCGCTTCCAGCAAACCAACGGTTCCACCGCGCCTCTGGGCATCGCACAAATCAACGGTGGAGGCGGACTCTCGAGTCAAAACGAATTTACCCGGCTCGAGCAGTTCGCCAAAGTGCAGGCGGCTCCGCCGGTGAAGTTCAAGGACCTCGAGGAAGTCGTCAGCTCGCGCATCCTGCGCAACCAGATTAATTTCGATTACCGCTTCGACTACATGCGCATTACCGGCGATACGGTTCTTGTCCCGGTGACCGTTCAGATTCAAAACAAGCAGATGACTTTCCGTGACCGCGACGGTGTGGAATCCGCCTCGCTCAATTTGTTCGGGCGAATCAGTTCCATGACCGGGCGAGTGATCCAAACGTTCGAGGACGTCATCCAGCGCGACTTCCCGGATTCCCTGCTGGAGCCCTCGCTGAAGGGTTTCTCGATTTATCAAAAGGCTGTGCCTCTCCGTCCGGGATTGTACAAACTCGACCTGGTCATCAAGGACGTAAACAGCGGCAACGTGGGAGTGGTGAATACGCGCCTGGCGGTTTCCCCCATTCCAGACGACAAGCTGGAAGCCAGCTCGCTGATTTTGGCCGACCAGATGGAGCCTGTTTCATCGAAGGACGTGGGCGTGGGGCAGTTCGTGATCGGCTCGACCAAAGTGCGCCCTAAGCTCGACTCCGAATTCCACGCCGATCAACCTTTGGACGTCTACCTGCAATTTTACAATTTAAAGGTGGACGACAAGACGCACAAGAACAACATGTCCCTGGATATCAAAGTGACCCAGGGGGACCAAACCCTCGAACACGCGGTCAAAACAAGCGAGGAACTCCATCAGAATGGCGAGCAGGTTACATTCCAACAGGTGATCGCGCCCCGGACGCTGGCCCCTGGCAAATATAAGCTGGAAATTCTGGCCACCGACTTGGTGGCTAACCAGACGGTCTCGCGTACGGCGGATTTCACCATCACTCCTCCGGCCGTGAATGTGGCGCTGAACGGAGCTACAGGAAGGTAACCGGTCCCTATGAGGTCGATTCGTCGAACATTGGGCTGGGCCGTGATCGTGGTGCTGAGTTTAGCTGCTTCTGCAGCGGCGAAGCCCGGCCTTGGAACCATCTCGGGTGTGGTTCTAGACCCCACTGGGACTCCGCAGATGGGCGCCAGCGTCTGGCTGATCTCCGAAGACGCCGGCAACCGCATCGTCGCGCAAATCCTTTCCAATCAGCATGGTGCGTTCTTCACCGACCATCTCAAGCCGGGTAATTACGCCGTGCGCGTTTCCGTGGCGGGATTTTTGCCCGCCATGGAGCGACACGTGGCCGTGATGTCCAATCTCACGACCCTCCTGCGCGTGCAAGTGGAAACTTTGTTTTCCTCTCTCGATACACTGCGCCGGAAATCCGATGCGCCCTCCGAGCAGGACGATTGGAAGTGGGTGCTGCGTTCTTCGACGGCCACTCGCACGATCCTGCAATGGGACGATAGTGGCAATCAGGTCGCTTCGAATACTCTGGGCGAGGATATCCCCAGTGCGCAACGCCCTCGCGCCCTGGTCGAGTTGACGAATGGGGCATTGCGGCCTGGATCGGCCTCGAATATTCCAAATGGTCCCGCGACCGCCGTCTCTTACGATCAGCAAATTGGCAGCCTGGGGCGGGTCTTGTTGGCAGGCCTGATGAGCTACGACAGAGGAGCGTCCGGCTCGTTCGCCGGCGTTTGGCTACCCACCGGCGTGGCTGGAAGCGGGCCTGAAACCGTATTTATTTGGCGCCAATCCAAATTTGGCGCCGAGGGTATGGAATTTCAGGCCATGCGGATCGATCATACGGAACAGATCTCCCTGAGCGACCGCTTGGCACTACAGGCAGGCGCTGAATTTCTTCGCGCCGGCGTCCTTTCTTCGACTTCTTCGCTGCGTCCTCACGCACAGTTGAATGCCGAGCTGGCCCCAAGCTTGACGGCTTCGCTGCTTGTGGCGGCCAACCCACCCTCCGAGCAGTGGGGGCGGACGGGCCCGCTCGAGTCGGCAATCGAGGAACTCGACAGCCTTCCGCCGGTTCTGTTCCACGATGGCAGCCCGGTGTTGGAGGGCGGCTGGCATCAAGAGCTTTCGGTCAAGCGGAAGATGAGTAGCCAGTCGACGCTGGAAGTTGCCACGTTCCATGACTCGACGCGAAATCAAGCCGTCTTTGGAACCGGAGCCGGGGCAAACCCTGAATTTATCCAGGACGCATTTTCTCCCGCCTTCCTTTACGATGGGGGAAATTCCAGTTCATGGGGTACCCGCGCCGCCTACACCCGGAAGCTATCCGACGAATGGGAAGTGGCCGCGATTTATGCTTGGGCGGGTGCGCTTACGCCCGCAAGCGAGCTGCTAGCTACTGCCTCGTCCGAGTTGCGCGACAGCTTTATGACCAGCAATCATCACAGTGTAGCAGGCCGCATTTCCGGCAAAATTCCGCGGTCCGGCACGCAGTTTTCGGCCAGTTACAAATGGGTTTCGGGCACGGTCTTGTCGCGTACGGACCAATTCGGCGAGGCGGCTTACCAGATAGACCCGGACCTGCACCTTTCGGTTCGCCAGCAACTTCCGGGAATGAGTGGGCGCTGGGTTGCGCTGGCCGATTTCAGCAATCTATTGGGCCAAGGATATGTCGCAGTGAACGCACAGGACCCTCGAATGATGCTCGTTCCTGTTTTGCGGTCATTCCGGGGCGGGGTGAGCTTCCAATTTTAGTTCAACAGGGCCTATTAAAAACTGGACAATCCCTTCCATAAATTGGAGGGCTGGAAGCACCGTCCCTCTTCCCCCAATTGAGCCGTGTGTACTCAGTTTATTTTCATGTGGTTATTCATTTGAGATCGCTTATATAATTTGGAAGCAGGGTTGCATCACGTGCCCCGCATCAGACGGTTTTTGTAGGGATAATCGGTGAGCGCTCCAGTCAACGACAATCTTCGGGTTCGCTTGGGAGCAGCCGTCCTTGCTCTGGCAACCCTTGCCGCCATCGTGTTTGGGGTCATCAATTTCCAGCAACGATCCATGTTTGCCGCACCGGACGACGGAGTCTCGTGGATCGATGGCCGGCCCGGAGCCGGAGTCGTCGCCTGGCATGTATCCCCGCATTCCCCGGCCGCAAACGCCGGCCTGCGCACGGGCGACCGCGTGCTCGCGATCAACAACGTACCGATCTATGACCCCATCGATGTGACCAAGCGGCTATGGCGAATCGGCCTATGGTCGCTGGCCCACTACCAGGTCGATCGGGGCGGCAAACAATTCGAGGTTCAGTTTGTCATCCAGCCCGCCGAGCGGCCCTCGTCTATCGAAAATTATTTGAGCGTTGTGGGCATGCTGTACCTTTTCATCGGGCTCTTTATATTCGCGCGGCGCTGGAACGCGACGCGCGCCGTCCATTTCTACGTCTTTTGCCTGGCCTCCTTTGTCCTGTATACTTTTCAGTACACAGGAAAATTGACGGCATTCGATTGGGAGATTTATTGGGCCGCCATTGTGGCCCGGCTGCTCCAACCAGCCTTGCTGCTGCATTTTGCGCTGGTCTTTCCGGAGCGCCGCCCGGTTTCCAAGGGACATGGCGCGCTGCTGGGCGCCATTTACGGCATACCCGGAATTCTCTTGCTGGTGCGCGTCCTGGTTAGCCTTCGCGAATTGGGGTTCATGCCTTCGATCGAGGCGAGAAATACTTTGGATCGGCTGGACCTGGCCTGCCTGGGCATTTACTTCCTGCTCGCCGCCTTGGTGTTCGTGTTCAGTTATCGCCGCGCGTCCTCGGGAATTCTGCGGCAGCAGTTGAAGTGGGTGACCGGGGGAGCGTTGGCGGGCATCGTTCCATTCCTGCTGCTTTACATCGCGCCTTTTTTCCTGGGTGTCGCGCCGCGGCCCTGGATGAATCTTTCGGCGATTTCCCTGGTCCTCATTCCGCTCAGTTTCGGTTACGCCATCATCCGCTACCGCCTGATGGATGTGGACATTATCTTCAAGCGCGGCCTCGCTTACACAGCCGCGAGCGGCGGCGTGGTCGGTGTGTACATCGCGATTGTGGCCACGATCGGAGCGCTGTTCCATACCGCGTGGCCTTCCGGGATGATGGGCGGGGTGATCGCCATCGTCGTGGCGGCATTTTTATTTCAACCGTTTCGCGATTGGATTCAAGCCCGACTGGACCGCTTCTTTTACCGGGACCGCCTGGACTACCGCCGCACGCTGATTGAGTTCGGCCGCACGCTCACGTCGGAGGTGCGCCTCGATCCCATGCTCGCGTCGGTGATGGACCGCATCTCCCAGGCGCTGCTGGTGGATCGCCTGGCGATTTTTGTTGAGGACGAAAGCCATCCCGGATCGTATCGGATCGCGCGCTCGGTGGGCGTGCGCTACGCCGGCGCGCTCGATCTGAGCTTTCTGGACGGTGGCGCAAAGCCGTTCGCGCAAGGCGTTCTCTTCTACGAATCGGCGCGCGCTGCGCGGGAATCTTCTCCCTCCGTGCGGCAGACGCTCGAGCAGCTGGATCTGAATTACTTCATCCCCTGCCAGATTCGCGATCACGCCGTCGCCGTGCTGGGCCTGGGGAAAACGGTGGACGGCGATTTCTTGTCCAGCGAGGACGTCGAACTGCTGCACACCATTGCGGGATATCTGGCCATCGCGCTGGACAACGCCCAGCTCTACAGCTCGCTGGAACAAAAGGCGGCGCAAATCGAGCGGCTCAAGGATTTCTCGGAAAATATCGTCGAATCGCTGAACGTGGGCGTCCTGGCGGTGGATTTCGGCGGAGCAGTGGAATCCTGGAACACACAGCTCGAGGGGCTGATCGGCGTGCCGCGCGAGGAAGCCGTCGGCCGCAAACTCGAGGACGTGCTTCCCACCGACCTGCTGGCGGAAATCACGGCGCGTTCGGCGGATGAGCGCGTCTCCAGCCTCTACAAATTCCACATGCAGAACCGCGAGGGGCGTAACCTTGTGGTAAATGTGTCGATCGCCCCGCTGGTCGGGAAGTCGGGAGAACGGATCGGGCGCCTGATCCTTTTCGACGACGTCACGCAGCGCATGCGCCTCGAGGAACAGGTGTTCCAGAACGAGAAGCTCACCTCGCTCGGCTTGCTTGCCGCGGGCGTCGCCCATGAGGTGAATACGCCGCTGGCGGTGATCTCGAATTACATTCAAATGCTGGCCAAGCAGCTTCCCAGCGGCGATCCGCGCCACCAATTGATCGAAAAAGTGGTGAAGCAGACGTTCCGCGCGAGCGAAATCGTCAACAACCTGCTGAATTTCTCGCGCACGGGCGCGGCGGAATTTACGGAAGTGAATCTGAACGCCGTGGTGGAGGAAGTGCTGACGCTCGTCGCGCACCCCTTCCGGACAGGCCGGGTGCAGGTGACGAGAAACCTGCAACGGGAATTGCCCGCCGTGCTGGGCTCGAACAATAAATTGCAGCAGGTTTTTCTGAACCTGTTTCTGAACGCGCGCGACGCCATGCCCTCAGGCGGAATGGTCGAGATTCGCACGGCGGCGCACAACGGATCGGTGGAAGTGGAAATCATCGACACCGGCGGCGGAATTCCCCGTGAAAATCTGCACCGGATCTTCGATCCATTTTTCACGACGAAATCCTCGGGGCGCGGCACCGGCTTGGGACTCTCCGTGAGCTACGGCATCGTGAAGGAGCACGCCGGGAAAGTGGATGTGCGCTCGACGCCGGGCAAAGGCACATCGTTCCGTCTGGAATTCCCGGTGGCGCGGAAAGCCGTTCATGTCTAAGGGCTCCATCCTCGTAGTTGACGACGAATCCGAAATTCGAGAGGGCCTGGAACTTCTGCTGAACACCGAGGGCTACTCGACGGCCAGCGCCGAATCGGGGGAGGCCGGCCTCGCGATGCTCGAGCAAAATCCGTTCGACCTCGTCCTGCTGGACGTCAGCCTTCCCGACCGCAACGGCCTCGATTTGCTGCGGGAAATTCGCCGCCGCGATCCGAATCTTTCCGTCGTCCTGATCACCGCCTATGGCTCCATCGATATGGCGCGGGCCGCGTTCAAGAGCGGCGCGCAGGATTACATCACCAAGCCGTGGTCCAACGACGAATTGCTCGTGCAAGTCGGGCAGGCCGTCGAGGGCCGCCGCCTGCGCGAAGAGAATGTGCAACTCAAGCGCGCTTTCAAGCAGCGCTACAACTTTCCGAACATCATCGGGAAAAGCGAAAAAATGCTGGCCGTGCTGGACTTGGTCGGGCAGGTGGCGCCGTCGCGCTCGACGGTCCTGATTCACGGCGAGAGCGGGACGGGCAAGGAACTGATCGCCAAGGCGATTCACTCCGCGTCCGCGCGCGCGGACAAGCCGTTCGTCCCGATCAACACGGGCTCGATTCCGGTGGACTTGCTGGAATCGCAGCTGTTCGGCCACGTGAAGGGCGCGTTTACGAGCGCCGTGGCGTCGAAGAAAGGGCTCTTCGAAGTCGCCGATCAGGGGACGATTTTTTTCGATGAAATTTCCACGATTGGGCCGGAGACGCAAGCAAAACTGCTGCGCGTGATTCAGGAACGCGAATTCATGCGCCTCGGCGGCACGGAAACGATCAAGGTGGACGTTCGCATCATCGCGGCCTGCAACGTGCAGTTGCTCAATCTCGTGCGCGAAGGCCGTTTCCGCGAGGACCTCTATCATCGCCTGAACGTGATCGCGATTCCGCTGCCGCCTCTTCGCGAGCGCAAGGAAGACGTCCACCTTCTGCTGGACCATTTCCTGCGCATTTTTTCAAAGGAAAACGGCCGGCCCTTGGGGCGATTTACTCCCGCGGCGCTGCGGCTGCTTGTGGATTACGAATGGCCGGGGAATGTGCGGGAGCTCGAAAACGTCGTCGAGCGCGCGGTGGTTCTGTCTTCGCAGGAATCGCTGGACGTCGATCTCCTGCCCGAAAGCGTGCGGACCAAGGAACTCCTGGGCGGCGTCCGTCTGCAACTTCCCGAATTCATGCCCCCGCTGCCGGGCGAACACGGCTCGCGCGATGGCGCTGACGGCTCAAGAACCTCTCTCTTTCAAATCATGGATGAGATCGAGCGGCGCGTGATTTGCGACATGCTGGAGCGCACGGAATGGAATCAAACCGAAGCCGCGGAAAATTTTCAGGTTCCACTTTCCACACTAAATCAGAAGATCAAGCGGCTGGGGATTGACGTGCGGCGCCGCGGGATCGCTCGCGCAGCGGAATCTTCCGCTTCCGTCTCGGGCAAGTAGCACAGCCACTCTTGGCTGTGCGGTTTTCGGGAGTGCTAAATTTCCAATAGCAGGCGCGGAAGACAAAACCACACAGCCAAGAGTGGCTGTGCTACATTGATTCAGCTTTTTCGATTGTCGCGGACCACGGCATCCTTGAGGTTCGCGCCGTCCAGCTTTACGTCGGTCAGGTCGATCTCGCGGAAGCTGGCGAGCGCCAAGTCCGATCCTGAAAAATCCGCGCCGCGAAGAATTGCCTGACGCAAGACCGTCCCCCGCAAAATAGTTTTATGCAATTTGGCGGAGCGCAAATCGCCGCGAAACAGTTCCGTGCCGCTCAAATCGGCCTCGCTCAAATCGGCCCCTTCGAGCATGGTTTCCGTAAAATCGCAATTTCGCAGATCGGCCTGACGCATGTCTGCCCGGCTCAAATCAGCGTGGCTGAGTTTGGCTCCGCGTAGATCGGCTTTGCGCAGGTTGCTTCCCGCGAGGTTGGCCCCGGTCAAATCCCGCTTTTTCAAATCCGCGCCGGAAAGATTGGCGCCGGAAAGATCGGCGCGTTCCCCGCCCGGATGCCCTTTGTGAAATTTCTCGTGCGCGTCCAGGATGTCTTTGAGCTTCTTGCCTTTGTGTCGAATGGTCTCCGCCTCCGCCCGTGGGCGCCGCCTGGCAACAGGGCCGGCAGCTCAATTGCCCTTTAGCAAATCGATTCGTGTGAGCCTCCATTCTACAGAATTCGGAGGGGCGCGCAAACGCCGCAAATTGTCCACGGGGAGGGCCGTTTCCCCGCCTCGCGTTTCGCTGGCCGCCCGTCGGGAGATTGGCGTTCCCAGAGGCAGTAGGGGCTAACCACAACGGCGCAGCTGTCCTTCGCGCCTCCGCGGCCGCCTTGGCGCATAAGTATAATTTAGATGTTATGTCATCTTCGCCGCGCATCACTCCGGATCGAGTTGTCCTCGTCGGCGCCCTGCTGGCGGGACTGGCCTATTTTCAAGATGTCCGATACGACTTCATTCTGGATGACATTCCGTTGATCCTGATGGATCCGACGATCGCATCGTGGCGGAATTGGAAAATCGCGTTCACGAGCCAGATTTTCACGGTGAAGAATTCCACTCTGCCATTCGATTTCGCGGCGCTGCTGTACCGGCCCGTGTACAAGCTGTGGCAAATGTTAAACGAGCAGTTGTTCGGATCGGTGTTGCCCTGGTGGCATTTCACGTCGCTCCTGCTCCACCTCGCCGCGACCCTGCTTGTTTACCAACTAGGAATCAAGCTGCTGAAGCAGCGCTGGACCGCGGCCCTTGCCGCGTTGCTATTCGCCTTTCATCCGATCCACGTGGAGTCGGTGGCCTACGTTACCGCATCGACGGACCTCCTCGTTACGGTGTTCGCGCTGGCTTCGTTTCTCGCCTACTTTCATTTCCGCGAGGAGGGCGCTTCCCCCGTTTATTTTCTGGCTTCCGTGTTTGCGGCGGCCTTGGCGATGCTATCGAAGGAAACAGCCGTGATGTTTCCGTGGTTGCTCGTGGCGTATGAGGCGCTGCGCGAACCTCGTTCCGGCGCCCAGCAAAGCTGGAAGCGATTCTTCTGGACGCTGCCGTTTTTCGCCGTCGTCGGCGCGTACCTCGCGGTCCGCACCGCGCTATTCGGTCTGAACGCCGGGGAAGGACCGGGCGGCAACCGTGTCGCCGCTTTGCTGGATATTCCCGTCGTGCTGATCGGATACCTCCACAATCTTTTCTGGCCTTTCCGGTTGAGCTTTTTCTATCCCGTCGAAATGGGCTCGCAGTGGACCTTCTGGAAAGGGGCTGCGGCTCTGCTGTTCCTCGCGATCGCGATTTTCTTGTGGCAACGGTATCGAGGGCGCCCCGGCTTGCGGCTGCAGCTTTGCTGGGCAGCGATTCTGTTTGTGCCGTCCACCTTGGGAATCTACGCGCTGGTGCGCGAAGACTGGATCCATGACCGGCATATGTACCTGGTCTCTGTGCCGATTTGCATGATCGTTGCCGCGCTCCTGACGGATCTGACGCTTCCTGTGAAGGCCGCTGTATTTGCAAATTCATTGGTGCTGGCGGTGCTGCTGATCGATCTGGCGATCCAGGTTCCGCGATTCACCGACGACACCACGATTTATGCCAGCGCGCTGAAAATGGCTCCCCGCAGCGTGCTGGCGCACGGCTATTACGGAGAGGCGCTGTGGGCATACGGACGGTACGAGGAGGGACTGCGCGAATTTAAGATCAACACGGAATTGTCGCCGAAATCGGCCGCTGGCCACGAACGCTACGCGGCCGCGCTGGCTCAGCTCGGGCGTGAAGAGGAAGCCGCGGCGGAATTCGCAACGGCAATCCAGTTGTCTGCGCGCCCGACGCCATTTCGTGCATTCCTCTTGTCCGAAATGGCGGAGATTGAACTGAAGCGCTCGCAATTCCCGCAAGCCGCGGACCACCTGCGCGAGGCGGTGCAAATTGCCCCTCAAACCATGAATTACCACGCCTTGCTCGCTCAAGCGCTGGCCCCACAGGGCCGCACCGAAGAGGCAGACGAAGAAATGCGCATCGAGGCCGTCATCCGGCGGCGAGCGGCTCAAGAGCAGCGCGCTTCCGTCAATTAGATTTCCTGCAGACGCCATTCCCCGGAATGGCGCCGGCGCGCAAATGGCCGGCCGCGAAATCGTTCGTTCCCGAGAGAAAAGC
>Ga0335078_10002618_pt1 | contig 27142 bp, 25 predicted proteins | sample Lox_Sample_32_FD_206711 | JGI IMG/M metagenome (GOLD analysis project Ga0335078, IMG submission 206711) | Soil microbial communities from Loxahatchee National Wildlife Refuge, Florida, United States - Lox_Sample_3.2 | ecosystem: Environmental > Terrestrial > Soil > Wetlands | place: USA... | reverse complement strand
CGGCGATCTGCCTGCCGACCTCGGTGGACCCGGTGAAGGCGATCTTGTCGACGCCGGGGTGGCCGATCAGCGCGGCGCCGGTCCTGCCGTCCCCGGTCAGCACGTTCACCACGCCTGGCGGCAGGCCGGCCTGCTGACACACCTCGGCGAGCAGCAGGGCCGTCAGCGGCGTCGTCTCGGCGGGCTTGAGCACGCACGTGTTGCCCGCCGCGAGGGCAGGCGCGAGCTTCCACGCGGCCATGAGCAGCGGGAAGTTCCACGGGATCACCTGGCCGGCCACCCCGAGCGGTCGCGGCGCAGGGCCGAAGCCCGCGTGCTCCAGCTTGTCGGCCCAGCCCGCGTAGTAGAAGAAGTGCGCGGCCGCCAGCGGGATGTCCACGTCCCGCGACTCGCGGATCGGCTTGCCGTTGTCCAGGCTCTCCAGCACCGCGAACTCACGGGACCGCTCCTGCAGCAGCCGCGCGACGCGGAACAGGTACTTGGCCCGCTCGCTGCCGGGCATCGGCCGCCACAGCCGGTCGAAGGCGGTGCGGGCGGCGGCCACCGCAGCGTCCACGTCGGCGGCCGCGGCATCCGCGACGAGGCTGAGCCGCTCCTCGCTGGCGGGATCTACGGTCGCGAAGGTCTTGCCGCTGGCCGCCGGGCGGAACTCGCCGTCGACGAACAGCCCGTACTCGGGCGCGATCGACACGACGTCGCGCGACTCCGGAGCCGGCGCGTACTCCCAGGAGACCGCCGCCTGCGGCAGCTCTGGCTCGCTCCTGCCCCGGCCGGACTGCCGGGCGAGGCCGGTGCCGGACTTTCCCTTGCCGGACGCCATCGAAGCTGATCCCGCCTTAGTCGATCGTGAAGTAGTCGGCGCCGGCGTACCGGCCGGTGCGCTGCTTGCTTCGCTGCATGAGCAGGTCGTTGAGCAGCGTCGACGCGCCGATCCGGAACAGGTCCGGGGTCAGCCAGGCAGGCCCGGCTGTCTCGTTCACCAGCACGAGGTACCGGATCGCGTCCTTGGCGGTACGGATGCCGCCCGCGACCTTCACTCCGACCCGGCGGCCCGCGGCCTGCTCGAAGTCGCGCACAGCGCCGAGCATGACCAGTGCCACCGGCAGCGTCGCGGCCGGCGTCACCTTGCCGGTCGAGGTCTTGATGAAGTCGGCGCCCGCCATCATCGCCAGCCACGACGCGCGCGCGACGTTGTCGAGCGTGACCAGCTCGCCGGTCTCGAGGATGACCTTCAGGTGCGCGTTCCCGCACGCGTCGCGGACGGCCGCCAGCTCCGCGTACACCTGGCCGTACCGGCCCGCGAGAAAGGCGCCGCGGTCGATGACCATGTCTATCTCGTCGGCTCCCGCGCGCACCGCGTCCTCGACGTCGGCCAGCTTGACGGCCAGCGAGGCCCGCCCGGACGGGAACGCGGTTGCCACGGCCGCTACCTTGACCGAACTCCCGGCCACCGCGTCGCGGGCGACCGCGACCAGGTCGGGATACACGCACACGGCCGCGGCCGGCGGAGCCGGCGGCGGCTCGACGTCGGGCTGGCGTGCCTTGGCGCACATGGCCCGGACCTTGCCCGGCGTATCCGCGCCCTCGAGCGTGGTGAGGTCCACCATCGAGATCGCCATGTCCAGCGCCCGGAGCTTGGCGTCCTTCTTGATCGAGCGGGTGGCCAGCGCGGCGGCCCGCTCGGCCGCGCCCACCTGATCCACGCCCGGCAGGCCGTGCAGGACCTGGCGCAGCGCGGCATCGGACGTCGCTATGTCGGTAACGTCGAATTCCACCGGCCCGGCTGCCGGCCTGGCCATCGACTCAATCCCCACGCAGCCGACGTTACCGCCACGACACCGATACCGTCATGACCGGGCGGTGAGCTAGCCGATCCGCTCGAGCACCGGATCGGTCGGCTCGGGTGGCTCCGGCCCGATCTCGATCGCGCCCGCGAGCGCCTCCCGCGCCCGCGCGAACCGGTCATCGGCGTCCCCGCGCAGTTCCAGGACCGGCTGACCCTGCTCGACCCGGTCGCCCGGCTTGGCCAGGCAGATGATCCCGGCGGCGGCCGACACCGGGTCTTCCTTCCTGGCGCGGCCTGCTCCGAGCCGCCAGGCGGCGACGCCCACGCCCCGCGCATCCAGGCCGCGCAGCCAGCCTGCCGACTCCGCCGTGAGCACCTCGGTGTGCCGGGCGCCGGGCAGCGGGGCGTCCGGGTCGCCGCCCTGGGCCGCGATCATCGCCCGGTAGCTGCGCAGCGCGCGGCCGTCGGCGAGCGCGGCGGCCGGGTCCGCGTCGATCCCGGCCAGCCGGAGCATCTCGGCGGCCAGCGCGAGCGTCACCGCGACCAGGTCGGCCGGGCCGTCGCCGCGCAGGGTGGCCACCGACTCCTCGACCTCGACCGCGTTGCCAACGGCCCGGCCGAGCGGGACATCCATCCTGGTCAGCAGCGCGCTGGTGCGCACCCCGTGGGCGTTGCCCAGGTCGACCATGGTGCACGCGAGCTCCCTGGCGGCGGCGATGTCCGGCATGAACGCGCCGCTGCCGACCTTGACGTCGAGCACCAGCGCGCCGGTCCCCTCGGCAATCTTCTTCGACATGATCGAGCTCGCGATGAGCGGGATGGACTCGACGGTCCCGGTCACGTCGCGCAGCGCGTAGAGCCGGCGGTCCGCAGGCGCCAGGCCCTCGCCGGCCGCGCAGATCACGCATCCGGTCCCGGCCAGCACCGCCAGGATCTCGGCGTTGGACAGCGTCGCCCGCCAGCCCGCGATCGACTCCAGCTTGTCCAGCGTGCCCCCGGTGTGCCCGAGGCCGCGCCCGGACAGCTGCGGGACCGCGGCGCCGCAGCTCGCCACCAGCGGCGCCAGGATCAGCGAGACCTTGTCCCCGACGCCGCCGGTCGAGTGCTTGTCCACGGTGGGGGCGGTCAGGCCGCTGAGGTCGAGCCGCTCGCCCGAGCTGATCATCGCGGCGGTCCACGCCTGCAGCTCAGGTTCGTCGAGGCCGCGAAAATAGATGGCCATCAGCAGCGCGGACATCTGCTCGTCGGCCACGTCCCCGCAGGTATAGGCGGCGATAAGCCACCGAATATCGGCGGTCGAAAGGATCATGCCATCCCTTTTAGCCCGAATCAGTTCGACTGCGTCAGGCATGGCTGTCCCGCCGTTCCTGCAGATCCCCGGTGCTGAACGCGGCCGGCAGCAGGTCGCCGAGCGGCCGCGGCGCCGGATCCGCGTCCAGCATGAGGGCCGGCCCGCCCGCCTCGAGCAGCAGCTGCCGGCAGCGGCCGCACGGGACCAGCGGGGCGCCGTCGCCGGCGACCACGCTCACCGCCGTCAGCGGCCCGGCGCCTGCCACCCGCTGGGCGCTGACCAGGCCGCACTCCGCGCAGAGCGTGAGCCCGTAGGAGACGTTCTCCACGTTGCACCCGGTCACCAGCGTGCCTGCGGCATCCAGCCCCGCCGCGCCGACACGCAGGCCCGAATACGGCGCGTACGCCCGGCTTGCCGCCTCGGCGGCGGCGGCGCGGAGCGCCTGCCAGTCGATGGTCATGCTGCTACCCTCCCTGGTACGCGACCCAATCGTCTCAATTTGGCATCAGCCTCACCAGGACATCGGCTACCTCCTTTCGCTTGGGTCCCCGCAGGGCTACCCTTCGGGCAATCCCATGGGGGGAAGTCAAACTGCCCCAGCCGGCTGGGGCTGCGGGTCGAGCCGGCGGCCGTGCGGGCAGCCTGCGGCTGCCCTCGTCTAGGAGGTAAGCGTTGAGAATATCGTTCAAGGTCGCGGCCGCTTCGAGCGTCGCGGCTGTGCTCCTGGCCGCGTGCGGCTCGTCCTCGCCATCGCCGAGTTCTGGCTCGACGACCGGCAGCAGCACCGGAGGCACCGCCACATCGAGCAAGTTCCTCGGCTGCATGGTCACCGACACCGGCGGCATTGACGACAAGTCCTTCAACGCCTCGTCCTGGCAGGGCATGCAGGACGCACAGTCCGCCGACCCGGGCAAGGTCAGCGTCAAGTACCTGCAGTCCACCAGCTCGGCCGACTACGCGCCGAACATCACCGCGTTCCTCAGCCAGAAGTGCGGGATCATCGTCACCGTCGGCTTCCTGATGGCCGACGCGACCCAGACGGCCGCCAAGGCGAACGCGAGCGCGAAGTTCGCGATCGTGGACTACCCCAAGTTCCCGCAGACCAACATCGACTCCCTCGTTTTCAACACCGTGCAGGACGGCTACCTCGGCGGCTATCTGGCCGCCGGCATGTCCAGGACCGGCAAGGTGGCGACGTTCGGCGGCCAGAAGCTGCCGACCGTGACCATCTACATGGACGGCTTCTGGGACGGCGTGCAGGCCTACAACGCCAAGCACCACACCCACGTGCAGGTGCTGGGCTGGAGCGAGAAGACCCAGTCCGGTGAGTTCACCAACAGCTTCACGAACCTGACCCTGGGCCAGACCATTACCCAGCAGTTCATCTCCGAGGGCGCGGACATCATCTTCCCGGTGGCCGGCGGCGTCGGCCTGGGCTCGGCCAAGGCGGTGCAGAACGCCGACAACGCGGCCGGCACCCAGAAGGTGAACATGATGTGGGTCGACACCGACGGCTGCGTGAGCGCCGCGCAGTACTGCAAGTACTTCATCACCAGCGTGGAGAAGGGCATCGCGACGGCGGTGAAGACCGCGGTGCTGTCGGCGGCCAACGGCAAGTTCGCCGGCGGCCAGTACACCGGCACCCTGGCCAACGGCGGCGTCGCGCTGGCCCCGTACCACGACTTCGCCAGCAAGGTCCCGGCCTCGCTCCAGTCCGAGCTGAACACGATCAAGCAGGAGATCATCTCGGGCCAGATCGTGCCCGCGACGAAGAGCCCGGTCTAAACCGCCGGTAACGTGCGGGCCGGGCTGCTGCGGCCCCGGCCCGCACGTACGCCACACTTGGCCTAGGCGTTACCCTGGCGCGCCGCATGCGCCGCCAGCCAGCACACGTCGGCCCGCTGCGCCGGGTTCGTCAGCAGAGGAACGGTTGTGGAGCTTGAGCTGCGCGGCATCACCAAGCGCTTCGGCAGCCTGGTGGCCAACGACCACATCGACCTGACGGTCGCGCCCGGCGAGATCCGCGGCCTGCTCGGCGAGAACGGCGCGGGCAAGACCACCCTGATGAACGTGCTCTACGGCCTGATCCAGCCGGATTCGGGACAGATCCTGCTGGACGGCCAGCCGGTCACGATCCACTCGCCGCGGGACGCGATCGGCGCCAGGATCGGCATGGTGCACCAGCACTTCATGCTCGTGCCGGTGTTCACCGTGGCGGAGAACGTCGCGCTCGGCGTCGAGCACACCCGGCGAATCGGCGGGTTCCCGACCGGCCTGCTCGACCGCAAGCGGGCGCGGAGCCAGGTACTTGAGCTGTCCGAGCGCTACGGCCTGCAGGTGAACCCCGACGCCCTCGTCGAGGATCTGCCGGTGGGCGTGCAGCAGCGAGTCGAGATCATCAAGGCCCTGCTGCGCAACGCCAGCGTCCTGATCCTGGACGAGCCGACGGCGGTGCTGACCCCAAGCGAGACCGAGGACCTGTTCCGGGTCATGCGCGAGCTGCGCGAGGGCGGCCGGTCGATCGTCTTCATCACGCATAAGCTCAAGGAAGTTCAGGCCATAGCCGACAACATCACCGTGATCCGGCGCGGCCAGGTGGTCGGCGAGCGGCCGCCGAGCACGACCGACGCCGAGCTCGCCGAGCTGATGGTCGGCAGGTCGGTGGAACTGCGGGTGACCAAGACGCCCGCCCGGCCCGGCGACGTCGTCCTCGACGTCGAGCACCTCTCGGTGGCGGGCGACGTGATCCCGATCGAGGCCGGCGGTACCCGCAATTCGGTCGACGACCTCACGTTCCAGGTGCGCGCGGGCGAGATCCTCGGCATCGCGGGGGTCCAGGGCAACGGCCAGACCGAGCTGTGCGAGGCGCTGATGGGCCTGCGCCCCGCCACCGGCATCGTCCAGGTCGACGGGCGCGACATCAGCCACGCGAGCCCGCGGGACCGGCTGCGGGCCGGCATCGGGTACATCCCCGAGGACCGGCAGGAGGACGGACTCGTCGCCGACTTCTCGGTGGCCGACAACCTGGTGCTGGACACCTACGACCGGCCCCCGTTCGCGTCCGGCATCGCGATGGACCTGGGCGCCATCCGGAGGAACGCGACCAGCCTGGTCTCCGAGTTCGACGTGCGCACCTCGTCGATCGATTCCGCCGTCGGCACGCTGTCCGGCGGCAACCAGCAGAAGGTGATCCTGGCCAGGGAGGTCGGCCGGCGAGTGCGGCTGCTGCTGGCCAGCCAGCCGACCAGGGGCCTCGACGTCGGCTCGATCGAGTTCGTGCACCGCAGGATCGTCGAGGAACGCGACAGCGGCACGGCGGTGATCATCGTGTCGTCCGAGCTGGACGAGATCTACGCCCTCGCCGACCGGATCGCGGTGATGTACGAGGGCCGGATCACCGGCTTCCGGCCGCCGACGGTGTCCGTCACCGAGCTCGGCCTGCTGATGACCGGCGCGACGGGCGACACCGCCGCCCCCGGTGCCGTGCCGGGCGCCGCGCCGCCACCGCCCGCGGGGCCGCCGCCGGGCGGGGAGGCGGCAGACGGCCCTGCCGACGGAGTGGAGGGGACGTGACGCAGGACGCCAGCGGCGTGCCGCCCGAGCCGCAGCCCGGCGAGCCACAGCCGCCCGCCGGCACCGGGGCGGGCAACTCCGGCCCCGCGGCCGCGGCCGGAAGCGCCACGTCGTCCACGCCGCCCGACCGCGGTCCGCTGCGCGGCCTGGACCGGGCGCTCTGGGATGCGATCTCCCAGGGCAGCCCGACGGTCGTCACGATCCTCGCGATCTTTCTCGCGCTGGTACTCGGCGGACTGCTCATCGCGTTCAGCGACCCGACCGTGCTGCACGCCTGGAGCACCTTCTTCTCGCATCCGGGTGCCGCCATCTCCGCCGCCTGGCAGTCCGTCGCGTCGGCCTACTCGGCGATGTTCGAGGGCGCGATCTTCAATCCGCACACGATCAGCGCGGCGTTCCATGGCGGCTCGGTCGGGGCCATCTTCTACCCGCTCTCGGAGACCGCCTCGCAGGCAACCCCGCTGGTGCTGACCGGGCTGTCGGTCGCGCTCGCCTTCCGGGCCGGCCTGTTCAACATCGGCGCCGCGAGCCAGTGGATCGGCGGCGCGATCGTGACCACCTATCTCGGCTTCGCGATCAGCCTGCCGGTCGTGCTGCACGCGATCGTCTGCCTCATCGGCGGGTTCGCCGGCGGCGCGATCATGGGCTGGGTGGTCGGTGCCCTCAAGGCGCGCACCGGCGCGCACGAGGTCATCGTCACGATCATGCTCAACTACGTCATGTACGACCTGCTGAACTACCTGCTCGGCACGCCCAAGGCCCTGCAGCAGCCGGGGCAGGCGAACCTGATCAGCCCGAACATCCACGCTGCCGCGCAGCTGCCGCACGTGGGCGGCCCGCCGCCGCAGGTGGGCGTCGGCTTCCTGATCGCGCTGGCGGCTGCCGCCGCCATGTGGTGGCTGCTGGCCCGCAGTACCACCGGTTTCGAGTTCCGGACCGTCGGCGCCAACCCGAGCGCGGCGCGGAGCGCGGGCATGAGCGTGCTGCGTGTCTGGGTGCTCGCGATGCTGCTGGCCGGCGGCCTCGCCGGGCTCAGCGGCGCCGTCACCATCCAGGGCACGTTCTACAACCTCAACACCCTCAGCTACGGCACGTACGGGATCACCGGCATCACCGTGGCGCTGCTCGGCAGGGCCCGGCCGCTCGGCGTCGTGCTGGCGGCGCTGCTGTTCGGCGCGCTGGATACCGGCGGCACCGTGATGCAGGCAGCCACCTCGGTGCCGGTCGACATCACCGAGGTGCTCCAGGGCCTGATCGTGCTGTTCGTGGCCGCGCCGCTGTTCATCCGGGCGGTATTCCGGCTCCGCGCGGCGCGTACTGGCGGCGGGATGGAGGCAGTCGCGAAGGGGTGGAACGGATGACCGCGGTAGCCGCCGTCACGGGCACCAGGGTGCCGTCTGCCACCAGCCGCCGCCTGCTCGCGGCTGCCACGCTCGTGGCGTTCGGGCTCATCGACATCTTCGTCTTCGGCCTGCTCGGCCACAAGGGCGACGCGGCGTTCGCGTTCTCCATCCAGGGGGCGAAGCTCACGATCCCGGTCGTGCACGTCCCGGCCCGGCCGGTCGCATATGCGCTCGGCATCGTGTCGGTCGTCATCGGCGTCGCCCGCGGGTTGTTCACCGCCCGGCCGGGGCTCAAGCGGCTCAGCATCGGCATCGTGCTGCTGTTCTTCATCATCTCGCTGCTGGTGTGGTCGGACTCCGGCAGCTGGGTGAGCGGCATCCCGGTGAACGTCGTGGTGCTGCTGCAGACGACCCTCGCCACGTCGATACCGCTGATCCTCGGCGCGCTGGCCGGCTGCATGGGCGAGCGGGCCGGCGTCATCAACATCGCGATCGAGGGCCAGCTGCTGCTCGGCGCCTTCACGGCGGCGATAGTGGCGAGCGCGGTCGGCGTGCTGTGGCTGGGCCTGATCAGCGGCTCGCTGGCCGGCGGCCTCGTCGGCCTCGTCCTCGCGGCCTTCGCCGTCCGCTTCCTCGTGGACCAGATCATCCTGGGCGTCGTGCTGAACCTGCTGATCAGCGGGCTCACCGGGTTCTTCTATGACCGGCTGATGGTGCCCAACGCGAACACCTACAACAACGGGCCTACGTTCGGCACCCTCAAGATCCCTGGACTGGGGGACATCCCGATCCTGGGCCCGATCCTCTTCGACTCGACGATCTTCCTGTACATCACCTATGTTGCGATCGCCCTGGTTCAGGTTGGACTGTTCAGCACCCGGTTCGGCCTGCGGGTGCGCGCGGTCGGCGAGCACCCCACCGCGGCCGACACGGTCGGCATCCGGGTGCTGGGCATCCGGTACCGGAACCTGATACTCGGCGGCATCCTGGCCGGCATCGGCGGCGCCTACCTCACGATCGGCTCCGTCGGCACGTTCAACAAGGACATGTCCTCCGGACTGGGCTACATCGCCCTGGCCGCGATGATCTTCGGCCGGTGGACGCCGCTGGGCGGGACGCTCGCCGCGCTGCTGTTCGGCTTTACCAGCCAGCTCGGGACGTTCCTGGGCAGCATCAACGTGCCGATATCGCCCTACATCCTGGGGATGGCGCCCTACGTCGCGACGATCATCGCGGTGGCCGGGCTGGTCGGCCGCGTCCGCGCGCCGGCCGCAGACGGCAAACCGTACGTACGGGCGTAATGCGACGACCGCCTGAGGCGGCTTGTCACATTCGCGCGGGTTCGCACAGGGCCATTGACCTGCGCTTGCGCCCGGCGTGCAGGTCCGCGAAACGCCCCGGTTAGCCTGTGCGCATGGCAAGTTGGGCCTTGCGGCGCGAAGCCGGGCTGGCGCGCAGATTCGGGTACTGGGTCCTGCTCTGCGGCGCGGCCGCGCTGCTGGGCTGGAGCGGCTGGTCCGGTGGCTCCAGTCCGGACGCTCTGATCAGCAGGATCGACGTCTTCGTGACCGTCGCCCTGCTTGCCGTCGTGCCGTTTCTGGTCGAGCGCAGGTACGGCCCCGCGTCATCGACCGCGCTCGCACGGACCCTGCGCATCATCGGCGGCGCCGCGGTCGTGTCCCTGATTCTGGTGAAGACGCACGTCGAGCGGTCGGAGTACGCGCAGATGCCCAGGCCCGTGTGGCAGGCCGGGATGTGGGCAGGCGAGGCGATCTTCCTGCTGATCATCGCCGCCTATCTGGCCGGGGTGTTCGCGGTCACCGCGCGCAGGGCACCCGCGCGCCCCGCGACGCTCGGCATCGGCACGGTCGCGGGCGGGCTGGCCGGTCTGATCCTCTATGCGCTGCCACCACGGGGCAGCTCGCTCAGCGTGCCCGGCGGCTGGCTCGCCAGTGCCTACGAGGTCGCGCGGGTTCTCGCGGTTCCGCTGGTCGCAGGCGCCGCCGTGGTAGCGGGGCTGAAGGCCGCGCGCCGGACCGTGCGGCCGTCGAAGCGGCGGCCCGGCGGCGGCATTCCTGCCCTGCAGGGCCTCGCTGCCGGATTGTGCACGGGGGCAGCGGCCGCGATGGTCGTGTCGATTCTCGGGATGAGCACGATCGCACTCGTGCCGCAGGACGCGCGGGTGCTGCAGTGGACGCTGCCCGGCCAGCATCTCCAGCCGGGCTCGTTCTACGCGTTCGAGGTGAGTGTCAGCCAGGCCGCGGTCGGCTTCCTGCTGGTCCTGCTGATATTCCCGCTGCTTGGCGCCGGACTCGGCGCCTGGGGCGGCATGTACGGGGCGCAGCGCCGCAACCCGCCAGGCGGCGGTGGCGGCGGCCGCGGGCCGCGCGGCAAGGACCCCATCATCCCGCCCCCGCCGGGTGGCAAGCGCGTGGAGCCTGACATCGGCCGGATCCTCAGCATGCCCGAGTGGGACCCGCGCGCGCGGCCGGTGACCGAGCGCGAGCCGCTGCGGCGGGAGCGAGCTCCGGCCCCGCGGTCAGCGGCCCGCTAGCCCGGCCCCGCGGTCAGCGGCCCGCTAGCCCGGCCCCGCGGTCAGCGGCCCGCTAGCCCGGCCCCGCGGTCAGCGGTCAGCGGTCGAGACCACCGCGGGCGACGAGCTGCTGTGCGATCACGTTGCGCTGGATCTCGTTGGTGCCCTCGCCGACGATCATCAGCGGCGCGTCCCGGAAGTAGCGCTCCACGTCGAACTCGGTCGAGTACCCGTAGCCGCCGTGGATGCGCACCGCGCTGAGCGCGATCTCCATCGCCGCCTCCGACGCGAACAGCTTGGCCATCCCGGCTTCCATGTCACACCGCTCGCCCGCGTCGTAGCGCTCGGCGGCGTACCGCACCAGCTGCCGCGACGCCGTCAGCTTCGTCGCCATGTCGGCCAGGTACGCGCCGATCTGCTGGTGCCGCCAGATCGGCACGCCGAAGCTCTCCCGCTGCTGCGCGTACCGGAACGCGTCGTCGAACGCGGCCTGAGCGACGCCCACCGCGCGCGCGGCCACCTGGATCCGGCCGATCTCCAGTCCCTTCATCATCTGCGCGAACCCGCGGCCCGGCTCCCCGCCCAGCACCGCCTCCGGACCCGCGCGGTACCCCGAGAAGGACAGCTCGCAGCTTTCCACCCCCTTGTACCCGAGCTTGGGCAGGTCCCGCGACACGACCAGGCCGTCGCCGTGCTCGACCAGCAGCACGCTGATCCCGCGATGGCGCGGCACCGCCGCCGGGTCGGTCTTGCACAGCAGCGCGATCAGCTGCGACCGCCGCGCGTTGGTGATCCACGTCTTCGCCCCGTCGATGACCCACCCGCCATCGGCGGCCGGCCGCGCCACCGTGGTCATCGCCTGCAGGTCCGAGCCGCCGCCCGGCTCGGTCAGCGCCATCGTCGCGCGGATCTCCCCGGTAGCCATCCGCGGCAGGTACCGCTCCTGCTGGGCCGGCGTGCCGAACTGCAGCAGCAGCTTGGCCACCACCGTGTGCCCGCCCATCGCCCCGGCCAGGCTCATCCAGCCGCGCGCCAGCTCGGCGGTGACCTCCGCATAGCACGGCGCCGACACCGGCGCGTCCCCGTACGGCTCCGGGATCGCGAGCCCGAAGATGCCCAGCGACTTCATCTGCTCGATCAGCTTCTCCGGATAGGTGTTAGCGTGCTCCAGGTCACGCACCGCGGGCCGGACCTCGCGATCGACAAACTCGGCCACGGTCGCGACGACCTCCCGCTCCTCCGTGGACAGACCGCTCAACGCAGCTCCTCACCTTCGACAGCACCTGAACGGAGCGTGCCAGATGACCTCCTCCGCCGTCGAGGGCCCGTGGTTCGAGGCGCCGTACTTCGAGGACCTGACCGTGGGCCAGGTGTTCTCCGGCGCTCCGGGCGTCACGCTGTCCGCCTCGATGACCGCCGTGCACCAGGCGATCGTCGGCAACCGGCTGGCGCTGACACTGGACGTCCCGCTCTGCCGGGAGGTGACCGGTGGCCCGCAGCTCGCTTCGCCGGGACTGGCCTGGGACGTCGCTATCGGCCAGTCCACCGTCGTCACCCAGCACGTCAAGGCAAACCTGTTCTACCGTGGCCTGGCGTTCCGCCGCCTGCCGAGGATCGGTGACACGCTGCGGACGACCACGACGGTGGCCGGCCTACGCCAGAACAGCCCCCGCGAGGGCAGGGCGCCCACCGGGCTCGCGGCGCTGCGGGTTACCACCATCGACCAGGAGGACCGGCCGGTACTGGACTTCTGGCGCTGCGCGATGCTGCCGCTGCGGGATCCGCAGGTCCAGACCGGCCACTCGGACGTCCTGGAGGCGATCGGTGCGCCGCTCAGCACCCGTGCGCTCACGGCGCTGGCCAGCGGATGGCGGCTGGCCAGTTTCGCGCGCCAGGCAGGCGGATCAAGCCTCGCAGGCCTCGCGGCCGGCCAGTCCTCCGAGGTGGCGGGGGGAGACGTGGTGACCAGCGCGCCCGAACTGGCGAGGCTGACGCTGAACATCGCCGCCGTGCACCACGATGCCGCCGCGGCCGGCGGGCAGCGGCTGGTCTACGGCGGGCACGCCATCGGGCTGGCGCTCTCCCAGGCGGGGCGCGCGTTCCCCGCCATGGTCACGGTGGCCGGCTGGCACGGCTGTGAGCACCTCGCCCCGGTGCACGAGGGCGACACGCTCCGCAGCACCATCAGCGTGGAGCAGGTCGACCCGCTGCCCGCAGGCGGCGGCCTGGTGCACCTGCGGTCCCTGGTGCACGCCGACGGGCCGGAGCGGCGCGACGTGCTGGACTGGCGATTCGTCGCGATCATCGCGTGACCGGCGGGATCAGGTAGTCGCGCCGGTGCCTGCCGGGCGCCGCGACAGGATGCAGAACTCGTTGCCCTCCGGGTCGGCGAGCGTGATCCAGCCGCTGCCGTCCGGCCTGCGGTGGTCGGCCAGGAACGTCGCCCCGAGTGCCAGCACGCGTTCTACCTCCTGCTCCCGGTCGCGATCGGCCGGCCTCAGGTCCAGGTGCAGCCGGTTCTTCACCTGCTTGGCGTCGGGCACCGTGATGAACAGCAGCACCTGGCTGAGGTCGCGGGAGGTGATCAGGCATTCCTGGTGGCCGGGCAGGTTCGGGTCGTCCGGGTCTTCGACGAAGTCGAGCACCCTCGACCACCAGACCGACTGCGCGTAGGCGTCGGTCGCGTCGAAAGAGGTGTGCGAGATGCGGCTGGTCATGCCAGCAGCCTTGAGCCGGCCGGGCCGGTGGTCAACTCGTTTTGCGTGCTGACGGCACCGGCTGGCAGCCGGCCATGAGCTGGCTGCCTGCCGTTGTCCGTCATCCGTGTGATAGTTGGAGCATGGCCTCGGACGGCAGCCCGGCGGGCGTCGTGCCCGGCCCCGCCCGCATCGACCTCACCTTCGAGCACTACCGCCTGCTCAGCGGATCAGCTGGTGGCCAGCCCGTCTCCCTAGAGCTGAACGTGCCCACCCACAATGGCATGGCAGCAGGGACTATCGCCGGGATACCGGTGTCGGCCACCTGGGTTAGCGGAGACAACGACCGCATCTACCCGGACGTGCCCTGCGACCTCACCGGGTCATTCGCCGGGCAGCCCGTCGAACTCCACGCCACCTTTCATCTTGAGCCCGGTTACTTCTTCGATCGGGGCACGGTCACCGGGTTCATCGGGGCCCAGTCCCTGGACGTGACCGTCAAGGCCGTCGGAAGGCTGGGAGGACGGACCATCACCGCCGACGGGATTCTGGGCAGCACCAAGTTCACCATCGACGCCGCGATCGACGGGCCGCTCAGGTCTGGCTACCTCCGCGGAACCGTGGCCGACGCTCCGATAAGCATCCATGCCGCACGCACCCGCGGGCCGGACGGGGGGCAGACCCGGCTCACCGGCAGCTACCAGGGACCCACCGCGCTGCTCGCGCTTGCCACGGGAGCGTTCCTGCACTTCATCTGACTACAGGACGACCACCGACAGATCATGCACCAGAGATGCCCGCGGGACTGTCGAGCATTACCGGCGGCAGGTCCTCGACCTCAGAGCGACTCATGCTGAGACGAATGCCCTCGGGTTCCACGCCACTGACCGCCCGGATCGGGATCGCTACCTGCTTGCGCCCCCACAAGTGGCCCTCCTGCAGCAGCACGTGCGTGACGTGGTGGTTTGCTGGCTCGATAACCAGGCCCTGAACCCGCCCTATGCTGCCATCGGTCGCGTGCACGTGATCGCCGCGGCGGATCTCGACCTCATCGAGCGGCACGGCATCGTGGGTCACGACGTGCGGCGCCGCGGCAGCGATTTCTGCGTTCATGGCGGCGCTGCCCAGGCCGTAGTAGGGCCACGCACTCGCCTCTGTCGGCCCGTACGGGGCGTAGGCGTAGTTACCCGGCAGGAACTCGGTTTCCTCGGCGCGGTCGAGGTGATCGAATTCCGCCCTGGTGCAGCGGAGGCGCACCTCGCCCGGCGCCGCCTCGGCAAGCTCGATCGGGACGATCCGGTCCGGGCCCTGTCCGGGCCGTGGCCTGATCACCAGATGTGTCAGGGCACGGGCCACCGGGTCGACAATGACCCTGGTCAGGTGGCCACAACCGCCGTCCGTGCAGGTAGCGTGCGCACCGATAGTGAAGGGCGCTCCCTGTGCCACGTTTGCCCTCCCCGATAGGTAATGTTGGCGCCAATCTTCTCTCGCCAGGATGTCCTGCGCAGCCAGCTAGCGCTAGCGGCACAATCGCGCCGGCATCCGGGCCGGCCCGGCGGCCCGGCGGCTCGCCGTGCCGCCGGGAGAGTGAGCCGGACACGAGGGAGCACGGCATGCCTGCCCTGTTTGAGCACGCTGTCGTCGTCCGCTGGCGCGACACCGACGCACTTCGCCACGTCAATCACGCGGTGTTCCTGACCTACCTGGAGGAGGGCAGGGACGCCTTCTACGCGCAGATACTCGGCAGCGAGCCGATCTACGTCGTGGTCCGGATCGAGATCGACCTGCGCGCCGAGGTTAGGTACGCAGACCACCGGGTAACGGTCGAGATCTCGGTCGAGCAGGTTGGCACGACGAGCCTGACGACACGGGAGACGATCCTGTCCCCGGCCCGGGAGACGATCGCCGAGGCACGCGTGATCACGGTGCGCTGGGATGCCGAGCTACGCAAGCCGGTCCCGTTCACCGATCCAGAGCGAGACCGGCTAGCGGCTTACGTGCGCCAGTAACAGGCGAATACCGGCAGTTCAGTCGCACCATGTCGTAAATCCGCGAGTCGGCAACGGCGAAGCTTGCCGTCGGCTTACCGCGTCGGCGGCCGCGATCGCGAATCGAGCCACAGCGCCCATGGCTGAACCGACCCGACGGCCAGCAGGCCGTCGCGTGCCCACGGGTCGGCACCGAGCCGAGTCCTGATCTCGTCTTCGCCCGTGGCCTCGACCGCGTGCAGAGTCCTGCTGCCGTCGCCGACGGGACCGCCGATGATGATCATGCCGTCGTCGACGAGCCCGTCCATGAAATCCGCGTGCTCGGTCCAGCCGCGCTGCTCCCGGGTTGGCAGGGAATCGTCCCAGCGGGGCCCGTGCACCAGCGTCACCGCAAAGGTCGCCATGGGCGCAGGCTAACCCGAGGTACCGACATCCGGGCTTCATGGCGATGCGACCGTGGCCGGGCCGACCACGCCGAGCTTCCCCTGGCAGGTGACGAAGCCGCCCGAGCCGACCAGCCTCCCGGGCCCGGCACGATCGACGTTGGCCGCCGTCACGGCGCTTCCGTCTGGAAGCGTGACGCGCCACGTCACCGGCACCACCCATAGCGGCGCGCAGCTGCCGTGATCCACGCTCGGCGGCCCGTCCCGGTACTCGCTCATCAGCTGGATCGCGCCCGTCAGCTCGCCGGGCCGGGTCCCGGTCAGCACCCGGTGCGGGCGCCAGCCGAGCGGCCCGGCGCCGGGGGTCAGGACCGCCACGCCGCGGACCGGATCGGCTCGCGTGTCTGTGTCCGGGCGGCCGTCATGGCCCAGGCCTGTGACGGTCAGCGGTCCGGGCAGCGTGCATGGCCGCGCGGAGGTGTCGCGGACCAGGAGGGAGCCAAAGTCGCTGCCCGCACTCGCGCCGCCGCCAAGGAACGACAGCGCCAGCTGGCCGGCGGTGCATTCCGGCGCGCGGCTCGTCGCGATGAACACGTCGACACCGCCGCCAGGCCCGCTGCCGCGCGCGCCCGCGGGCAGCGACTGAAACACGACAGTGCCCGCCGGCACCGCGGTGTCGATGACGGCTCCGTCGATGCTCACGCTGAAGTGGTGCCGGTGCGCTCGCGCGACGGCCGCCGCGGCACTGCGCCCGATCAGGTCGGGCACGGCTGCGCTGCCGGGACGCAGGGTGGTGATCGAGGTGAAGGCGAACAGGTCAGCCTCGGTCCGCAGGGGCAGCTGCGTAGTGCGGCCACCCACCGCCGCCAGGCCGAGATTGCAGTCGGAGAACGCAACTGTCACCGTCCGCGTCCGGCCGTCCGGGTAGCCGAGGATGATCTCCTGCGCGAACGGATCCAGGCGGGCAGGCCGGTCGCAGCGCAACGCTGAGCTGGTGACCGGCCAGCCGCTGTCGAGCACGGCCGCCAGCCCGGCGGCCGCCGTTCCCGTCATCGTCAGCAGCCGCGGCATGCCAGCGGTCTGGCCGGCCGGGATCCCGATGGCGTACTGGCACACCGCAGCCGCTGCCGGTCCGGCCGGGACGAGCCCAGCCGGGGCCGCCGGCGCCGAGGGCAGGACCAGCCACGGCGCCCGGCCGGGACACGCCGTCGTGTGCTGGGCCGGTGCGGACCGGGGCTGGCTCCCGCACGCACTCACCAGGATCAGCGCCGCGACTGCCGCGGCGCGCACGCGAGAGTGCCGCATCTGCCCGCCTCCGCCCGTCGGCTGGTCTTCTGCTGCTGAGACGAACGAGCCGGGCGTCGGGTTGCGCCGACGGTGGTGCCGGTGAACGGCACGACGTCACCCACCCGGATGGCAGCCAGCGAGGCGCGCAGGTCATCGTCGCCGACCAGGCACTGGAACGCGTGGCTCACCATCGTGACGAGGTCGAACTCGCCGTGCCACGCGATGCTCCTCGCGGTGCCTTCTGCCCACTCGACATCGGCGCGCCGCCGGCCCGCTCGCGCCAGCGCCGCCCGGTCGGGACCGATCCCCGCCAGCCGGCCGGGGTGCCCCTGCTCGCGCGCCCGCCGCAGCATGGCTCCCGTGCCGATTCGCGAGAATGTCGGAGCCAGCCGATAGGCTTCTGACTGTAATCGAGATTATATTCGATCTTTGTAGCTGAGCGGGAGGCGCGGATGTGCACGGCGGGCCGAATCGCGACTGCCGCGGACGCGATCGCGGCCGTTCGCGACGGGCTGTCCTGGCTTGCCGGACTGGACATGACGACGCTGACCGGCGAGGAGCATGCAGAGGTCCTGCGCGCGTTAGCCCGCGCCGAGTCGCAGGCGCTGGCCGCGCGGTCGGCGGCGCTGGCCGCGTTCGAATCCGCCGGCGGGTATGAGGCCGACGCGGCGGCGTCCGCCCGGTCCTGGCTGCGCTGGCAGACCCGGGTCACCGCGCCGGCCGCCGCGGGCGCGGTCGGGTGGATGCGGCGGCTGCGCGCACATCCGCACGTCGCCGCCGCGCTGGCCGCCGGCGTCGTGTCACCGTCATGGGCCCGGCACGTGTGCGACTGGACCGATCCGTTCGGCATGCGCGAGGACCTGGACGCCGCCGATCAGATCCTGCTGGCCGCAGCCGTCGGCGGGGCCGACGTGGCCGACCTGGCCGGGCTCGCCGAGGAGATGCGCCGCCGCCGCGCGCGGCCCGACACCGACCCGGACGGGGACGGGTTCCGCGACCGCAGCCTCCGGCTCGCGGAGTTCTGGCACGGCAACGGCCAGCTGACCGGCACCCTCACGCCCGACTGCGCGGCCGCGCTGCGCGCGGTCCTGGACGCGCTGGGCGGCAGGGCCGGGCCCGAGGACCTGCGCAGCCCGGACCAGCGCGACCACGACGCCCTGCACGAGGCGCTCCAGCGGCTGATCGCGGCGCGGTGCCTGCCCGAGCGCGGCGGACAGCCGACCACTATCCAGCTGCACATGACCCTGGACCAGCTGCTCGATGCGGACGGCGCCGCCGCGGCGGTTGCCGGCTGGGCCGGCTATGGCGCCACCGCCCCGCCCGGCGCCGACTGCGACGCGACCATCATCCCTGTCGTCACCGGCACCGTCGACCCAGACCTGCTCGAGCGGCTGGCGGCCGAGTTGCTCCGCCCGCCTGCCGGGAGCGGTGCAGCGGACGGCAGCGCCGGCGCCAGCATCGGCGGTCCGGGAGATGCCGGGGACGGGACCTTCGGATTCAACACCGGCCTGCCCGGCTGGGCCGGACCCGGCGGCATTCCCGGCTGGGCCACCCCCGGCCCAGCCGCCCGGATGGCTGCGACGCTCGCACCCGCGCCCGGCACCGCCGGCCGCGAGCTGATTCTCACCCGCGCGACCCGGCTGCTGTCCGGCCCGCGTGGACTGGCCGCGTGGCTGCGCAGCACCCTCACCACCGGGCCCGCCGCCGCCATCAGCCAGCCACTCGACATCGGTGCACCCACCGAGGTCATCCCGCCGCACCTGCGCCGCGCCGTGACCCTGCGCGACCGGCACTGCGCCTTCCCCGGCTGCCAGCGCCCGCCGGCCGGCTGCCATGTGCACCACATCGTCCCGCGCAGCGAGGGCGGCCCCACCAGCATCGGCAACTGCGTTCTGCTGTGCCCGTTCCACCACCTCATCGCCATCCACCGATGGGGCTGGCAGCTGCGCCTCAACCCCGACGCGACGAAGACGGCGACCAGCCCCGACGGGACCAGGACCTTGCACAGCCACTCGCCGCCCGGGGCGGCATGACTTCAGTTCCGGGCCGCTTTGTCGCGGCGCGTCCCGGCCGGCCATGGCCACTGCCCAGCTAAAGCACGAGCAGTCAGTGCCTGCACGACGCGCCGCTTGCCGCGCCACCAGTAGGCGGGCATGCCCGCCGCGAACAGTCCGAGCAGGCCGAGCACGGCCCACCGGAGAGCACCGTGCATCCATCCCTGGCTCTGGCCGATGCTCGTGAGCACGACGACCAGCCACGCTGCTACCAGCGCTGCGTCGTCGATCCAGTCGGCCAGGACGGCCGGCGACGGCGCGCGGTTGCGCAGCACGTCCAGGGCAAGGCGCCTGGCCAGCACCACGGCAACTGTGCCCTGCACGGCGATGATGGTGTAGGCCTGAAATCTCGAGCCGGCGAATAGCAGGCAGATGCCGATGAAGCCCGCCAGCGCGAGCAGCCACAGGACGGATATAAGCACAGAACGGACGGGATGCTGGTCCCTCTGGTGATGCGCCCCGTTCATGGCCAGATCGTAACCCTGCAGCCCTCGGGTGAGCCTTCGCTACCTGGCCGGAGATGATAGGTACGGCAATCGAGGGAGAAATCATGAGCAGCATCCGGCGAGCCGCGATCGTCGCGCCCGTGCGCACCCCGGTCGGAACCTTCGGCGGAAGCCTGCGCGCCGTGCCGGTGGAGGACCTGGCCGCGACCGTGATCAAGGCGGTCCTGGCGCGCACCGGAATCGATCCCGAGCGGATCGACGACGTGGCGTTCGCGCAGTCCTATGCCAGCGGGGAGACGCCGTGCGTCGGCCGGTGGGCTGGCCTGCAGGCGGGCCTGCCGGTGGGCGTTCCCGGCTTCCAGCTCGACCGGCGGTGCGGCGGCGGGCTGCAGGCGATCGTCACGGCGGCGATGATGATCCAGACCGGAGCCGCCGATGCCGTCATCGCCGGCGGCGTGGAGAGCATGAGCAACGTCGAGCACTACACCACCGCGATGCGGTGGGGCGCACGGTCGGGCAGCCAGTTCCTGTACGACAGGCTGGACCGGGGGAGGGAGCGGTCGCAGCCGGAATGGCGGTTCGGCAGGATCTCCGGGATGATCGAGACGGCCGAGAACCTGGCCAGGGAGTTCGGCATCACCAGGCACGAGGCCGACGCGTATGCCGCGCGCAGCCATCAGCGCGCGGCCGCCGCCTGGGCCGCGGGCCTCTTCGACGAGGAGGTCGTCCCGGTCTCCGTCCCGCAGCGGCGGGGCGAGCCGGTCGTGGTCGGCAGGGACGAGGGCGTGCGCCCCGACTCGACGCCCGAGTCGCTGGGCAAGCTGCGGACGATCATGCCGGGCGGCACGGTGACGGCCGGCAACGCGAGCCAGCAGAACGATGCCGCCGCCGCCTGCCTGGTCGTAGCCGAGGATCAGCTGGAGCGGCTCGGGCTCGAGCCACTCGGGTTCCTGACCGGCTGGGCGGCAGCGGGATGCGAGCCGGCGACCATGGGGATCGGGCCGGTGCCCGCCGTGTCGAAGGTCTTCGCCCGGACCGGGCTCGGCTGGGACTCGATCGACCTGGTAGAGCTCAACGAGGCGTTCGCCGCGCAGGTGCTGGCCGTGCTCGCGGGCTGGGGCTGGAACGACCCCGACAGGCTCAACGTGCACGGCTCCGGCATCTCCCTCGGCCACCCGATCGGGGCGACCGGTGCCAGGATTCTCGCTACCGGGATGCGCGAGCTACGCAGGCGCGGCGGGCGCTACCTGCTGGAGACGATGTGCGTCGGCGGCGGTCAGGGGGTCGCGGCGATCTTCGAGGCCGCCTAAGAGGGCGAGGGCGAAGGCCCCGACGTTGCGCCGGAGGACGGTAATGACGACGTCGGCGTCGTGGGCGTGCCGGTGCCCGACGGCGTGCTCGAGGTGGAGGTCGGGCTCGGCGAGATCGACGGCGGACTCGAGTGGATCACCGGCGGGCTGGACGTCGAATGACGCGACGTGGACGTCGGCTGCGGGTTGGCCGGAACGACGGGCGCGGACAGCGGGTTCGTCGGGAAGATCGACGTGATCCGGCGCGAGCGCGTCCTGGCAGTCGGCGCCGCGCTGTGTGCCGCGGAGCCGCCCACGGCTGCCGCCGACTGAGTGCCCGGCTGAGTGGTGGGCGGCGGCACGATGGCGTAGTCGTGCGACCGGGTGACCGAATGCGGGGACGCGGCGAAGACCGCGTATAGGCCGGCCCCGAGGGCGGCCGGCGCCAGGAGCGCCGCGGCGAGCCCGACCGAGGTCATGGCCATCTTCTTCGGCGACGGCGGCTTGGTGGCGGTCGGCTCGATCGGGAAGCCTTCGGCCCACAGCCGGCCGGCGTCGGCGGCTATCGCCTGACGGTAGGAGCTCTGGGCGCCGTCGAAGACCACGCTTGCCGACTCCCGCCAGACCGAGCCCGGCATGCTCGCCAGCGCCGCGGTCGGAGCCCGGCGGACGGCGGCGGCGGCCCGCGCCGTGTTCAGCGACGTCATGACCGGAGCCGCCGCAAGGAGGTCCTGAGCCTTGTCGGGGGAGATGTCCAGGATCGCGGGCAGCTCGGACGGCGCGATGCCGTGCCGGTGCACGAGATCGAGCACCTCGCGGTACTGGTCCGGGCGCGGGCTGCGCGGCGTCAGCCCGCGCGGCACCAGCCGCACGGCCCGCCGTTTCTCCGCCTCGAATCCCATCCTCACGGTCGGCTCGATCCTGGCGATCTCTCCGGTGTCCGCGTCGGCCAGCGCGATCGAGTCGCCGTTCACTGCCAGCCGCGGTCGCTCGGCCTTGATCCAGGGCTCTCTCCTGGTCGGCGACTCGCTCAGGCACTCACGGCGAGCGAGCGCGAACATCCAGGCTCGCAGCCGGCCCGGCTCGTTCATCCGCCCGCCCAGCATGTACGCGGCGATCAGCGTCACCCCTGCCGCGCTCGCGGCTTCTCGCTCTTCTCCGAGCAGACTCAGGCAGTAGTCATAAAGGTGCGCTGCGTGAGCGTCGAACATCCCGACGAACGCACTGCGGTCGTTCAGGTCTGAGGACTCTGCCCCAGAGCTCAGACGGACCTTGCGTCCCGACACCTAGACCTCCCCAACGCGCCCCGGCCGGCCACCGACAGGGTGCCGGCCAGCCCGCGTCCCTACAGACGTTAGCCGGAATACCGCAGCTAGGCCAAGCATTGGCGACCAACCGGACGGGCGGGACGGCAAGATCGGCCGGCGAGACGCGCTGCACCCCGGCCGCGGGTGAGCCAGGATCGTGCCGGGGCGGGTGCCGTCCGCGCGCAAGCCGGCCAGTTTTAAGGTTATCTACGTACATACTGTTCTCGGATCCGGCAGACCCTCCAGCCGGATCCGAGGAGCACGGCAGCGCCGCGCGCCCGGCCCGATAGTCCTGGAAGACCGGGCAATCGGTATGTCGGCGCGCGAAGATGGTCGGCATGCCGGGCGTTATCCGAGGCCGGCGGCCGGCCGGTGGTGGCTTTCATGACGGTGCAAGGAGAAGCATGTCCTTCGATGTCGCCCGCTTGCTAGCGGACCGCTCCGGCGAGAATTTCGCCCTGCACGAGCGGCACATGAACCACCAGCTCGCCAGGACCCTCCGGACGCTCGGGTTCGACCGGAACTATGTCCGGGGCGAGGGCTGCTATCTCTATGACGACGCCGGAAACCGCTACCTCGACTTCTTGTCCGGGTTCGGCGTCTACGCGCTCGGCCGCAGTCACCCCGGCATCAAGGCGGCGCTGCATCAGGCACTGGACCTGGACCTGCCGAACATGATCCAGATGGACTGCGCCCTGCTGCCCGGGCTGCTGGCCGAGCAGCTGGTGGCACGCACGCACGCGGGGATCAGCCGGGCCTTCTTCTGCAACTCCGGCGCCGAGTCCATCGAGGCCGCGATCAAGTTCGCCAGGCAGGCAACCAGGCGACCGGAGATCCTCTATGCCGAGCACGCGTTCCACGGCCTGACGACCGGCGCGCTCTCCCTCAACGGCGGCGCGGAGTTCCGCCGCGGCTTCGGCGACCTGCTGCCCGGGACAGCCGCCGTTCCCTTCGGCGACCTGGCGGCACTGGAGGACCGCCTGCGCGGACGGGACGTGGCTGCCTTCATCGTCGAGCCGATCCAGGGCAAGGGCGTCTACTGCGCGAGCCCCGAGTACTGGAAGGCCGCGCAGGAGGCATGCCGCAGGCACGGCACCCTGCTGGTGATGGACGAGGTGCAGACCGGCCTCGGCCGGACCGGCAGGTTCTTCTGCCACGAGCACTGGGGCCTCGAGCCGGACATCATCACGATCTCCAAGGCGCTGTCGGGCGGCTATGTGCCGATCGGTGCCATGCTCACCACCGAGAAGATCTGGGCGAGCGTCTACGACTCGATGGAGGACGCGCTCAAGCACTCGAGCACGTTCGGCCGTAACCAGCTGGCGATGGTCGCGGCCCTGGCCACGCTCGCCGCGTTCGACGACGAGGACATCGTCGCGCGGGCGCAGCGCACCGGCCTTGCCCTGCAGGACGGGCTGCGCGCGCTGGCCGAGCGGCACGAGCTGATCCGCGACGTGCGCGGGCTCGGCCTGATGATCGGCATCGAGTTCGGCGAGCCGCACTCCGGCGGCGCGGCGCGCCGGTTCCGGACCGTGGAGCGGCTGCGCACGGGCATGTTCTCGCAGCTGGTGGTCGTCCCCCTGTTCCACCGGCACCGGATCCTCACCCAGGTCGCGGCCGACAACGTCAACATCGTGAAGCTGCTGCCGCCGCTGATCAGCGGGCAGGAGGAGGTGGACTGCTTCATCGGTGCCCTGGACGACATCATGGCCGACGCGCGGAAGGGCTCCGGCCTGGCGCTCGAGGTCGGCGCCACGATGGCGCGGGGAGCGCTCAGCCGCAAGTCCGGCCGCAGCATCGCCAGCGCGCGGCCGGCCGGGGAGCCGCTGGCCGAGCAGCCTGCGCCGCCACCGGCGTACACGCAGCGGGCCGGCGCCGCGATCGCGCCGATCGAGCCGGGCGACCGGGTCGTCGTCACCGGCGCCTCGGGCTTCATCGGGTCGGCCGTGACCAGGGCAGTGCTCGCCACCGGCGGCCGGGTGGTCGCCGTGACCGAGCCGGGCGCCGACGACAAGAACCTGGCCGGCCTCGACGTCGAGCGGGTGACCGCCGACATCAGGGACCGGGGCGCGATGCGCTCGGTCTGCGCGGGCGCGCGGTACGTGTTCCACCTCGCCGCGATCTACCGGCTCTGGGCTCGCGACCCGCGCGTTTTCGAGCACGTCAACGTCGGCGGGACGCTGAACGTGATCGACGCCGTGCGGGCCGCCGGCTGCGAGCGTATGGTCTACACCTCGACGGTCGGCGTGCTGGGCCTGCACGGGACAAGGAACGGCGAGCCCGCCGACGAGTCAGCGCACGCCGACATCGGCCATCTGTTCGGGCACTACAAGCGCACCAAGTTCGCGGCCGAGCATGAGGTGCTGCGCGCTGCGGCCGAGGGCCTGGACGTGAGTCTCGCGCTGCCGACGTTCCCGCTCGGCCCCGGCGACCTCGCGCCCACGCCGACCGGCAAGCTGGTGCTGGATTTCCTCAACGGCAAGATGCCCGCCTACGTCGACACGGCGCTGAACGTGTGCCACGTCGATGACCTGGCGCTCGGCCACCTCGCCGCGCTCGAGCACGGCCGCAAGGGCCGCAGCTATATCCTCGGCGGCGAGAACATGACGATGCGGGAGATCCTGCAGGCCCTGGCCGACTGCTCGGGACTGCCCATGCCGCGGCTTCAGGTGCCGCGCGGCGTGGTGGTCCCGGCCGGGATCGTGTCCGAACTGGTGGAGGGCAGGCTGCTGCGGCGCGAGCCGCGGGTGCCGCTCGAGGGCGCGCGGATGTCGGCCACCAAGATGATCTTCAACGACGACCGCGCGCGCGCGGAGATCGGGCATAAGTCGCGGCCGGCCAGGCTCGCGATCGAGGACTCGGCCCGGTGGTTCGCCGACAGCGGGCTCGTCTCCGGCAAGCGGATGGCCGCGATCAGGTGGCAGCGGTAGGCTCCGGCGGGTGCCCACCCCTCAGTTTGTCCTTGACCTGCGCGCCAAGGTCGGCCACGGCATGCTGTGGCTGTCGACCGCGATGGGCGCCGTGTTCGACGATGAGGGCCGGGTGCTGCTCGGCAAGCGCGCCGACGTCGGCGTCTGGACACTGCCCGGCGGCATCATCGACCCGGCCGAGCAGCCGGCCGACGCGGCCGTGCGCGAGGTCTTCGAGGAGACGGGCATCGTCGCCGTGCCCGAGGTGCTGACGTCGATCGGCGTCTCCAGCCCGCTGACCTACCCCAACGGCGACCAGGTCCAGTACCTGGAGTACTGCTTCCGGTGCCGGCTTGCGGGCGGCGTTGCGGCAGTCGCTGACGGCGAGCTTTCCGAGGTCGGCTGGCACGCCCTGGACGGCCTGCCCGAGCTCGGCGCGACGACTAGGCGGCTGCTGGCTTCCGCGGTCGGCGCCGAGCGGGCCGAGTTCGCCTTCTCCGGGCTGACGGCGGTGCTCGGCCCCGGTCCGCGGGCATGAACCGGGCATGGCGCAGCCCGAGGCGGAGCTTGCGGTCGACCCGGACCTCGCCATGTTCGTCCGGCGGCGCTCCCGGCCGGTGCGGGTCGACGGTGTGTCCACCGTCGGGCACCTGGTCGAGGCGGCCGGGGTGCCGCTGACTGAGGTGGGAGCGCTCCTGGTGAACGGCCAGCCGGCCGCCAGCGGGTACCGGCCGGCGGGCGGCGACGTCATCCGGGTCTGCCCGGTCCGGCGCCCGCAGCGCCCGAGCCCCGGCCGGTTCGTGCTCGACGTGCACCTCGGCACCGTCGCCCGCTGGCTGCGGCTGGCCGGGATCGACGCCGCGTACTCCCGCGACGCCGGCGACGACGAGCTGATCGACCAGGCCAATGCCGAGCGGCGGGTACTGCTGACACAGGACCGGGGGATTCTGCGCCAGCGCAGGCTCTGGCTGGGCGCGTTCGTGCGCGGCGCGCGGCCTGATGCCCAGTTCGCTGACGTGCTGGACCGGTTCGCCCCGCCCCTGGCGCCGTGGACCCGCTGCCTCGCGTGCAACGGCCTGCTCGCAGCCGTGCCCAAGGCCGAGGTGCAAGACGAGCTGCAGCCCGGCACCCGGCGCTCCTACCAGGCATTCTCCCGATGCCACGGCTGCGGTCGCGTCTACTGGCGCGGCGCGCACTCGGCGCGGCTGGACGCGATCGTGGCGACCGCTGCCAGGATCGTCGGCTAGCGCTCCTGGTCATGATGCGCGGCCAGGATGTCCGCGCCGAAGTCGCCGTGCGGCCGCCGCAGCACGGTGTGGGCGTGGTTGCCGTCGTCGGTCGTGTTGTCGTACTCGATCAGCAGGTCGTCACCCTGGATCCGGTAGTAGTGCCGGGTGCCCGCGGTGGCGGGGCCTGCCCACGCGAAGTGCAGCTCGCACCCGGCGATGCGGTCGCTCTCCCTGGCCGCGAGGGCCGGGGACAGGCGGCCGAGGTAGAGGGCGACGATCTCGTCCAGGATTGCGCGCTGCCCGGCGGCGAGATCACCGCTGGCCAGGCCGGCCGGGGTCATCATGGCCCGGGCCAGCGGCGACGTGCCGCTGCGGATGTCGTGCGGCGCGCGGTCGGCGATCACGGCATGGGCGCGCTGCCCGGCGGTGAGCGCCCGCAGCAGGGCCCGCCCGAGATCTTCTTCCGGCCCGAGCGGCCGGGAGACAGGCCGGCCGCGGTAGCCCACCGCGGCCGGGTTCGCGCCGAAGAAGACTGGCGCGGGTGAGACGTCCGCGCCGCGCACGGTCATCGTCACCGACAGGTGATGTCCCTCGAACCGCCACGACCACGGGTCCGCACCAGGGTCGCCGAAGACGCACACCCAGTAGTCGCCGCTGTGCCGGCCAAGGGCTCCGTGCTCGCGCCGGTCCAGCACCTCCTCCAGCGCCATGATGATGGCGGCCTGCGCGTACCCGTGCTCGCCGAGCGCGGTAGCAAGCAGCCGCTGCGCCGCCTTCCGCGCGGCCGGGCTGGCGACCGCAAGGCACGCGCCTGGCCTGCTCAGCGACCGGTACTCCAGCCAGCGCCGGGCAGCGTCGTCGCCGAACGGACGCGCCGCCTGGCCGCGCTGGCTGTCGTCCAACGCTGCCAGCAGCGCCGCGGCCGCCTCGCGCATTTCCGCGGCCGTAAGGTCCAGGCTCATACTTCCGGTATATCAGCACATCAGCCCCGTGATCGTTTCCAGCCGGTCGCTCCCTTATCGTGGGGG
>Ga0335078_10002617_pt1 | contig 27144 bp, 33 predicted proteins | sample Lox_Sample_32_FD_206711 | JGI IMG/M metagenome (GOLD analysis project Ga0335078, IMG submission 206711) | Soil microbial communities from Loxahatchee National Wildlife Refuge, Florida, United States - Lox_Sample_3.2 | ecosystem: Environmental > Terrestrial > Soil > Wetlands | place: USA... | reverse complement strand
TGCGTCCTCGGATTTTCGCCGATGTCAAAGCTCACGCGGTCACCGATTTTCGGTTGAAGAAAGCCAAGCGCGGAAATGTGCACGAAAATATCCGTGCCATCGTCGCGGCGGATAAATCCGAAACCTTTTAGCTCAAACCACTTTTTGACACGTCCGAATTCTCTTTCGCTCACAGTCCCGCCCTCCGCTTTTGTGTTTCCGCCGCCATTGCTTTCGCAAGGTCGTTAAAAGTTATTTTCGGGATCACCTTCTCAATCGCGGCGATTTCCGCTTGCGTCGCGGCGAGCTTGTCGCCGTTCGCTTTCGCGGCGAGCTTCGCCGCTTCAAGCGCGCCCGCCGCTTCGGCGATACGGTCGAGCGCCGTGCGCTCGGCCTCGGTAAGCGTGGCGATGATTTCCGCGCTCGGCGCAATGTAGCGCCCGGCGGTATCGAAAAGATTTAGCGCGGTCATGGTCTGGACTCCGGTTTCGTCGGCCATATTCCTCGGCGAATGGCCCACCGCCTGAATTTCTTTTGCATCGCGAGCCGTGCGCGTCGCTCTTTGTCGGCTTTCCGTTTGTCGCGATAGGCATGGTGTATCGGCTCGCCCATGCGCTCTAGGTAGAAACTTTGGCTTGCGGCGCGGTATCGGTTTCTCAATTCTCCCATGGCATTTTCTCGTCGGCCGTCGCCTGCAAAATTTCGTCGATGCGTTTTTGCAGATTGTGCGCGCCCATGTAGTATTGCGGCCAACTCCATCCGATCACGCCCGCGAGGATCAAATCTGTAAGGCGTCGCTCGCGCTCCCGAAGTCCGGCCGGTTCACGGTCGCGCCTTACCTCCCAAGTCATGCGAACGGATCAACGGGCGCGGGGGCGGCGCTTGCTCCTGCCGTTTTCGGTAGCTCGCCCACTTGCACGTCGCCGACTTTGGCGGGCGCTCGCTGGCGCTTCATGGCCGGGTGAACGGGCGACGGCTCGCGGTTGCCGTCGCGCGGGTCCGCAAGGTCGCGGGTCTGCGGCGATTGCAAATCGACCATGGAATTTTTGGCCGTGCCGTGCTCGACGACGGTTTGCAAGTGGTCGCCGCCGTCGCTTTCCGCGTTTTTCGCTTTGAGCGCGTCGGCCATTGCGCTCGACGTGCTTGCCTTCGGATCATCGCTCGACGGGCCGCTGTAGCTGGCGTCGCCGTAGCCGGTTGCTTTCGCGTTCTGGAATGCCATGGCTTATCCCCTATTCGGTTGAACCTTTGCCGTGGTCGCGCCCATCGCCGAGAGTTGCGCGAGAGTTTTCTTCGGCTTTGGGCCGCCGCTGAAACGACTACCGCCGCTTTGGCCGCCACCGCCACCGGCACCGCCGCCACCGCCACCGCTTTCGAGAGACTTGCCAGCGGTCGCGGCATGGATGCCACGCATATGCGCTGGCACTGCGGGCATGTCAGTGCGTTGCAAGCGTTCGTTCGGATTTGTGCTCGCGTAAAGCGCGGGCGGATTGATGCCGCGTATCGACGTGCGCGTTGGCGCAAACTTCCGTGCGTCCGCCAATGCCCGCAGTGCGACTCGCTCTTTTGCGGCATTCGTTAGCCCGCCGCCGGAACCACCGCCGCTCGCGAAGCGTCCTTTTTCGTCGTGATTTTGGTTCATGATCGCCCCCTTAATTCTTTACTGCGGAGGCGAGACAATCGCGGCCGTGCTGTTGCTTGGTCGCGTAGTCCTCGCAATCGTCATTCGTGCGCGAGCGCATTCCCGGCGTCGGCGCAACGGCCTTTCCGTTTTTCAGGTTCGGAGCGCCGCCGTAAGCGTGCGCAAGCGGGGCCGCCGCCGCGCTCGCCGCGACTGCCTCGCCGCCATCACTAACGGTCGCGGTCGCGTGGCCCATGCCGCCAAGTCCGGCCGCGCCTTTTTGCAGCGATGTCATTCCGAAAGCGTGCGGGACCGGGCCGTCATTGCTGTGCTTTGGCACGCTGCCCTTGCGCGCAATGTTTCGGTCTTGAGCATCGTTGTGCTCAAGATGCCGTGCGTTCAGCGGATTTGCGATCTTGGTCATATCAACCTCCCCGTTCTGGCCGCCGTGCGAGGGCGGGCTTTGTCGGGGACTTCGTGACACTTCCTTTGGCGATGATGCGTTGCCGTGCGAATTTCGACTTGGCGTCCGCGTTGATCACGCCGCGCCCGCTAATTCCAATCCATGCGGGCTTACCTCCATGCGCTGCGCTGCCCGTGCGGGCCGATACGTGGCCGCGTCGCGTGCCGTCTACGATGACCGGAATGCGGTTGACCGGGAGCGTGCCGGGCTTTACGTCCGGCTTGATCTTGATACGCGGGGGCGCGTCATGTGCTGATTTTCTAAATTTCATGCGGGCACCTTCGCGGGTTTGGTCGCGCCGATAAATGACCCGGCCGATTTCGCAATCTCGGCCGCCGGACCCTCGCCAATTTCGCGGACCAATTGGCCCTGCCGAGTCAGCGACCACCCTTCCTGACTCCAAGGATTATTCTTGCCGCGAATTTTCTGTTTTTCTTTTTCGCGTTCAATCGGCAAAGGCTTTGAGATTTTGCCGACTGCGCCGCCGAACAGCGCCATAAGCTCGCCCGTCTTTTGCACGCCCATTGCTTTCACAAGCTCGGCCTGCGTCGCGAGCGACGTGCACGCCTTCTGCGCGGCTTCCAATTCAACGTCACCGCGCGGCGCTTCGGATTGCTTGAGCAGGGTCGGGAATTTCTTTTCGAGCCATGCGTCGGGCTGGCGCATCTTTTTCTTGCCGATCACAAGCAAGTGCGATTTTGGATCGAATACGGCTTTAGCCTTCATGGCGTTTTTCGCGACCGCAAGGAAGTCCGCTGGCGTGTTTGCGAATTTCGGGTCATCGAAAAAATCTTTGACCGCTTTGCTTATTTCTTTCCGGTGCTCGCGGTCGGCTTGCTTCGCTGCTTCAAGCAACACGGCGGCGGCGGATTTGTCTGCGACGGGCTCATTGGACATTGCGGTCTCCATTTTGTTTGATTCCAAGCTCGAACAGCGCCGCCTCGATTTCAGATCGCAGCAAGTAGACGCGACCGCGACCGCGACCGTGGCCGCCGATTTCAACCGTGCGGAAAATCCCCTCGCGAATGAGCCGACGAATGAATCTCTCGGACAAAGCCGGAGAGAACGCACGGCCAGCGGCTCGGATCGAATAGGCGATTGGAAGGTCCATGTTCGGCCCATTGTGTGCGACGGTCTCGGCTCGACGCGCGACGGCCGCCCCTTGGAAAAGCGGGGCGCACGTCGAGCCGAATTTGCCGTCAAAAGTTTGGGGGGATTATTCGTCGCGGGGAAAAGCGCCTGCCAGTCAGGGCGTGACGCCATGGTCGCGAAGGATTGCTGATTTACTCGAATTCGCCGTGGGGAGCAACCCGTGATTCACGCCCCGTATTTGGGAGGCGTGACCCGATCACCATGGTGTTACACGAATATAGGGAAGCCCTTGAAAATCCGGACGCAACTCGCGACCGCGCAAAACGAAAGCAGCCGGGGGTGAGTGCCCCGGCCGCCGACTTCGCTTGCGCGTGCGGTGTCACCGCCCGGGCACGATTTCTGGACGCGTGCGCTCAGCCTAAAAATGTTTTACGCTCTAGACGTAACCCATTGATGGATTTAGAGCGCATTTGGACAGTTTTTACAGCCAAGTCATTGGTGCGCCTGAAATCTGTCGCGCTTCCCAAGCTGCATACGAGGGTTCGATTCCCTTCGCCCGCTCCAATAAAAATTTTTCTTTATATGCAATTACACGAATGTGTCGCGCAGCGTTGCGCGACGGTTCCGCGGTATCGATTTACTCACGATGGTATCATTTTGTAGTGCGACGGGAACGTTCGTCGCCGCACATCATTTATCTTTATGGTCCTTGCCGCGATTTAATTGGATTTCGCACCAGGATTTGACATCGTTGGTCTGTGATTCGAAATGCAAATACTTGGTGCGACGTTCCTTGCGCCGACACGGTCTTAAGTTCGTCTAATTTTTTGCTCCTGGCGTTGCGGTTTTTTCTTTCTTTGAGACGATGAATTCTTGCGTCGTCATGCAAGCGGCGCCGTGTCCGGGACGATTCGACGCGTTGAACTGGCACAAAGGATCGCCCGTGCCGCAGCGTCCGAGATTGAATCAGCGAACCGTGTCGAAGCGGGGCATGCAATGGGCAAAGTCTGGAGTGGCTTGGTGGAGGCGCTGCGCTCGTCGCGAGAGCTTATCGCGAGAATTATGCGTCCAAGGGATTATTGGAAAGCGAAACTCGAAGAGGAATCCAACCGCTACGGCCGCGTTCTGCGGGAAAACACCGACCGCTATCGCGCCATCGTCGAAACCGCAGTCGATGCCATCATCGTAGCGGACAAGTTCGGAACCGTTCTGTCGTTCAACCGCTCGGCCGAGAAGATTTTCGGCTATGAGGCCCGCGAGATCGTCGGACAAAACGTCCGCATGTTGATGCCGGAGCCCGATCGCTCGCGGCACGACAGTTATCTGGCGGCCTATCGCGAAACCGCCAAGGCAAAAATCATCGGCATCGGCCGCGAGGTGACCGGCCGGCGCAAGGACGGAACGAACCTCTCGCTCGATCTGGCGATCGCGGAGTGGCGCGACAGTGCCGGCGAGGAATGTTTCACCGGTATGATGCGCGACGTCACCTCGCGCAACCAACAGGCACGCGAATTGCAGCAGGCGACCGAGGCCGCCGAGCAGGCGCGCATCGAAGCCGAAGCGGCCAATATCGCCAAGACCGAGTTTCTCGCCAGGATGAGCCACGAGATCCGCACGCCGCTGATGAGCATCAGCGGCTACGCCGACCTGCTCATGCGCACCGGGACGTTAAGCAAGGAACACGGCCGCTATGTCGATCTTATTCGCAGCGCCAACGCGGCGCTGCTCACGATCGTCAACGACGTGCTCGATTTCTCCCGCGTCGAGGCGGGCCAGATCGAATTGCAGAGCGGCGCGTTCTCGCTCACGCGCTTGATCCACGATACTATCGCTATCATGCGGCCCATAGCCGCTGCAAAGCCGATCGTATTGCGGTCGTCGCTCGACCGTAACCTGCCGGAATGGCTCGAGGGCGATGACGCGCGGCTGCGCCAGGTGCTGCTCAACCTGCTGAGCAATGCGATCAAGTTCACCGAAAAGGGTTCGGTCACCGTCGCCATCCGCCCGATCCTGTCGCGCGAAGGCGAAGAGCTCATTCATTTCTCGGTCAACGATACGGGCATCGGCATTTCGCCCGAACATCAGCACCGCCTGTTCAAACAATTCTCCCAAGCCGACGGATCGATCAGCCGGCGTTTCGGCGGCACCGGGCTGGGGCTGGCGATCTGCAAGCGCCTGGTCGATCTGATGGGCGGCGACATCGGCGTCACCAGCGAGGCCGGCGCCGGCACGACCATCTGGTTCACGGCGCGGCTGCCGGCGACGGCACAGCCGAGCACGCCTGACCAAACCACGGAGCCCACGGAGGTGTTCGCCATCAATCGAGCAAAGATCCTGCTGGTCGACGATCTGGAAACCAACCGGGAAATCGTCAGCGCCTATCTGAAAGATGGAGGCTTCAACGTCGTGCCGGTCGGCAGCGGCGCAGAAGCGATCGAACGCCTGCGCGGGGAGAAATTCGACCTCATTCTCATGGATATCCAAATGCCGGACATGGACGGCATCACCGCGACCGGCGCCATCCGCGAGATGCGCGCGCCGGTGCGCGACATTCCGATTCTGGCGATGACCGGCAACGTGCTGCCGCAGCAGATCCAAACCTTCCTCAAGGCGGGCATGAACGATCACGTCGGCAAGCCGATCGTGCGCACGAAATTGTACAGCACGCTGTGGCGCTGGCTGCCGCACGAGACCGCCAACGACCAGCCGGCGCCGGCGACATCGCCGCTGTTTAATCCCAACAAGTTCGAGGAGCTGATCGCCAATCTCGGCCCCGCCAAGGTCGAGCGCACCTTGCGGCTGTTCGAGAAGCAGTTGCTCGACTGCTTCCGCTCCGACCTGGCGACGTCACGCCGCGAGGCCCACGACCTGATCAACGGGGCCGGCGTGCTCGGCTTCGAGTCGCTGCTCGCGCGCGCCTATGCGCTCAAGGAAGCGGTCGCCGATGACGAGGAGGCGCGCCGCCTCTTGGCGCAGTGCTGCAACACGCGCGACGCGGTGATTGACATCATCGCGGAGACAATAAGGCCGCAACTGGGCGGATCGGGTTATCGCCGGTCGGCATAACGGTACCGCCGCTTCGCCCGCGACGTGCGTTAGTCTGCGGACGTGTTGCGTCGGTCTCTGTCGCAGCGTGGGGTCGATGCGTACCGTGACGTTGATGTTCCCGTCGTGTCGTGAGAGGCGTGCTCGGGCCATCGGTCAAACCTGCCCCCCAGCATTGGCCGATGGCCTCTTGTTGTCCGCATGACCTCCCATGTTTCTGGCGCGAAATATGGTTAACGGTCGGCGAGCGAGTCGCCAGGCCAAACATGGTTCTAAAATCCGCGGAAAATTAACGAAGTTCCGTTTAGGTGCCCCGCCGGACTGAGGCGGGCATTGATGTATTTTCGGGTCGTGTTGTTTGCGTTGCTGTTGCTGGCAGGCGTAAGCCATGCCGCCGCGCTGCCGCGCATCATCGCCGGCGCCGATAATCCGGTCCCGCAATGCGTGCGGCCCGCCGCGCTCATGGATTTCGTCGCCGAGCGCAACGCGCAGCACAATCCGCCGCGCACCATCGACCCGCGCTTCAGCGATATCGCCTCGCTCTACCAAAGCATCGGCCGCTGTGTCGCGCGCCAGCCGGAGCAATGCGTCGCGGTGCGCTGGGACTACGCCTTCTTCCAGATGCTGATCGAGACCAACTATCTCACCTTCCGCCGGCCCAACGGCGTGCCCGCCTCGGTGGTGCCGACCGACAATAATTTTGCCGGCGTTGGCGCCGCCATTTCCGGCCGGCCGGGCGAACACTTCAAGGACGTCGCCACCGGCGTGCTCGCGCATCTGCAACACGTGTTGATGTATTCGACCACCCGCGTCCCCAATCCGGTGGCCAAGCGCACCCGTCAGGTGCAGGACGACGTGCAGCACGCCATGCTGCGGCTGCACCGGCCGGTCACCTTCGGCGATCTCGCGCGCGAATGGACCGGAACCGACCGCAACACTTACGGCGCCGAAATGCACAAGCTGGCGGAAAGCTATTCCAGCCGCTATTGCACTCGGGCCTCGCGCGGCGAGCGCGTTGTTGCGACGGCTGGATCACGTTGACACACGCTCGCGTGATTGCCGGAACTCGGCGCAAAGTCCTTGCGTTTATCGGCTAAGCCGTACGCGAGGTAAACAAAAATGCCGATGCTGATTTACTGGCCGATGATCGTGTGGATCGGGATGCTCGAGACCGCGCAGGAAAGCCTGCTCGTTCCCGTCGATAAACGCCGTTCGCGCGGCGCGGCGTCATGCCAGCGCCCGCGCGATTTCCTTGATCTGGACGTCCGGCAATAGCCGCTTGACGTCCTCCGGTTGGCACAGTCCGGTGCCGGGCATGCGTACCGCTGCGGAGGCCGCGGCAACTGCAACGCGGAATGCGTTCTCCAGCGGCTTATCGGCGGCGAGCGCCGCCACCAGCCCGCCGAGAAAACTGTCGCCGGCGCCGACCGTGCTCACCGCCTCGATCTTGAGCGGCGGCGCGCGCCAGGCGCGGTCCGCCGTCACCAGCAACGCACCCTGATCGCCGAGCGTGAGCGCCACCAATTCGGCACCGCCATCGACGGCGAGTTTGCGGCAGGCGGCGATACGGTCCGCGTCGCGCTCGAGCGGGTCGGCAACGTATTCCATCAGCTCGATCAAGTTCGGCTTGATGACGCTGACGCCTTCGGCCAGCACCGCGGCGAGCGCCGGTCCCGACGTGTCGATGACGGTCTTGGCGCCGAGCGCCTTGGCGTGCCGTGCCACGCGCGCGAAAAAATCGTCGGGCGCGCCGGGCGGCACGCTGCCGCTGGCGACCACGAATTTCGGCCGCTCGGCGAGCGAGGCCAGCCGCCCGAGCACCGCTTCCCATTCGGCGCGATGCAGCCGCGAGCCCGGCATCACGAAGCGGTATTGCTCGCCGGTCGCTTCCTCGTAGGCCGTGAGATTCTCGCGCGTCTCCACGTGCGACGGCGTCACCAGGCTGGCGATGTCCTCGCGCTCCACCAGCCGGTGCAGCAATTTCCCGATCTGGCCGCCGATCGGATAGATCGCCAGCACGTCGGCGCCGAGCCGGTGCGCGACACGCGCAACGTTGATGCCGCCGCCGCCGGGTTCGCGCTTGGGCGGCGAGCAGCGCAATTTGTGCGTCGTCTCGACGCGCTCGACGTTGACGAAAATGTCGATCGCCGGGTTGATGGTGAGCGTGACGATCTCCGGCACGTTACCGCTCCGACGGAAGGTGTCGCCCCACCGAGGCAAAAATATTATTTTTTAAGCACGGCATTTTTGAGGTAGGCATTAATCCCCGTTATGCCTCCATTCCTGCGTAAAAAATTGCGCGATTTGCCGCTGCTGTGAAATGCGTTTGTGGAACCTTTGAATGGCCGTCGCGTCGTGCAGATGACCGCCGGCCTGGAATGTGTTTAGATTCGCACTCGCGACCATAACGCAGGTAGCGCTGATGCCGTTCCATATGATCGATCCGCTTTATTCACTGTCGGGCTTTGCCGTCGGCTTTTTGGTCGGCATGACCGGCGTCGGCGGCGGTTCGATGATGACGCCGATCCTGATTCTGCTCTTCGGTATTCATCCGGCGACCGCGGTCGGCACCGATCTGCTTTATGCGGCGGCCACCAAGACCGGGGGCAGCCTGGTGCACGGGCTGGCGCGCAGCATCGATTGGAAAGTTGTGCGGCGGCTGGCGGCCGGCAGCATCCCGGCGACCGTCGTCACGCTCGGCGTGTTGTCGCACTTCAATCTCAACGGCGAAGCCGCGCGCGGCCTGATCACGCTCGTTCTCGGCGTGGCGTTGTTCGCGACGGCTTTCGTGCTGGTGTTCGGCGGCCCGATCGTGACGTTTTATCGCGCGCGCGTCGGCGCACTCGATCCGGGACGCACGGCCGTCACCACCATCCTGGTCGGCGCGCTGCTCGGCGTGCTGGTGTCGATATCCTCGGTCGGCGCCGGCGCCATCGGCGTGGTGCTGCTGGTGCTGCTCTATCCGCAATTGCCCATGGCCAAGATTGTCGGCTCCGACATCGCCCATGCGGTGCCGCTCACATTGATCGCCGGGCTTGGCCATTGGATGATGGGCTCGGTCGATTGGCACATCATCGCCTCGCTCCTGGTCGGTTCGCTGCCCGGCATTTTCCTCGGCAGTTATTTTGCGGTCCGCGTGCCCGAGCGCGCCTTGCAGCTGGTGCTGGCGGCGATTTTGTTCGTGGTGGCAAGCCGCATTGCCTACGACCACGCCACCTCGGCATCCGCGATCTTCACCGCTTTCACGCGCCGCGCCGATCCCTGAACAGGTTTGCCTGACATCTTGCCGCTGTGCTTGGCTTGCGCCGAACCAGAGACGGATAAATGCCGGACCCGGCGAAAACTCCTCCTTACGCGCTTGCCGTCACCCTCGGCTTCGGCGTTCTGGCGCTGCTCCTCTGGGTTTTGGCGCTGGCAACGCTCTCCGACCTCGCTGGGAGCGACGCCGCCGGCAACGGCTATGCGCAGGCCTATGCCGCGGTTGAAATCATCGTTCTCTGGCTGCTCCTGGCAGTGATCGCGCTGATCGCCGGGGTGAAAGGCGGGATCGCCTGGCCGTCGGCCATTGCCGCGGCCATTTTGATCCCGGCCTCCTGTATCGTGACGTTTTTCGTGCTCGGCCTGCTGTCGCGGCCCGGGCTGCCGCCGTTCCTGTGGCCGATTGTCATTCCGGCCGCGGTGCCGCCGCTGGTCCTGTTGTTCAGCTATTGGGCGCTGATCGCGCCGCTGCACGCCGTCATCGGGCCGCGCCTCGCCGGCGGATTTGTCTGGGGCGCGATCCTGCTGCTGTGCCTGGCCATCGTGCCGCTGCAGCAAATACGCAACGAGGCCGACAACCGTATCGCCGCGGCGCTCGAAAAATACAATGCCGATCTCGCCAAACTGCCGCCGGATGCGCCGCTGTGGGACTGGGTGCCGTTTCTCGACACGCCCAGCGGCATCAAGCAAGACGAACTGCTCGCCCATATCCGCACCCTCGGCCGGCGCCAGAGCGATGCCGAGCTGATGCTCGACCGTGGCGATTTTCCGCTCGGCTTTCTCGGCCGCCTCGATCTCACGCCGACGCCGGCGATCTGCGACAAGGCGCGCGTGCTGTTGCGCCGGCAGGTTGCACCGCTGGTGCTGCAAACGCCAAATTCAAAGCCCTATAGCGAGATCTTCTGGCCGGTTGCGAACGCGCTCGCGGCGATGAGGTGGTTGGTCGGCCATGATTGTTCCTGCGATGTCGAGTCGCAAGCGTGGGAGATCATGGCGAGCGCCTATCGCGACACGAATTTTGACGTCGTCGAACTGCGCCAGCTGCGCGAGCAGAAAAACCTCGGCCAGCAGGCGCGCGAATATCCCGAGCGGTTTTCCATGCTCACGCCCAAGGCGCATCTCAAGGCTTGGCTTTCCTTCGCGGACAAAAAGGAGTTTCGCGACCAGGCGCTGGCCGGCGCGCGCAAGCTCGACCACCGCACGTCCGACGCCGTCGCGATGCTCAACGACAAATACGACATCAGCGCCCCCTCGCGGGTCTTGAAATATATGCCTGTTCTCGATCTTGAAATGACCGCGCCGCTATGCCAGGCGGCCCTTGACCAGATCCACGGAGACATCGCGGCGGTGTATCGGCCGAAAAGCGACGACCCGCGGCCCTATAGCGAACTGCTCGACCGGCTCGGGGCTTATGAGCCGCTGACCGCGCTGGCATGGGCGGCGGGTCACGGTTGCGAAGCCGAACCCGAATTGAGTGAAGTTGAGGAAGTAATTCTCTCGTATCAGGATTCGCCGGCGAGGGCCGCAATGCTGGCCAGGCTGGAAAAGCTGCACCGGAAGTGAGCGGCAGCGCGTTACCGTTTCGTTAACGATACTTTTTATTAATCTATTAATGAAAACTTGCCGGCGGGATGGCAACAGAACCTTTCTCCATCGGCAATCTCGATCCTGTGGATTGGCAGAGCGCCCGCGCGCAAGGCCATCGCATGCTCGACGATATTCTCGATTACATCGAGAATATCCGCCAACGCCCGGTGTGGCAGCCGATCCCCGATGCCGAGCGCGCGCGTTTCCGCGTCGACGTGCCGACCGGACCAGGCGATCTCGGCGCCGTGCATGACGAGTTCATGCGCCACATTCTGCCTTACGCTACCGGCAATGTGCATCCCGGCTTCATGGGCTGGGTGCACGGCGGCGGTAACGTGCCCGGCATGCTGGCGGAGATGCTCGCCGCCGGGCTGAACGCCAATCTCGGCGGCCGCGATCACATGCCGATCGAGGTCGAGCGGCAGATCACGCATTGGCTGCGCCAGCTGTTCGCGTTTCCCCACACCGCGAGCGGACTGTTCGTGACCGGCACGTCGATGGCCAATCTCCTCGGCGTGCTGATCGCGCGCACGCGTGCGCTTGGGCCGGACATCCGCCGCAACGGCATCGCCGCGGCCGGAGAGCGGCTCGTCGCCTATACGTCGGCCGGCGCGCATGGCTGCGTCGCCCAGGCGATGGATCTGTCCGGCCTCGGCACCGCGGCGCTGCACGTCATTCCGACCAACAAATGTTACCGGATCGATCTTGCCGCATTGAAGACCGCCATTACACTGGACCGCGCCGCAGGGCTCACGCCATTCCTCGTCGTCGGCACTGCAGGCACGGTCGACACCGGCGCCATCGACGATCTCGCGGCACTCGCCGCCATCGCCGACGAAGAGAAGCTCTGGTTCCATGTCGATGGCGCCATCGGCGCGCTCGCCATCATGGCGCCGGACCTCGCGCCGCGGCTCGCCGGCATTGAACGCGCCGATTCGGTCGCGCTCGATTTCCACAAATGGGGACAGGTGCCCTACGACGCCGGTTTTATTCTTGTGCGCGACGGCACGCTGCATCGCGACACCTTCGCTTCGCCCGCGGCCTACCTGCGGCGGGAAACGCGCGGGCTTGCCGCTGGGCCGCCGTGGCCCTGCGATTTCGGTCCCGATCTTTCGCGCGGCTTCCGCGCGCTAAAGACTTGGTTCACGCTGAAGGTCTACGGCACCGAAGCGCTCGGCGCGATGATCTCGCGCACCTGCGCGCTCGCGCGCTACCTCGAGATCAAGATCGCCGCTACGCGTGAGCTGGAGTTGCTGGCGCCGGTCTCGCTCAACATCGTCTGCTTCCGCCATCGCGGCGACGACCCCGATCGCTTGAACGCTAAAATCGTCGCGGATTTGCACGAGTCCGGCATCGCCGCGCCGTCCACGACCACGGTCGGCGGGCGTCTGGCGATCCGCGCCGCGATCGTCAATCACCGCACCGAGCCGCGCGACATCGACGCCATGCTGAAAGCGGTTCTGCGCTTCGGCGCGGCGGCGGCGACAAGCTGCGCGGCGTGAGGCGAGGGCACCGCATGACAGCCGCCACGACAATGACCACCACCGAGCATCCGACGCCGATCGGCCTGCCCGCATTGTGCAAGATGGCCTTCGATGGGCTCGATCTGGCGCCGGTGTGGAACGACCTCGTGCTTCGCGTGCGGGCGCGGCCCGACGACGCCGCGGCGCTGCTCGATCTGTCGACCATTGCGCAGTTGCAAGGTCGGCCGCAGGACCGCCGCGAGTTGCAGCTCGCCGCCTTGAACCTGCAAAGCATTTATCGCCGGCCGGCGGAGGCCGCGAGCGAGCAGCCGTTGAAGCTGCTCGCCTTTATGGCGCCTGGCGATTTCATGGCCAACACGCCATTGGAATTCATGCTGGAAGGCTCGAGCATCGCGCTCGACATGATGTATGTCGTGCCGGGCATGGTGTTGCCGTCGCCCCCGGAGCACGACGTCGCCTTGGTGGCGGTCGATAGCTCGGGCGAGTCCGCGGCGGTGCTGCACGAGGTGGCAAGGCTCGCTCAATCGTGGCCGCGCCCGGTCCTCAACGCGCCCGGCCGCGTCGCGCGCCTGACCCGCCAGGGGACCTGGGAGCTGCTGCATTCCACGCCCGAAATCGTCATGCCGATGAACGTGCGTGTTAATCGCGCGATGCTGGTCAAGCTCGGCGCCGGCGAGGTCGCAATCGAGTCTGTTCTCGGCGGCAGTGGGTTTCCGATCATCGCGCGGCCGTCCTGGTCGCAGGCGGGCGTCGGACTGGTGAAGCTCGAACGCGCTTCAGAAGTCGACGCTTACTTGCGCGAATGGGCCGACGCCGAATTTTACCTTGCGCCCTTTGTCGACTACTCGGGCCGCGACGGATTGTTCCGCAAATGCCGCATCGTGCTCATCGACGGCCGTCCCTATGTGGCGCACATGGCGGTGTCGCAACATTGGATGATTCATTATCTTAATGCCAATATGCGTTTCGACGCCGCACGGCGCGCTGAGGAAGCCCGCTTCATCACGGACTTCGACAATGATTTTGCCGTCCGCCACGCGGCGGCCTTCAAGGCCATCGTGGAGCGCACTGGGCTGGACTATCTGCCGATTGACTGCGCCGAGACGTGCGACGGCAAGCTCTTGGTGTTCGAAGTGGGCACCGCCATGATCGTGCATTCGATGGACCCGCCCGATCTGTTCCCCTACAAGCGGCCGCAGATGGAAAAGGTGTTCAAAGCCTTCCAGGCCATGCTCCATAGAGCCGCGCGGCGAGCGGCATAAAAAACCGGCCGCGCTTAAGCGCAGCCGGTCTTATCTACGCTCGGGATTTCAGTTGCCCTGGATGGTCTGGATCACGCTCGACATCGGACGCGCCTCGGCCAGTCCACCGCCCATCTCCTTGAGCACGATCTCTTTGTATTCCGGCAGCGGCTCGACCGGGGTCTTCCCGACCACCTGTACGACCTTGTAGCCGCCGGCTTTGAGCTGCTTGAACAGCTCCGGCACCGCTTCCGAGGTGGCATGCTGGAAGTCGTGCATCAGGATAATACCCTTGCCGTGCTTGGCGAGCTTGGTCATCACCGATTTGATGACCTGGTCGGGCTTGTGAATCTTGAAGTCGAACGAGTCCATGTCGGTGGAGAAGATGGCGACGTTGCGCTCGCCCAGATATTTGACCATCTCCGGAGGATGGCGCAGCGCCGGGAAGCGGAAGAAGGGACCGACCGGCTTGTTGCCGAGCGCGATGCTCACCGCGGCGATGCCCTTTTCGATCTCGGCCTTGGCTTCGTCCGGCGTCAGCTTGGTGAGATCCTTGTGCGACCAGGTGTGCGAGCCGATGGTGTGGCCGGCCTTGGCGACTTCCTTCAAGATCTCCGGATGCCAGCCGGCATGCATGCCGATCGGGAAGAACAGCGCCTTGGTGCAATTCTCCGCCAGCGCCTTGAGCACACGCTCGGTATTGCCGGGCCACGGGCCGTCGTCGAAGGTCAGCACGACCTCATGATCACGCAGGAAGTCGTAGGCCTTGAAGTGCTCGAAGCCGAAGCCCGGGCCGCCGGTGGTGTCGATCTGCACGATGCGTTCGACGCCGAGCGCATTCGGGTTGTCGCATTTCGCGATGGTCGGCGCGGGCGCGGGGGCCGGAGCGGCGGCAGGAGCCGGTGCCGCGGCCGGAGCGGGAGCCGGGGCCGCGCCCGGCGCCGGCGCGTTTTGCGCCCAGACGGTAGCGCCTGCCGTCGCTATCGTTATCGCAAGTGCCGTCGCCAAAGCGCTACGCATCTCAGTCTCCAGTCCATGGCTGAATTGAAACCCGGTCTATTCATCGCGGCTTTAACCAGGCGAGTCAACGCAGGCCCCGAAAAGGTCGAAATTGCAGGGGTTTAATGGTTAATTCCGGCGGCGGCAGCGCCACGTGGCCGCACCGTGTTGCCGTGGCCCGGATTTGGTCTTATCTGGACGCGAGGGTTCGCCCATGAGGCTTGCCATGCCCGCACTCGTGTCATCCGTCAGACTGTCGCGACCGCTGCTGCTGCTCGCGCTCGGTGGCGGCTTGGCCATGGCGGCGACGCTCGCGCTCTGGGCCTATTACGGTACCGCAGTGTTCTTCGAAGTCGTACGCGCCGGCTGGGCTGCGTGTTTCTGATGCAGCCCGGATAAGGCGCGATGACGGCCCGGACCTCGCAGCTTCTTTTGGTGTTCTCCGCGTTTCTGGCGGGCCTCGTCATTTTCCTCGGCGTCATCCTGTTCATGACCCAGTATCAGGGCCCCGGCGGCAGCGCGTCGGCGATCGGCGGACCATTCAAGCTCGTGGACCAGAACGGCAAGACGATCACCGAGGAGGACTTCAAGGGCCACCCGTTGTTGGTGTTCTTCGGCTACACGCACTGCCCGGACATCTGCCCGACCACGCTGTTCGAGATGTCGGAGGTGCTGCACGCGCTCGGCAAGGACGCCGACGGCGTCAACGCGCTGTTCATCACCGTCGATCCCGAGCGCGACACGGCGCCGGTGATGAGGGACTATCTGTCGAGCTTCGATCCGCACCTGCGCGGCGCGACCGGCGACCAAAAAGCGATCGATGCCGTGGAAAAGGCGTATCGGGTTTACGCCAAGAAGGTTCTGACCGACAAAGGCGACTACAGCATGGACCATACCGCACTTGTCTATCTGATGGACAAGCAGGGCCGCTTCGTCGCGCCCTTCAAGCTCGATCGCAAACCCGACGCCGCCGCGGCTGATCTGCGGAAATATCTGTAACTCTGCACGCCGAATTTCAGGCGGCGACGCTGCGGTTCGGCTGCCGACGTGGTTGGCGCGCGGGAACGTCGAGCGCCGGCAGTTCGCCGGCCTCCTTCAGCGCCGTGAGGTGACGCTCCAGTTCGACCAGCGAGCGCGTGATGTTGGCGGCTCGCCGCGAGCTTTTCGCCAAGCCGTGCTCGGTCTTTTCCCAAGCATAGGGCGCGGTGATGAGCTGATAGAGCGCGCGCCAGGCGGCGGATGCAATTGAGTTCAGGGCAGCTTTCAAGAGTCGCGGCGGACGCGGGATTGATCGAAGAGCCGCCTGCGGCTTCGCCATCGACGAGCCAGGCAAGACGCCCGGCCGCTGTCGCCCCAACTGCAGCACGCATACTCCCGCCCCGTCCGCATAACGCTTTCACGGGATATTAGCGAGAATACAACTGTAGAGAGAGTCGGTTGTGACTGTCTCCGCCGCGATTTCATCGGCTTGGCCATGTCCGGACGCGGGTGGCCGACCGCGGCGCCCGGTGCTAGAAGGCGCGCGCCATGTCGGACTTCATGTCACATTATCTGGTGCCCGCCGCCATCGTGGCGGTCGCCATCGTCCTGCTGCTCGGCCTCGTCAACATGATGCGCGGCGGCTCGCCCAACCGCTCGCAACAGCTCATGCGGCTGCGCGTACTCTTACAGTTCGTTGCCATCATCGTCATCATGGCGACGATCTGGGCCTTGGGACGTTAGCGCTGGAGGCTCGTTACTTCGGTCCCGGCGGCAGCGGCGCCGCGCGCATGTATTCCACCTTCTCTTTTTTCAGCCGCCTCTTGTGCTTTTTGGCGGAAAAGTCGGCGGACGCGGCCTTGGCGGAATACCCGGCCGTCGAACTGGCCTGCGCCGGCGCGGCGGGCCGCAGCAGCAGAAATGCCGCGGCGATGGCAAGTGCGAGAAAGCGCATGACTTCACCCCCCATTATTTATGGCGAAAACCCGGATAGACTATCAGCCTACTCCGAATCCGAGGCCCTAGGCGAGGTCCCCATGGTCGTGCTCAACCGCATTTATACCCGCACCGGCGACGACGGCACCACGTCGCTCGGCACCGGGGCGCGACGCAAGAAATACGACCTGCGGGTCGCAGCCTATGGCACGGTCGACGAGGCCAATGCGGTGATCGGCCTGGTGCGGCTGCATACGGCAGACGATGCGGCGCTCGATGCGGCGCTGGCGCGCATCCAGAACGATTTGTTCGACGTCGAGGCCGACCTCTGCCTCGCCGAGAAGGGCCCCGGCGGCGCGCGGCTGACCGTGACCGATGCGCAGGTGGCCTGGATCGAGGGCGAAATCGACCGGCTCAATGCCACGCTGGAGCCGTTGAAATCCTTCATCCTGCCCGGCGGCAGTCCGGCCTCGGCCTATCTGCATCTCGCGCGCACCGTGTGTCGGCGTGCCGAGCGCATCATGGTCGAACTCAAGGATAAGCCCGGCGAGGGCGTGTCGGAGCCATCGCTCAAATACGTCAACCGCCTATCCGACTACCTCTTCGTCGCCGGCCGCCACGCCAACGACAAGGGGACGCGCGATGTGCTGTGGGCGCCGGGACAGAATCGGTGACATGATCGCGTTTAGGATGATGCGGATCGTGGGGTGACGCAATGGTAATGCCGCTCTGGGACGACAGTCCCTTGAGGCTGCCGAGATTGCCGCTGGTGACTTGGGGTCTGATCCTCGCCAATGTTCTTGTCTTTGCGGTGGAGGCGGCGGCGCCGCCGAACGTGCAGGCCTCAATCGACGCCTTCGCCCTGACCCCCGCCAATATCACCGGTGCGCCGGTCAACGCGACCGCCGTCCCGCCTTATCTCACCCTCGTCAGCTACATGTTTCTGCATGCCGACTTCTGGCACATCGCCGGCAACATGATCTTCCTCTGGGTGTTCGGCGACGACGTCGAAGAGGCCATGGGCCCGCTGCGCTTCATCGCCTTCTACATCGGTAGCGGCGTCTTGGCGGCCTTGGCCTTCATCGTCAGCGCGCCGCACTCGCAGATGCCGCTGATCGGCGCTTCCGGCGCCATTGCTGGCGTGCTGGCGGCCTATCTGATGTTCCGGCCCTGCCAGAAGGTATCGGTCTTCGTGCCCTATATCATTCTGTGGCTCGTCATCCGCCCGGTGGTACGGGTTGACGCCTTCTGGGTGCTCGGCGCCTGGATCCTGATGCAATTCTGGGCGATTTCGGTGCAGACCCAGGACAATGTCGCCTACATGGCGCATGTCGGCGGATTGGTCGCGGGTGCCGCGTTGTTTCCGCTGCTGCGCTATCGGTCGGTGCGGCTGTTCGAATGTTTCCGCCCGGCGGAGCCGCCGGCGCCGAGCAAGATCAGCTAGTCGCGCATAGCGTGCGGCGCAGCATAAACGTTGACATGCCAATGGCGTGGCCATTAGCTTCCGCCCGCCCTTGATGAGCGTTTGTTTTGGGATGGGAATTTATGAAAATTCTGGTGCCCGTGAAACGGGTGGTCGACTTCAACGTCAAGATCCGCGTCAAACCGGACGGCTCCGGCGTCGAGCTCGCCAACATCAAAATGTCGATGAATCCGTTCGATGAGATCGCCGTCGAAGAGGCGATCCGTCTGAAGGAAGCCGGCAAGGCAACCGAAATCGTTGCGGCGTCGATCGGGCCGGCGCAAGCCTCGGAAACCATCCGCACCGCGCTCGCCATGGGCGCCGACCGCGGCATCCTGGTGAAGGCCGAAGGCGCGATCGAGCCGCTCGCCGTGGCGAAAATCCTCAAGGGCATTATCGACGAGGAAAAGCCCGGGCTCGTCATCCTTGGCAAACAGGCGATCGATGACGACTGCAATCAGACCGGTCAGATGCTGGCGGCGTTGCTCGGCTGGGCGCAGGGCACCTTCGCCTCCAAGATCTCGATCGACGGCGACAGCGTCACGGTAATCCGTGAAGTCGACGGCGGTCTGCAGACGGTGAAACTCAAGGCGCCGGTGATTGTCACCACCGACCTGCGGCTGAACGAGCCGCGTTATGCCAGCCTGCCGAACATCATGAAAGCGAAGAAGAAGCCGATCGCCGAAAAAACTCCGGCGGACTACGGCGTCGATATCGCGCCGCGGCTGCAGGTCCTCAAGACGACGGAGCCGCCGGGACGCAAGTCCGGCGTCAAGGTTGGCTCGGTCGCCGATCTTGTCATCAAGCTCAAAGACGAAGCGGGGGTGCTGTGATGACCACGCTTCTCATCGCCGAGCACAACAACAAGACGCTCAAAGACGCGACCGCCAAGGCGCTCACCGCTGCCAAGGCGCTCGGCGCCGACGTCCACGTGCTGGTCGCCGGCAAGGAGTGCAAGGCGGTGGCGGACGCCGCCGCCAAGCTCGCTGGCGTGAAAAAGGTACTGCTCGCGGACGCGCCGCCCTACGAGCACGCCGTCGCCGAGTCGCTTGCGGCGCTGATCGTCTCGCTCGCCGGCCATTACGACGCCATCGTCGCGCCGGCCACGACCAACGGCAAGAATGTGATGCCGCGCGCGGCGGCGCTGCTCGACGTGATGCAGATCTCCGAGATCACCAAGGTGATCGCGCCCGACACCTTCGAGCGGCCGATCTATGCCGGCAATGCGATCCAGACGGTGAAATCGAACGACGCCAAGAAGGTCATTACCGTGCGCACCTCGACCTTCCAGGCGGCGAGCGAGGACGGCTCGGCGTCGATCGAGAATGTCACTGCAGCGGCCGATCCCGGCCTCTCCAGTTTCGTCGGCGAGGAGCTGTCGAAATCCGACCGACCCGAGCTCACCTCGGCGAAGATCATCATCTCCGGCGGCCGCGCCATGCAGAGCCGCGAGAACTTCACCAAGTACATCGAGCCGGTTGCCGACAAGCTCGGCGCGGCGATGGGCGCCTCGCGCGCGGCGGTCGATGCGGGCTACGCGCCCAACGACTGGCAGGTCGGGCAGACCGGCAAGGTGGTGGCGCCCGAGCTTTACATTGCAGTGGGCATTTCCGGCGCCATCCAGCATCTCGCCGGCATGAAAGACTCCAAGGTGATTGTCGCCATCAACAAAGACGAGGAAGCGCCGATCTTCCAGGTCGCCGATTACGGTCTGGTCGCCGACCTCTACCAGGCGCTGCCCGAATTGGCGGCGGAACTCGACAAAGTTAAGCGTTGACCATGCGGCGAATTCGCCGTCCGGCCCGTGGTGTCCCCGGACGGTTCGTCGTAAAACTGCAACGGGGCGAGCAGGCCTAATTACCGAAGCCGAAGCCAGGATCCGGGTCTTCGCATCGATCGGAAACAAACATGGCGTTGAATATTCAGAGCGTGGGGGTGATCGGCGCCGGGCAGATGGGCAATGGCATTGCCCATGTCTGCGCGCTGGCGGGCTATTCCGTGCTGTTGAACGACGTGTCGAGCGACCGCATCAAGGCGGGCATGGCGACCATCAACGGCAACATGATGCGGCAGGTCGGCAAGAAGGCGATCAGCGACGACGACCGCAAGGCGGCGCTTGCGCGCATTACTCCGGCGGAAAAATTCGACGCCATGGCCAGCTGTGACATCGTCATCGAGTCGGCGGCCGAGAAAGAAGACATTAAGCGCAAGATCTTCGCCGATCTGTGCGCCTCGCTGAAGCCGGAAGCGATCATCGCCACTAACACCTCGTCGATCTCGATCACGCGGCTCGCCGCCTCGACCGACCGGCCGGAACACTTCATCGGTATTCATTTCATGAATCCGGTGCCGCTGATGGAATTGGTTGAGGTGATCCGCGGCATCGCCACCGACGACGGCACCTTCGAGGCCAGCAAGGCCTTCGTCCACAAGCTCGGCAAGATCATCGCGGTGTCGGAGGATTTCCCGGCCTTCATCGTCAACCGCGTGCTGCTGCCGATGATCAACGAGGCGATCTACACGCTCTATGAAGGCGTCGGCAACGTCGAAGCGATCGACACCGCCATGCGCCTCGGCGCGCATCATCCGATGGGCCCGCTCGAACTCGCCGACTTCATCGGACTCGATACCTGCCTGTCGGTCATGCAGGTGCTGCACGAGGGGCTGGCCGATTCGAAGTACCGGCCGTGCCCGCTGCTGGTGAAATACGTCGAGGCCGGCTGGCTCGGCCGCAAGACGCAACGCGGCTTCTACGACTACCGCGGCGAAAAGCCGGTGCCCACGCGCTAGGCGAACTTCAACAGGTTCAGGACGGCCGGCGCTGTGACCGTAAGCCAAGTCAGGCTCTGCGCACCACGACTTCACCCGGACCCATCCCGCGCTTTACTTTTTCGGCGGCGGTCCAGGCTTGGAAGACTTGGGCGGGCGGCGCGTCGAAGCGGCGCTTGACGGTGAGACTTGGTTTGGTGGCGACGGTAGCCGTGAATCCGCCTGCAAGAACGCGTCGAGTTGGTCGAGACGGTCGCTCCAGAAGCGCTGATACTGATTGAGCCATTCATTGGCCTCGTGCATGGGCTCGGCGCGCAGCCGGCAGGAGACCGTGCGCCCGTTCTTGGCGCGGGTGACCAATCCCGCCTCCGCCAGCACGTCGAGGTGCTTCATCACTGCCGGCAGTGACATCGCGAATGGCTCGGCCAGCGCGCTGACAGAGAGGCCTTCGGCCTGGCCCAGGCGCGCCAACAGCGCGCGGCGGGTCGGGTCGGCGAGCGCGGCGAAGGTGCGGTCGAGGCCTCCGAGTCGATAGTAAACCATATGATTAAGTATGCTGCCTGCGACGCCCCCGTCAAGCGGCCGAGAGGGTGGCCGCCCTAAGAGTTGCTTAACCACGCGGTTCTAACCTCGCCATACTGCAGCAGGGCGCGTTCGTCATGTATCGCATCGGTGCCGTTCGATTTGGCCAGTATTCCGCGTGGCAGAGCCTGCAAAACGGCCGGGCCAACGCCTCCGCGTTTGCGGCGAACCAGGCCCTGATGTCGTCAATGAGCGACACAATGTTTGGCGCCCAGCTGACCAAAAACAGCGGGGTCGCAAACTTGGTCGTCCAGGCCGCGCTGACCCGCCTTCAGGCGGCGCAGACCTCGACTAATACCACCACGCTCCAACAGGCCGGCAGCACGCTCAACCAGTCTGCGTCGTCAATCTCGTCGTCAACCTCGTCGACCGGCTCGGTGCTCAATACCGTCGCGTAAACACCCGCTCGGCGGCCGCCGGCGTTCATGATTCCTTGGTAATCGCCGCCCTAGAGCTAAGCGCTGCATGGACCCAACTTCTCTCGCCACAGCCATGGTCGGCGCCCAGATGAGCCAAATGCAAATGGCCATCGCGGCGAAGATGATGCGCATGAACGCGGACAGCGCCGCATCGGTCGTGCAGATCGTCGACGCCGCTCAGAAGAATATGCAGAGCCTCGCCAACGTCGCCACCGGCGTCGGGCAAAACGTCAACATCACGGCTTAGCATCGAGCCGCCGCGCTTAGCGCGACAAGCGGCGCAATCAATCAGCTCTTGCCAAGCGCCGCCTCGATCAGCTTGACCGCGTCGTCGCTCGCCCATTCGGCCGGTCCGGCGATGGTGCCGAGCTCGCAGCCATGCGGGTCGATCAGCAAGGTGGTCGGCATGCCGAAGGCGCGGCCGATCTCCTTCAAGTCCTGGAAAGTCCTGGCGGTCGGATCGGCATAGTAGGCGAGGCTTTGGATGCCGATGTCCTTGAGAAACGCCTTCGGCTTGTCGGGATCGCGGGTATCGATATTGACCGCCACGACCTCAAAGCCGGGGCTGCCGAGCTTGCGCTGCAACGCGTCCAGCGTCGGCATTTCCTTGCGGCAGGGCACGCACCAGGTGGCCCACAGGTTGAGCAGCACCGTGCGCCCGCGCCACTGGGCGAGCGTCAGCGGCTTGCCGCTGGCATCCTGGAACGACAGGTCGGGTACCTTCAGCGGGCTCTTGGCCATGTTCACGGCGGCCACCTCGCCGTGCGCCAAAGGCGCCAGTTTCTTGGCCAATTCCACCGCCGGCCGGCAGGCCGCATCGCCGCCCGCATTGCCTGTCAGGGTGGCAATCCCGTATACCCCGGCCAGCCCAACGGCCACGCCGGTGAGACCCCCGGCAAGGATCATGGCCAGGTATCGTCTGCCGGCGGTGGATCGTGGATTTTCGGGCATAGCGGCGGGAATTCGGTGGTTAGGCCAAGAGCACTAACATGAGCAACAAAATGTGGGGCGGGCGGTTTGCGTCAGGCCCCGGCGCCATCATGGAGGAGATCAACGCCTCCATCGATTTCGACAAGGCTCTCTACCGCCAGGACATCGCCGCGTCCAAGGCCCACGCCGACATGCTGGCCAAGCAAGGCATCATTACGGCGGACGATGCGAAAAAGATCGCTCACGGTCTAGACACGATCCTGTCAGAGATGGCGAGCGGGACGTTTTCCTTTAAGCGGGCGCTGGAAGACATCCACATGAACGTCGAGGGCCGGCTGTCCGAGCTGATCGGCGAGGCGGCCGGACGGCTGCACACGGCGCGTTCGCGCAACGACCAGGTGGCAACCGATTTCCGGCTGTGGGTGCGCGACACCATCGATGCGCTCGACGCGTCGCTTGCCGCCTATCAGCACGCGCTGGCCGACAAGGCCTTCGCGCACGCCGGCACTGCGATGCCAGGCTTGACCCATATGCAGACGGCGCAGCCGGTGACGTTCGGTCATCATCTGCTTGCCTATGTCGAGATGGCGGCGCGCGACCGCGGCCGCTTCGCCGACGCGCGCAAAAGGCTCAACGAATCGCCGCTCGGCTCGGGCGCGCTTGCCGGCACCTCGTTTGCGCTCGACCGCGAGATGACGGCGAAGGCGCTCGGCTTCGACCGGCCGGCGGCCAATTCGCTCGATGCCGTATCCGACCGCGACTTTGTCATGGAGACGCTCGCGGCGGCATCGATCGCGGCGGTGCATTTGTCGCGGCTCGCCGAGGAGATCGTGATCTGGACTTCGCCGCTCACCGGCCTGGTGAAGCTCTCCGACAAGTTCACCACCGGCTCCTCGATGATGCCGCAAAAGCGCAACCCGGACGCCGCCGAGTTGGTGCGCGCCAAGAGCGGCCGTGTGATCGGCGCGCTCTCGGCCTTGCTGATTGTCATGAAGGGCCTGCCGCTCGCCTACGCCAAGGACATGCAGGAGGATAAAGAGGGTGCCATGGACGCGCTCGCCGCGCTGGCGCTGTCTCTCGCGGCGATGACCGGCATGGTGGCCGACCTCGAGCCCGACACCGCGCGCATGAAGAAGGCGGCCGGCGAAGGCTACGCCACCGCCACCGATCTCGCCGACTGGCTGGTGCGGACGCTGAAGATGCCATTCCGCGACGCCCATCATGTCACCGGCCGCATCGTCGCCAAGGCGGCGGAAGCGGGCGTGCCCCTGCACCGGCTGCCGCTCGCCGCCATGCGCGAGATCGAGCCGCGCATTTCCGACGGCGTGTTCGGCGTTCTTTCTGTCGACAAATCGGTGAAGAGCCGCACCACGTTCGGAGGCACCGCGCCCAAGAACGTGCGGACGCAGGCGAGGAAGTGGCTGCGCAAGCTGGAAAAGGAGAAATCCTGACTGGGCCAGCCAGGTTTGGCCTTGTTTACCTGGTTTGCTATGGTGCCTGCGCATGAACCCGAAAAGTGGGAACCGGTTTTCGGATAAGATCATGCGCCGGCAAGACTTCCAAGGAGCGCACTGCTTGAGCCGTTTTCACGATCGCCGCTTTCTCCGTCTCGCTCTGATCGGCTTAGCTGCCGCCGCGCTCGGCCTTGCCGCCTGCGGCCGCAAGGGGGCGCTCGACCCGCCGCCCAGTTCCTCGCTTTCCGGCGAGCAGCAACCGGCAAACCCATTGAGCAGCCCTCTGGTGGCGCCGATCGGCAGTCAGCCTAAGAGCACCGGCGTCAACGCGCAGACCGCCCAGGCCCCGAAGAAACACATTTTCCTCGACGATCTGCTGAACTGAGCCTCGTCAGATGCACCACTTCGCTTATCGCGACGGCGTTCTGCACGCCGAGGCGGTTAGCCTCGATACGCTCGCCGAAGCGGTCGGGACGCCGTTCTATTGCTATTCGACCGCGACGCTGACGCGCCACTACAAGGTCTTCGCCGGCGCCTTTGCCGACGTCGATGCGCTTGTCTGCTACGCCATGAAGGCGAATTCCAACCAGGCGGTGGTGGCAACGCTCGCCAAGCTCGGCGCCGGCGCCGACGTGGTGTCGGAAGGCGAATTGATGCGCGCGCGGCTCGCCGGCGTGCCGGCCGACAAGATCATGTTCTCCGGCATCGGCAAGACCGCGCGCGAGCTCGCGCTCGCGGTCGACGAGAACATCCTTTGCATCAATGTGGAATCCGAGCCGGAGCTGGAACTTTTGTCGGCGATCGCGTCGAGCAAGGGCCGCGCGGCCAAGATTTCCGTGCGCGTCAATCCCGACATCGACGCCAAGACGCATCACAAGATCGCCACCGGCAAGGCCGAGAACAAGTTCGGCATTCCGATCAGCCGCGCCCGCGACGTCTATGCGCGGGCGGCGAAATTGCCCGGCATCAAGGTCACCGGCGTCGACATGCACATCGGCAGCCAGATTACCGATCTCGATCCCTTCGATAATGCGTTCTCGCTGCTCGCCGATTTTGTGCGCACGCTGCGCGGCGACGGTCACACGATCGCGCATGTCGATCTCGGCGGCGGCCTGGGCATTCCCTATCTCGACGACAACGAGCCGCCGCCGCATCCGGACGCCTATGCCAAGATGGTCAAGCGGGCAACGCGCGATCTCGATTGCCGGCTGATCTTCGAGCCGGGCCGGCTGATCGTCGGCAATGCCGGCGTCCTGGTCACGCGCGTTTTATTCGTGAAGCACGGCGAAGCGAAGCATTTCGTGGTGGTCGACGCCGCCATGAACGATCTCATCCGCCCGACCCTCTATGACGCGCACCACGAGATCCGGCCGGTCGCTGAGCCCTCCGCCGCGGCGCGCCGCATCCGCGCCGACGTGGTTGGGCCGGTCTGCGAAAGCGGCGATTTCCTCGCCCTCAATCGCGATCTGGCGGAACCGGCGCGGAGCGCCTTGCTGGCGGTGATGTCGGCGGGCGCCTATGGCGCGGTGCAGGCCGGCACCTACAACACGCGGCCGCTGGTGCCGGAAGTGCTGGTGAACGGCGCGCAATGGGCGCTCGTCCGTCCCCGCCTTGAAGTTGACCAATTGATTGCGCTCGATCGCATGCCGGACTGGCTCTAGGCACATGAAACCCGCGCATGGCCCGGGAATTGCCTGCGTGGTAGCCTAAGCGACGTGAATCGCCTGAGCCCGGGCGACGGAGCGGCTTTTGGACGATTTGGACCAGCAGCCAAAGCAGCAGCAAAGTCCGGCGCGGCTTCTGCTCGCGCAAGCGCTTAAGCGCGCGCGCGGCAGCCTGTTGTGGGAGCGGCTGTGGCCCGCGCTCGCCGTCCTGGCGACCGCGCTCGGACTGTTCCTGGCATTTTCCTGGGCCGGGCTCTGGCTGGTGCTGCCGCCGCTGGCGCGCGCCATCTGCCTGATCGTCTTTGTGATCGTCACCGCCGTCGCTGCGGCGCCGCTGACGATGCTGCGGCTGCCCAGCGTCGCCGACGGCCTGCGCCGGCTCGACCGCAACAGCGGGCAAACGCACCGACCGGCCACTGCGGTCATCGACGAGATCGCCGCCAACCAGCACGATCCGATCGCGCAGGCGCTCTGGCAGGCGCACGTCGAGCGCGCGTTGCTCTCGGCGCGCAAACTCAAGGCCGGCTGGCCGTCGCCGCGGCTCGCCCGGCGCGATCCCATGGCGCTGCGCGCGCTGGTGCTCATTCTGGCGGTCGCGGCGTTTTTCGCCGCCGGCGGCGAACGCTGGAAACGCATCGCCGCCGCCTTCGACTGGCATGGCGTGGTGGCGCCGGCGAATTTCCGCATCGATGCCTGGGTGACGCCGCCGAATTATACCGGCAAGCCGCCGGTGATGCTCGCCGGTTTGCGCCCGGGTGAAACGGCGCAAGCCGGTGGGCCAGTCGCGGTGCCGGCCGGCAGCGAACTGGTGATCCGCGGAAGCGGCAATGTGCACTTCGACGTCGCGCGCAAGGGCGGCCTCGAGCCGGTGCCGGAGGACGCCCACGCGGCGCTGCCGGCGGGCAGCGAGGAACGGCGCTTCACGATCAAGAGCGATGGCTCGGCGACTTTGCAGGGCATCGGCGGCGGCAACCTGTCGTGGGCATTCACCGCCGTCCCCGACCGCGCGCCGACCATTGCGTTTATCAAAGCGCCGGAGCGGCAAGCGCGCGGCTCGCTGCGGCTCGACTACAAGATGGATGACGACTACGGCGTGGTCGAAGCGCACGCCGAATTCGCGCTGAAGGACGACGATGCGCCGGCCGAAGCGCATCCGCTGTTCAAGGCGCCGGAATTCCCGC
>Ga0335078_10002616_pt1 | contig 27156 bp, 17 predicted proteins | sample Lox_Sample_32_FD_206711 | JGI IMG/M metagenome (GOLD analysis project Ga0335078, IMG submission 206711) | Soil microbial communities from Loxahatchee National Wildlife Refuge, Florida, United States - Lox_Sample_3.2 | ecosystem: Environmental > Terrestrial > Soil > Wetlands | place: USA... | reverse complement strand
GCTTCGAGCGTCTTGACGTGGCCGGGATGCAGCAGATCGTAGCACCCGTTGGTGAAAACGACCGTCTTGCCTTCCTCACGCCAGCGCTCTCGCTGCTCGACAAGTTCAGAATGATGATAGAAGCGGGCCACCTTTTTCAATCGATAGTGTAGCAACCGGCCGATGGAGCGAGTGTCAGCGGAAAGGTGAGGGGTTCACTGCGACGCTGGGCGAGGTTTCCGATTGGGCGGTGGGAGGAAGCGCCGGTGGTTTCACAGGCACGCGTTCCGACTGGCAGGGACCGTCATCCGGTGCACGCGAGAAAGTGACTTGCCTAGGATTGCGAAGCTACCGGCTTCCCAGCTTGCGGCGGGCGGTCTGTCCTAATGCGAGCAATGCCACGCCGGCCATGACAAAAGTGGAGCTCTCCGGGGTATGGCCCTGGGGACCGGTGGGAAACTCCAGCCCTTCCAACATCTGCACCGCCACCCCGGTCTGCTGGTTGGTGTTTTGGTAGACGAATGCCAAGGTGGAAGAGTTGCCGACGCTGTCGGCCAGGTAGGCTGTCGCATAGTTGAGGATCGCCGTAGGAGTGGTGTGGCTTCCGGTCGCTTCCTGCACCGTTCCGGTGGTCCAGGACAAATTCGATCCGGTGTCCACGCCGTCCTGTGCGATCTTCCAGATAGCGAGCTGAAGCCCCGCTGCCTCATCGTTTGTGGTGGCCCCGGCTTCCTCGTTGTCCAGCAGCCAAGCGATCTGTTCGAGCTGTCCGAGAGTCGGCGGGCTGAACGCAGTCGGCGAAAAAACGGTGGTGTTGTAGACCACGTTTTCGTTGATGTCTACGAACAGTTGAACGCACATGGTGGTGCGGTCATAGTCGGTTGAGCTGCCGGTCTGGGTAAGCTGAATATCGATGATGCCGGCGAAGTCGACTTGCGTGTTCGTGCCGTTTTCCTTGAGGTAGAAATTGGAGTCTCCGGTGCCGACTCCGGTTACCTCGATCGTGTCCGCTGCGGCGATTCCGGACGCTAGAATCGCCAGCGCGAACACGCCACACACGCGTCGTAACCGTCGAACAAATCCGTCCACGAGCCCGAGTGTACCCTGCGGTGAACGTATGAAAAAGTCCCGAAGGTCCCAAGCGTTATAGAACAACCGCAGGGAAGCTTTCGGTACTAAAACGAGCGAAGTTAACCATGTCGTGACTGAAAAACAGGGAGTTACTGAATCCCTGGACGGTAGTTAATTGACTCTCATACCCACCATTACCGGCTACTCCGCAGAACGGGTTATCAGGTTCTTACCGGAGCCGGAACAAGGCAAATCGGACCGGCTTCATCTGTTTTTCAATTGCTCGGGCAGAACCGCATAACCTTCCGGCGGGGGAAACAGCGACACCAATAATTCCAGACGGCGGCGCAGATAGCGGCTGGGCATCTGCCGTGGGCCGGTCTCGACGTCGATGTCGCAGCAGGTGCCGTGCAGGTAGAGAGTCATGGTATCTTCGAAAGCCTGTCGCGCGTAGTCGCGAAACAGTTTGGTTTCTTTGCGGACGTTGGTTTGGCGCCGTACCAGGGCCTGCTTAAGATGCCAGCCTTTTTCGTCCACCTCACCATGCACTTCGGCGCTCAATTCCTCGCGGATGGTGCGAAAGAACCGTTCCTGCACATCCGTGCTCCAGCGGTCGGCGGTCAGGGCGGCTAAGGCGTTATAGAAGCGATAGTGGTATTCGGCGACGTCGCTGTCTTTGATGCCGAGGGCCAGCACGGTGAAGTCGTCGAGATCGTGCCGCCCATACGCCAGGTAGCGTCCTTCGGCCGGGCGTTCGAAGCGAACGGCGTCGCCCTCCTTGCCGTTGCCTCGCTCCAGGTAGGGAGCGAGAATGATGCCGATGCGCGGGAGCGCCGCCACCAGCGCGGGTGAAATGGCGGCAATCGGGTCATTGAGGTATTGCTTCAGTTCATCTTCGGCGACGGGCAACGTGGCAAAATAGGCGAACCTGCTGCTGAGGGGAATCATTTCGGCGCGAAACCGCGCGGCAAGATCTTCCACGGTGAGTCGCGACGCTTCCGATTCTGCTGCCATAGCCCGAATCGATTGTAACAACACGGCGGGGTAAACTTGGAACGGATGAAGCGTAAAATCCTGGTATCGGCGGGCGAAGCCTCCGGAGATCTTTACGCCTCGCTGGTGGTCGGCGAGCTAGGCCGGACTTTATCCGACCTCGACTGTTTCGGCTGCACCGGACCCCGGTTGCGTGCCCAGGGCGTGCGGACGGTGGTGGATTCGGCGGACCTGGCGGTGGTCGGAATACTCGAGGTAGTGGGGCACTTACCGCGGGTTTGGGGCGAGTATCGGAAGCTGATTACCGCCGCGCGCGCGGAAAAGCCCGATCTGGCGCTCCTGACCGATTCGCCCGATTTTCATCTGCGCGTCGCTCGCCGTCTGGCGGCGGAAGCCGTCCCGGTGGTTTACCTGGTGGCGCCGCAAGCCTGGGCATGGCGCAAGGGCCGCGTCAAAGCCCTGCGCCGAACGGTCACGCGCCTCTTGTGCATCTTTCCTTTTGAGGAACCGTTCTTCCGTGCGGCCGGAGTCAACGCAGACTATATCGGACATCCGCTGGTTGGCGTGGTGAAACCATCGCTGAGCCGGGACGACTTTTTCCGGAAACACGGATTCGACCCGGCCCGTCCATTGATATCGGTGCTCCCCGGAAGCCGACGTGGAGAAGCGGCCCGGCATATGCCGGCGCTGGTAGAGGCGGTTCGACTCCTCGATCGCGAGCAGGCCCTGAATTTCGTCCTGCCTGCTTCGGCAACCACGGGAGCCAGGTTTTTCGAGCAGCAGGTCGAGAATACGCCGCTGCGCGTGATCGAAGGGGAGAGCTGGGATGCCATGGCGCACTCGGCGCTGGCCCTGGCGGCGAGCGGGACGGTAACGGTCGAGGCCGCGCTGCTGGGAGTCCCGATGGTGACTTTTTACCGGGTAAACGCGGTCAGCTGGCTGCTGGGGAGATTGCTGGTGCAGGTGCCTTATTACACGATGGTCAACCTGATCGCCGGGCGGCAGGTGGTGCCGGAGTTGATGCAGCGCGAGATGAAGGGAGAGCGCATCGCCGGCGAAGCGCTACGTCTGCTCCGCGACTCCGGGGAGCGAGCGCGCATGCTGCAAGGGCTCGAGGACGTGCGCGCACGGCTGGCCGACGGAAGGACGGGCGCGGCGCCGCAGCGCGCCGCGGCGATCATTCAGGATATTCTGGAGGGACAGGTAGCTCATGTATCGTGAATTCCGCGCTTTGACCGCCCTGGCGGCCGGCGCACTGCTGGCGATCGCGCAGCGGCCCCTGGCGGCCCAGGAGCATCGCGCCGCCGCACAGCTCGACGTCCAGGATTATACAATCGAAGCCGACATCACGCCGGACACGCAATCGCTCTCCGCCAAGGCGGTGATCCGTTTCGTGCCCCTGGTCGACAACCTTACGGCGGCCACCTTCGAACTGAACAACGCGCTCAATATCGCACGCGTAGTGGACGATCAGGGGAAGCAGATCTCAGCTTCGCGCAACCAGCAGGATTTTTCCGTGCGTCTGGCGTTCGATCCGCCGCTGCCTAAAGGCAAGCCGGCGAGTATCACGTTCTACTACGACGGCAAGCTGGGCGGGGACGAGGATTCGCCCGTGGAGGGCATCAAGTTCGCGGCCATCCATCCGGACTTCGCATTTCTCATGTACCCCGCGCGCTGGTTCCCGGTGAGCGGCTACACGACCGACCGATTCGCCGCCGACATGCGAATTTCTGTACCGCCGGGCTATGTGGTGATGGGCAGCGGCCCGGATTCCCACCAGAGCGCCGGCGACAAGATCCAGTACGAATTCAAGTTCGAGCATCCTTCGTTCCCGGGCAGCATTGCGGTGGTGAAGGATCAGGCGAAAAAGGTGCAAGCCGAAGGCGTCACCACCTCCGTCTTCTTCCGGGGTGCGCAAAGCGACATGGCGGAGGCTTATGGGAATGAGACCAGCCAGATTATGTCGTTTTTCTCGGGTGTTTACGGGCCGCCGCCGTACGCCGACCTTACCATCGTCGAAACCGAATCGGGCGCGCCCAACGGATTCGCGGCGCCGGGTCTGATCTTCCTTTCCCCGGCGGCCGTGACGCGCCCGGTGGCTTCCAAGCTGCTGGCGAATGAGGTATCGCGCCAATGGTGGGAGGAAATGGTCTCGCCCACAACGCGCAATCACCTGTGGCTGACCAACGGGCTGGCTGCCTACTCAGAACTGGTATGGGTGGAACACACGGCGGGCGAGGGCGCGATGGAGAGCCAGATTCACGACGTGATGGTGGAAGCGCTCACCGTTGACACCGTGCCCATGATACAGTCCGCCCGGCTGGAGGACTATTCCCCGGAGCTTTGGGCGCTGACCGGCAGCAAGGGCGCGGCCGTTGCCAATATGCTCCGGTACCTGATCGGCGACGACAAGTTCTTTGAGGCCCTCAAGCAATATGCGCAGGGGCATGTATGGAAAACGGCGAGCACGGACGATTTCCGCGACGTGGTGGAAAAAGTGACCGGCAAGAACATCGGCTACTTTTTCCTGCAATGGATTGAATCGAGCGGCGCACCGGAATTCAAACTCGATTACACAATCTATAAGGTCGGCACCAAGGGCTTCCGGGTGATGGGCAAGATTACCCAGGATATGGACACTTTCCGCATGCCGGTAGACCTCAAAATCGAGACCGAAGGCAAGCCGGAGCAGCAGCGCATCGAAGTGGTGGGCACTTCCTCGGAGTTTTCGGTTGACACGTTCGGCAAGCCCAAAAACGTGATCATCGACCCGGATAACCGGGTGCTGCGCTACAGCCCGGCGATGCGCGTGGCGGTGGCGATCAAGCGGGGCGAGCAGTTCGCCGAGTTGAGCCAGTTTCCGGAAGCCCTGCAGCAGTATCAGAAGGCGCTCGAAACCAACCGCACGAGCTCGCTGGCGCACTACCGGATCGCGGAGGTCTATTTCTTGCAAAACAACTTCCAGCCGGCGGCCAACGAATTCCGCGAAGCGCTCAACGGCGACCTTCAACCCAAATGGACCGAGGTCTGGGCGCACATCAACCTGGGCAAGATTTTCGATATCACCGGCCAGCGCGACCGCGCGGTGAACGAATATAATCTCGCCATGCGCACGAAGGACGACACCCAGAGCGCGCAAGAGGAAGCCACCAAGTACCTGAAAGCGGCTTACGAACGCCCGAAACGGGCGGAACAGTAGCAGTGTGGCGCGGCCTGTCCAGGCTGCCGGGCCGAGAATCGTGCGGCTTCGGTTCCCTGGCGCCCAAGCCCGTCTTTGTAATGCGCCGGCACTTCCACCACACCGGCGGCCACGATTAAAGCTCACAGCGTTGGCGCGACGCCGGCGCCGGCGGAGGGCGCTGCGTCGATGAGATGATCCGCTTCGCGGAAACCGCTGTGGCCGGCATAGTAGCGAGCCATCAGGCCGCTGCGCAGCCGCGGCAAATCGGCCTTGCGGGTCAGGGCGACGATGGCGCCACCGAAGCCTGCGCCCGTGAGGCGCGCGCCCAATGCACCACTAGCCAGAGCGGCATCCACCAGGCGGTCGAGCGCCTGCGAGCTGACCCGGAGACGGTCGCGCAAGCTGTTCTGCGATTCGGTGAGCAGGCAGCCGAAAGTGGGGGCGTCGCCCGCCTCCATCGCAGCGACAGCTTCGGCCACCCGCGCGGCTTCCGAAGTAGTGTGCAGGAAGGCGTCCCGTTCCTCGGCGCTGGCAAGGCATGCCAGGAATTCCTCGCGCCGGTGCGGCGCCGCGATCACTTCCCGGTAGCCGGGAACGCTGAGCCGGGCGACTGCAGCGCAACCCGCCTGGCGGCGCGCATTGTAGGCGGCACGCGCGCTGCCGGATTTTTCCGCGGTCTCGAGGCTGTGGGCCACCAGGAACGCCCAGTCGGGCGGCACCGCAATGTGGCGCACGGCGAGCGGAACAAACTCGACGAGCGATGCGCAACCGGCGCGGGATGCGAGAACCGCCGCGTGATCCATGCCGCCGCCGCGCGTGCCCACGAAATGCTCGCCTTCGGGCAGGATCGCCATCAACTCTTCGAAGGCGGCCTCGATCCCGTTGGCGGCGAGCAGGCAGAGGGTGAACGCCACGATCAGGGCGGAGGAGGAGGACAGCCCGGCCGCGGGCGGCAGATCGGAGACGATCCGGGCGTCCACCCCATGTTCCGCACCCCAGCGCGAAGCCACGGCACTGGCCGCGGCGCGCAGGTAGTTCTCCCAATCACCGGCGGCCACGGGCCGAAGATCGTTCGTCCAGGCAAACTCGCGGCGCCCGAAAAGCGCGCCGCTCGAAGCGCAAATGTTACCGTCGGGGCGCGCGCGGAAGCGAATTCGAATGCGGCGATCGATCGCGATGGGCAATACCGGGAGGCCGTGATAATCGATGTGTTCGCCGATCAGGTTCACGCGTCCCGGCGCCTGCACTTCTCCGGCGAGCACTATTTCGCCTTGGGCAGGATCTTCACATTGGCGGGCAAAGTGAACAGATCGTCGCCGAGCCCTTTGTTGATCTCCACGGTTTCCGAGTACATCTCGAAGATCTTGTCTCCGTTGCGCTCGCGCCGGACATCGTAGGGCCACAGGATGCCGCCGGTAGGGTGATACTTGGCAAAAGCCGTCACCTCGGTGTCGAAATCGCCGTAGGTCTGATTCCGCCGCCGAAAACTCTGGCGCAGCGGGAGCTTGGTGAACTGGCTGAAGTAGACGGTGACGGTGCGGCCGTCTGTGTCGGTGATGTCGACGATTTCCACCGGCTGGTTCTCGAGGGAGTCAGAGCCTTGGGAGTAAAACGAAAGACCAGGCTCGTCGAGGCGCTGGCGGAGAATGTAAAGGATGTTGAGCACTCCGCTTTCCTGATAATTCTTGAAGCGCTGATCCTCGAGCGGCACGGCGCCGTGATAGTTCACTTCCCAGGCGCCGCTCTCGTTGAACAATACAAATCCTTCGTCCTGTTTTTTGCCGAAATTCTCACGTTCGCGCAAGGCCAACTTGCCCGGCTGCGGGGCAAGGTAGCGTGTGTAGACCGTCGCCACGGAGAGTCCGGCGAGCTGGGAGTTGTAGAACGAGTAGGCGCGGCCGGTTTCGACGCGATCCTGCATACGCAGGAAAGCATCGCCGCCAAGTGCGGCCAGGGCTTCGTTGACCACCCGCTTGCCGCGCTCCTGCCGCGTTTCCTGATGGCCGTCCTGCTGGGCCCGGAGGCCGGTAGCCAGCGCGGCCGCTGCCAGGAAGAAGCAGAGCAGCCTGGCGGAGCGGGCAACGCTGCATCGGGCCAGAATTGCGTTCATGGGCGGCGCTCCAGATCCTCGAGGCGGAGGCCAGAGTTGATCTGGAACTGACGGACCGAGACCTCGGCCAGATGTTTGCCTCCCTGGACATAAGTTACGTGAAACGGCACCTTGATTCCATCCACCTCGCGAAAATCGGAATACTCCTCTTCCACCAATTGCGGCGGGCCGCTGGACCGGGCAGACTGATAAAGCAGTTGCGCCGGCAACCCGGTGGCTGGATCGATCACCAGCCGGGCGACCTCGTCACCGGCGGCGACCTCGACCGTGCGTTCGTCGATTGCCACGGCGGTAGCGTTCCCATTCGCCAGAAGCAGGTGGAAATAAACATGGAACACTTCGTCGCGCATTGTCTTCAAAGACGCCCCCGTGAGCGGGCCGGCGCCCTGGGGAGTGGACATCCAGCCGAGCTTGCCGTCGCAGTACATGCTGACGGGGCCGGTGGAAAGCCTGGTATCCTGCCGCAGATAGCTGGGCGCAATCCACCGGTCGGTCTCAGTGGCCTCACCGCGGCCGCTGCTGGCATCGAAACGGTCGTCCTGGGTGATCGTGAAGTCCTTGACCCCCGCGAGCTTGACGGCGCCTCCGGCGGCCGACTGCGCTCGGGCGAGAATCTCGCCGCCTTTGGCGAGGCTGGCCGCATCCGGCTGGGCGGTCTCTCTCTTGGAATCGGGAATGGTCAGGTCGATGGCGGTCACGGGCCTTCCGAGCTTGGTGAGCGGCTGGTCGAACTGTTCGGGGTTGCCCACGGCCACGATGGTGAAATCCGCGGGAGCGAGATACTGCTTGGCGACACGTAGAACGTCGGCGCGGGTAACCGCTTCAAGGGCGCGCTGATACTGCTGGATGAAATCGCGCGGGTACCCATAATACTCGTAGTTCAGGATGCGTCCCAAGGTTTTGGCTTTGGTGTCGAAGGCGAACACCAGGCTGTTCAGCGCGGCATCCTTGGCGGTCTTGAGCTCGTCCTCGCTCACTTCGGCGGAGCGCATGCGCTCCACCTCATCGAGAATCGCCTGGAGCGTTGCCACGGTGGACACCGACTTGGTGCTGCCGGAAATGCTGAACAAGCCGGGATGGTCGTAGTTGGCTGCCCAATCGGCACCAATCTCGTATGCATCGCCCATCTGGGTGCGGACCTTGCGAAACAGGCGGCTCTCAAATCCACCGCCGAGAATGTCGGACATGATCTCGAGCGCCGGATAGTCCCTGTCCTTGAGGACGCCGCCCAATTGCCCGATGGAGAAGAATGTCTGCGTAACATCGGACTTGCCGGCCAGGTATGTTGCCGGGGCGGGTTGGGCGCTCACCGGCGGAAAGGCAGGCACGGGCGGCTGTTCCACCGTCCAGCCGGCAAAGAGCTTCTCCAGGCGCGCCTTCATTTCGGCAGCGCTGAAATCGCCCCACAGCGCCAGGATCGTGTTGGCGGGGAAGAAATAGCGGCGGTAGAAGTTCACCAGGTCCGCGCGCGAGACGCGGTCGATGGTGGCATATTCCTCTTCCCAGCCATAGGGCGTGTTCTTGCCATACACAATATTGGCGAACTCGCGCTCCGCGATGCCATGCGGCTCGTCGTTACGGCGGGCGATGCCGCTGTTCATCTCGGTCTTGGCCAGGTCGAGCTTGTCCTGGCGGAATTCCGGCTCGGTGAGCACGTCATGAAATGCGGACAGGACTTCGCCGGTGTTCTCCTTAAGGCACGAGAAGCTGACCGAGCCGAGAGTTTCGTCGATGCTGCTCTCGATGCTGGCGGCGATGTCTTCGAGCTGCTCGTCGAGCTGCTCGCCGGTTTTCGAACGGGTGCCGCCGGTACGCAGCACCATACCGGTCATGGTGGCGAGGCCGACCTTGCCGGGCGGATCAAACAGGTTGCCGGTGCGAACGCGGGCCGCGCCGTGGACCAGCGGCAGTTCATGATCTTCGAGAAGCAAGACCTTCATTCCGTCAGGCAAGGTGAAGGCTTCGACGTTGGGAATCGAGATGGCGTGAAGGGGCGGATAAACGAGGTCCTTCCATGAAGGCGGCGCCGCGGCCGCAGCCGGCGAGGGAGCGCTCCGGCGGGACGGGGGTGCGGGCTGCGCCGCGAGCGGCGGCCGGCCGGCCAGGCAAGCGGCGGCCAAGAAGGTGAAGACGGCGAGTTTGCTCATTGCCGGCTCCCCCCAGTGGGGGCTGGAGCCTGCTGAAGCGTGCGCGGCGAAACGGTAAACGCCACCGTACGGTTTTGCGCCGCGAAGCACTCGCGAGCCACCCGCTCGATATCTTCGGCCGTCACCTGGTTCAGGTCGTCAAGCTCTGTGAACAGCTTCCGCCAGTCTCCGTAGCTGCCATAATCAGCCGCCAACAGAGATGCCAGCCCGGCGTTACTGTCCAAACGGCGGATCACCGCCGCGCGCGCCTTGGTTTTCACGCGCTGTAAAGTCTGTGCGTCGGTTTTCTGGGCTGCAAACTGGATTAGCAAATCGTCCAGCTCCTTTTCGTTTTCTTCCACCGAGTGCCCCACCGCGGGGGCGATGAAAAAGACAAACAGGTTTGGATAGCGCGACGACGGGTAGGCAGACAATGCCTCCACTTCCAGCGCGATTTTCTTCTGCTGCACCATGTCCTTGTAGAGCACGCTGGTCCGGCCGCCCGACAGGACAAGGGAGATGACCTCAAACACGGCATCGTCCTTGTCGTACTGGCTGGGCCGCTTGAAGCCGGCGACGAACAGCGGCTGGCTCTGCGATTCGACGAGCGCCAGCTTGGGGCCGTCCTGAGGCGGTTCGACGGTATGGATCAGCGGCGGCAGGGGCCGCGCCGGCATCGGGCCGAAGTAGCGCTCCGCGAGACGCCGGGCCTGGCCCGGATCCACGTCGCCGACAATCGCGATATTGATATTGGCGGGCACATAGTACTTGTCGAAGAATGCCTGAGCCATGCCGCGCCGCAGGTTGTCCACGTCGCTCGGCCAGCCTCCGGGCGGATTGCGGTAGGGGAAGGCGGCGAAGGCGGTAGCCACGAAATCACGCAATAGCTCGCCCGGCGAGCCGGGCTGGTTGCGCATCCGGTTTTCCTCCTGCACCACGTCGCGCTCCTTGTAGAACTCGCGGAACACCGGGTGGAGGAAGCGTTGCGACTCCAGCAGGAACCACAACTCGATGCGGTTGGAAGGCAGGCTGTAGAAATACTCTGTGTCATCAAAAGAAGTGTCGGCATTCAAACCGGCGCCGCCATTTTCTTCGATGATACGGGTGTACTCGTTCGGTTCCACCTGCGATTCGGCGCGGTCAATCGCCTGCTTGAGCTGCATGCCGAGGTAATCCACCTTGCTCTGGTCGGCCTTGGGCCCTTTGTTGCGTTCCGCTTCCATCTGATCGTAGACGTCTTCAACATCCTGCAGAGCCTTCTTCTCGGCGGGCCAGTTCTTGGTGCCGATGGTCTCGGTGCCCTTGAACGCCATATGTTCGAATATGTGCGCGAGACCGGTCTCGCCGGCCGGGTCATCGGCGGAGCCCGCATTGACCAAGGTGTGGAACGAGACGACGGGAGCCTCATGGCGTTCCACCACCGTGAAGTGAAGGCCATTGGCCAAGGTGAATTCGGTGACCTTCTTCTCGAACTCTTTCAGGTCCTGGGCGCCGAGGGTCGCGGTAAAAAACAGCAGGATAAGGGATAAGAGGGTTCCATTCACGGTGTATAGCTCCTGCGCTTTCTTTGAGGATAGCAAGGGTCCGGATAACCGTTGGGTAGGAGGGTTAACGGGTAACGTTGTAGAACCGCTGTTACCCCGTACGTACTTGCATGACTTTAGAGGATCTTCGCCGGTCCGCATAATGGAGGCGACTTGAAAATGGTCCGGGAAAAACCATGATAGGTGCCGTGATGGATTGGGATGATACCGTTCAGGAGTTCGACCAGATCGCAGGAGATCGCCGCTGTGACAAGCGATACGAGCTGGAACTGGATTTGCGCTGGAAACTGATCCGGCGCCGACGAGTGCTGGAGAGCGGAGAAGGCCGCACGGTGGACCTCTCGAGCGGCGGACTTCTGTTCGATTCCGGACGTCCCCTGCCTGCCGGCCTCAACGTGGAGCTCTCGGTTACCTGGCCCGTGATGCTGCACAACGTAGCTCCGCTGCAACTGGTCATCTACGGCAAGATCGTCCGTTCGACTGGCCGGCGCACGGCAATCCGGATGGTGCAGCACGAGTTCCGCACGGTGGGCACGGTGATGGAGCGGCGCGCCGCGTTGGCCGGTGGCTCCCGGCCCGCACTGCCCCTGCTGTCGCGCGTGGCCGGCGGCCCGGTCATGAACAAACCGCAGTAAGCTTCCCGCAGCTTCGCACCGGTAGTTCTTCGCAGACGCAGGGTTGCAATTCTCGGGCAGGCGATCGTCGCAGCCGCTCGACGAACGCCCTGGAGCCGCATTTCCTCTTGCCCCCCGGCCCCCTTCGGTGTTGGAGTAGAGGGGATGCACCGACTCGTGATGATAATCGCGGCCGCGGCCCCGCTTTTGGCCGCGTCCTGGGAACCTGCTTCCTTGATGCCAATGCCGCTCAAATGGGAAGCGGGTGAAGGCGCGCTGGTGATCGGCCAAAAGCTAACGGTCACCGCCAGCCCGGTGGACGCCCGCCTGGAAAGCGCCCTGAGCCGGCTGGTGACGCGGCTTTCGCGCGAGACCGGAATGGCCATCTCGCTCCACAAGCCGGCGGCCGGCCAGAATGCCACGCTGCGCGTGGAGTGCGCGGCCCGCAGCCCGCTCTACCCGGCCCTCGGCGAGGATGAATCCTACCAGTTGGACGTCAATCCCGCGGGAGCGCTGCTGAAGGCCGCGACGGTGGATGGCGCCCTGCGCGGGCTGGAAACCTTCACCCAACTGGTCGAGCCCGCGGCCACGGGATTCGCGGCGCCGGCAGCGCATATCGAAGACCGCCCACGCTTCCCGTGGCGCGGATTGATGCTCGACGTGTCGCGTCACTGGATGCCGGCTGAGGTGGTGATGCGCAACCTGGATGCGATGGCGGCGGTGAAGCTGAATGTCTTCCACTGGCACCTTTCCGACGACCAGGGTTTTCGCGTGGAGAGCAAACGCTTCCCGCGGCTGCAGCAATTCGGCTCGGACGGCCATTACTATACGCAGGCCGAAATCCGTGCCGTGGTGGCTTACGCGCGCGACCGCGGGATCCGCGTAGTGCCCGAGTTCGACATGCCCGGCCACACGGCGAGCTGGTTTCCCGCTTATCCGCGGCTGGCGAGCGGGCCCGGCCCTTTTGAAATCGGCGGCGATTTCGGCACTTTCAACCCAGTGATGGATCCCAGCCGCGAGGAGACCTACGCCTTCCTGGATGGCTTTATCGGGGAAATGGCGGCGCTGTTTCCCGACGCTTATTTTCATGTAGGCGGTGACGAAGTGAACGGCAAGCAGTGGAGCGAGTCAGCCCATGTCCAGACGTTTGCCCGCCAACACCGGCTCAAGGACATACGCCATATTCAGCTGTACTTCAGCCAACGGATTCGCCAGATTCTGACCCGGCACGGTAAAACCATGGTCGGCTGGGATGAGATCCTGCAGCCGGGGTTAGGCTCACACACGGTGATCGAGACCTGGCGCGGCAGAGCGTCGCTGGCCGAATCGGTGCGCGAGGGCTATCGGGGTATTCTTTCGTGGGGTTATTACCTGGATTACCTCAAGCCGGCGAGCTTTCACTACGGTATCGATCCTTTGGCCGGCGAGGCGGCGCAACTGACGCCGCAGCAGGCGAGCCAGATTCTGGGCGGCGAAGCGTGCATGTGGGCTGAGCTGGTGGACGCGGAAACCGTGGATTCACGCATCTGGCCGCGTATGGCGGCGATTGCCGAGCGGTTCTGGTCGGCGCCGGATGTGACCGATGTGGACTCCATGTACCGCAGGCTGGAAACTGTCAGCCGCAGGTTGGAGTGGACCGGTATCGAGCACCGCTCCAACTATCAGCCGATGCTCGACCGGCTCAGCGGCAACCGCATGGCGCCGTCCGTGCGCGTGCTTGGCGACGCCTGCGAAGCGCTGGGGCTGGGTCCGCGGCACGCCGGTCACAATACTACGGCGACGCCGCTCAACCGCATGGTGGACGCGGCCCGGCCGGAGAGCGAGAGCGTACGCGCGCTCGAGTTGGCGGCTGCCCGCGTGATCGCGGGCCCGTCTGCCACGGCGGCGGATCTGGCAACCCTGCGGCTGCAGTTCGGCCTTTGGGCAGCTAATGACGGCAGCTTCGAGCCGCTGGCCGAGTCTAACGCTCTGCTGGAAGAACTAAAGCCGATTTCGAAGGATTTGTCGGCGCTGGGCGCGGCCGGGTTGAAACTGCTCGATATGGTTGCAGCGGGCCAGACGCCGCCAGCCGGCTGGCTGACAGCGGAGGAGGCGGAACTGAAACGCATGTCGGAAACCAATGTGGACCTGCGCCTGGCGGCTGTGCGCCCGGTCAAGATTCTGCTGGATGGAGCCATGCGAACGGGCAAATAGGTGATCACAGCGTGCGAATCAATCCATGGCGGAATCGGCCTCTACTCTCCAGTAGCCCCAAAGGGCCGGTCGGCGGCCCCTCCAAAGTGCCTTAAGATTAAGGTAACCTCGCCAGTCCGCCTCATCGCCCTGTCATTCAGCGACGGCGGGTCCGATTCTGTCATTGCATTTTCCGCCCACGGCGTATGCTGTTGAAAGGAAAGCCTAACGGGTTGTCTCCCTGATCGGGAGCCAGCGTCGCAGCAGAAATGGGCGGCGCGGGAGGCTATGGCGAGCGGGCCGGGGCCCGGTGTCAGCTTAAGGACTCCGTCAGGGTATTGGAGAAATGGCGTACTTGGATATGATGACAGAGCGACCGCATTTTGAGGCCGCAAGGGGATTGAGCAGTTGATGACCGAACCTACCTCCTCCGCGCCTGCGATCGGCGCACCTCCGCAGCAAAACGAACAACCCCCGCAGAAGCCAGGCTCGCGCAAGGGCTGGCTCTGGCTGCTGCTGCTGGCCGCGGCTGTGGCAGCCGCTTACCACTATTGGCCCAAATCGGGCGCAGGCAATGCCGCCCCAGGGAGTGCGTCTTCCACTACCGGCGCAGCGGGCCGGGGCGGCAGGGGCCCCGGCATCACCCCGGTAACCGCCGCGCGCGCCAAGAAGGGAGACATTTCGGTTTACGTAATGGCCTTGGGAAATGTCACGCCGCTCAGCACGGTCACCATCAAAACCCGCGTGGACGGCCAGTTGATGGAGGTCAAGTACAAGGAAGGCGAAATCGTGAAGCAGGGCGCTCCGCTGGTGGAGATCGACCCTCGCCCCTACGAAGCTGCGCTGGTGCAAGCCGAAGGGGCGCTGCTGCGCGACCAGGCCCTGCTCGCGAACGCCAATGTGGACCTGAACCGTTATGCCGGACTGCTGAAACAAAATGCGATCCCGGAGCAACAATATGCCACGCAGGTTGCCCTGGTGAAGCAGTACGAAGGGACGGTCAAGAACGACCAGGGCCAGATCGACGCCGCCAAGGTAAATGTGGCTTACTGCCATATTGCGTCGCCCATCACCGGGCTGGTAGGTCTGCGTCTCGTGGACCCGGGCAACATCGTTCACGCGACCGACAGCACCGGTCTGGTGGTAATCACGCAGATGCAGCCTATTAGCGTGGTCTTTCCGATCCCCGAGGACCAGCTGCCGGAAGTGCTGAGCCGCTTCCGCGCCGGCCAGAGGCTGCTGGTGGAAGCCTGGGACCGCGATATGCACAAGAAACTCACGAACGGTGCATTGGCAACCACAGACAACCAGATCGACCAGACTACCGGTACGTTGCGCTTGCGGGCAGTCTATCCCAACACGGACAACGCTCTTTTTCCTAATCAGTTCGTCAACGTGCGGCTGCTGATACAGGAAAAACACGGTGTCGTGCTGATTCCCAACGTGGCCGTACAACTCACGACCGACAACAAATACGTGTATCTGGTGAAACCGGATTCCACCGTGACGGTACGCGACATCACTACCGGAACGAGCGACAGCGGACAGACGGAAGTCGTTTCGGGCCTTCAGTCCGGGGACGTGGTGGTGATGCAGGGTGTCGACAAATTGAACGAGGGCAGCAAGGTGGTCGCCACCATTATCGCCGGAGAGCAGCAGGCGGGCGGCCGGGGCAGCCAGGGCGGCCAGGGCAGCCAGGGCAGCAAGGCCGGCCAAGGCGGCAGGGGAAAGGCCGGCAGAGGAAGCGCGCAGTGAGTCCGTCCCGGACATTCATTCTTCGTCCGGTCGCAACCTCGCTGCTGATGGTGGGCATCCTGCTTGCGGGAGCCGTGGCTTACAAGCAGTTGCCGGTGTCAGCGCTGCCGGAGGTGGACTACCCGACCATTCAGGTGGCGACCTTTTACCCCGGCGCGAGTCCGGACGTGATGGCGTCATCGGTCACCGCGCCTCTCGAACGCCAATTCGGCCAGGTGCCCGGCTTGCAGCAGATGACTTCCACCAGTTCGGATGGCAGCTCCGTCATCACTCTGCAATTCAACCTCAGCCTGAATATTGATGTGGCTGAGCAGGAGGTGCAGCAGTCGATCAACGCCTCCGGCACCTTTCTGCCCGCCGACCTTCCGACGCCGCCGATTTACAGCAAGACGAATCCCGCGGACGCTCCGATCCTGACACTGGCGCTGACTTCCGATGCGCTGCCGCTTACCAAAGTGGAGGACCTGGCGGATACGCGGCTGTCGCCCAAGATTTCGCAGCTGGCCGGGGTGGGGCTGGTAAGCATCAGCGGCGGCCAGAAGCCGGCGGTGCGGATTCAGGCCAACCCGACGCAGATGGCATCCTACGGACTGAACCTGGAGGATCTGCGGAGCGCGATCCTGGCCGCCAACGTCAACCTGGCCAAAGGGAGTTTCGACGGGCCGCATCAGTCTTATCAAATTGGCGCGAACGACCAGTTGCTTTCGAGCGCCGACTATAAACCGCTGGTGATCGCATATCGCAACAACGCGCCGATCAAGCTCACCGACGTGGCGGTGGTTAAGGACGAGGCGGAAAACCTGCGGCAGGCGGCCTGGATGAACGGCACGCCGGCGGTGATTATGAACATCCAGCGGCAGCCCGGCGCCAACATCATTTCGGTCGTGGACCGCATCAAGAACCTGCTGCCGCAGCTGACCGCCACGCTGCCCAAATCGGTCAGCGTGACCATCCTGACCGACCGCACCAATACCATTCGCGCCTCGGTCGAGGATGTGCAGATGGAGCTGATGCTGACCGTGGCTTTGGTGGTGATGGTAATCTTCCTGTTCCTGCGGAATCTGGCCGCGACGGTGATACCCAGCATTGCGGTTCCGCTTTCCCTGGTGGGCACATTCGGCGTGATGTACCTGCTGGGGTACAGCCTGAACAACCTGACGCTGATGGCGTTAACCATTTCCACCGGCTTTGTGGTGGACGACGCCATCGTGATGATCGAGAATATCTCCCGCTACATCGAGGAGGGAGAAAGCCCGCTCCAGGCCGCACTACGCGGCTCCGCCCAAATCGGGTTCACGATTGTGTCGCTGACCATCTCGCTGATCGCGGTGCTGATCCCGCTGCTGTTCATGGGGGACATCGTGGGCCGCTTGTTCCGCGAGTTTGCGGTTACCCTGGCGGTCACCATCCTGGTTTCGGCGGTGGTCTCGCTCACCCTGACGCCCATGATGTGCTCCAAGCTGCTGAAGCACGATCCGGCGGCGCGGCAGAAATGGTTCTACCGCAACTCCGAGCGCGCTTTCGACGCGGTGATCGCGTTCTACGGCAAGACCTTGCGATTCGTGCTGCGGTTTCAAACCATAACGCTTCTGGTAGCCATCGCGACCCTGGTAATCACCGTCGTGCAGTTCATCTACATCCCGAAGGGCTTCTTCCCCATCCAGGATACGGGCGTCATTCAAGGGGTTTCCGAAGCGGCGCAAACGGTGTCTTTCGCCGAGATGTCGCGCTTGCAGCGGTCGCTCACCAGCACGATCCTGAAGGACCCGGCGGTGGATAGCCTGTCGTCGTTCATCGGCATTGACGGCACTAACACAACCCTGAACAGCGGGCGGGTGTTGATCAACCTTAAACCGCTCAGCCAACGCGACGCATCGGCAAGCGACGTGATCCGGCGCTTGCAGCCGGCGCTGTCCCAGGTGCCCGGCATCACGCTGTTCATGCAGCCGGTGCAGGACATCACGGTGGACGACCGCGTGAGCCGCACGCAGTTTCAGTACACGCTTGAAGATCCGAGCCCCGACGAGCTGAACGTCTACGCTCCGCGCATGCTGGAGGGGATGAAGCGGCTTCCCGAACTGACGGACGTCGCCAGCGACCAGCAGGTGCAGGGGATGCGGGCGAATGTGATCTTCGACCGGAATACGGCGGCGCGTCTCGGTATCACGCCTTCCACCATCGACCAGACGCTCTACGACGCCTACGGCCAACGGGAAATCTCCACTATGTTCACGCAACTGAACCAATACCACGTGGTTTTGGAGGTGCCGCGTGATTTCTCGCTCAGGCCCAGCGACCTCAACGACTTGTACATCCGCACCGGGACCGGCTATCCTTCGGGGTCGACGGGATTGGTATCAGGAGGAACGTCGAGCGCCACGGTGGCGAGCGGGCCCTCGAACCTGGCACCCAACGCGGCAGCGAGCACAGCGGCACTGGCCAACAGCACGTCAGCGGCAAGCGCGGTGTTCGGCGCGCCAATCGCCTCGGCGAGCGTTTTTCCGACCGGAGGCCAGGTTCCGCTCAGCGCCTTCAGCCGGGTAGTGGCGACCTCTGTGCCGATCACGGTGAATCACCAGGGCCAGTTCCCGGTAGTGACGCTGTCCTTCAATCTCGCGCCCAACGCTTCCCTGGGCGACGCGGTGAACGGCGTGAACAACCTGAAGAGCCAGTTGGGCCTGCCAGCCAGCATTCAAGCAGCGTTCCAAGGCAGCGCCGAAGCATTTCAGGCGGCGTTGGCCAACGAGTGGGTGCTGATTCTGGCGGCTCTGGTGACGGTATACATCGTGCTGGGCGTGCTTTACGAAAGCTACATCCACCCTGTCACCATTCTGTCCACCCTCCCTTCGGCCGGCGTGGGCGCGCTGCTGGCTCTGAACATTTGGCGCAACGACTTCAGCGTCATTGCACTGATCGGCATCGTGCTGCTGATCGGCATCGTGAAGAAGAACGCCATCATGATGATCGACTTCGCGCTCGATGCGGAGCGCAAGGAAGGGATGGAACCCGAGCAGGCTATCTATCAGGCGTGCCTGCTGCGTTTCCGGCCCATCATGATGACCACGATGGCCGCCCTATTGGCGGGCGTTCCGCTGGCTTTCGGCACGGGCACCGGTTCGGAGCTGCGCCGGCCGCTCGGCATCACCATCATTGGCGGCTTGATCTTCAGCCAGCTGCTGACGCTCTACACCACGCCGGTGGTCTACCTGTGGTTCGACCGGCTGGCGCGGCGATTCTCGCACCCTAGCGGGCACGAAGCGGCAGCAGGCCAGGAACCGGTAGCGGCGCGGTAAGCCATGAATATTTGCGAGCCATTCATTCGCCGGCCCGTCGCAACTACCCTGCTGCTGACTGCGATCGCGCTGGCGGGCAGCGTAGCGTTTCGCCTGCTTCCCGTTTCGCCGCTGCCGCAGGTGGATTTTCCCACCGTGAACGTGGGCGCCCAGCTTCCGGGAGCGAGCCCGGAGACGATGGCTTCGTCGGTAGCCACACCGCTGGAACGCCAGTTCGGCCGTATCGCAGCGGTCACTGAGATGACGTCGTCCAGCAGCCTGGGCTCCAGCAGCATCACGCTGCAATTCGATCTGAACCGCAACATCGATGCCGCTGCGCGTGACGTGCAGGCCGCCATCGCCGCTGCCCGCGGCTATCTGCCGACTAACATGCCCTCCAACCCGAATTACCGGAAGGTAAACCCGGCGGACGCGCCCATCATTTTGCTGGCCCTCACCTCCAAGGTTCTCGACAAGGGAGCCATGTACGACGCGGCCTCCAGCATCATGGCACAAAAGCTGGCTCAGGTTCAGGGCGTAGGACAGGTTTTCGTGGGTGGCAGCGCGCTGCCTGGCGTGCGCATCGAGCTCAATCCCGACGCACTGTCGAAGTACGGCATCGGTCTCGAGCAGGTGCGCACCATCTTGAACAGCGCCAACACCAATACCCCGAAGGGCCACTTTTCCGACGGGATGAGAATGTTCGAGGTGGGAGCCAGCGACCAGATTTTCAAAGCGGCCGACTATCAGCCGATGGTGATCGCTTACCGCAACGGGACTGCGGTCCGCATCGCGGACGTGGGCCAGGCGCTCGATTCGGTGGAAGACCTGCGCAACGCCGGCTACATGAACGGCAGGCCGAGCGTTCTCCTGGTGATTTTCCGCCAGCCCGGCGTCAACATCATCGACACCGTCGATCGCATCCGCGCCACGCTGCCGCAGTTGAAGGCCGCCATTCCGCAGTCGATCAATGTGAACGTGGTGATGGACCAGACGGTCACCATCCGCGCCTCGGTACACGACGTGGAGCGCACCCTGATCATCTCCGTCCTGCTGGTGATTCTGGTCGTGTTTGTGTTTCTGCGCAACCCGCGCACCACGTTCATCCCCAGCGTCGCCGTCCCCGTCTCCCTCATCGGAACTTTCGGCATCATGTACCTGCTGGGCTACAGCGTGGACAACCTGTCGCTGATGGCGCTCTGTATTTCGACCGGCTTCGTGGTGGACGACGCCATCGTGGTCATCGAGAACATCACCCGCTACCTGGAGATGGGAATGCGGCCCTTCCAGGCCGCGCTCAAGGGGGCGCAGGAAATCGGCTTCACGGTGATGACGATCAGCATTTCGCTGGTGGCTGTCTTCCTCCCGCTGCTCATGATGGGCGGCGTAGTAGGCCGTCTCTTCCGCGAGTTTTCGGTGACGCTTTCGGTGGCGATCGGGGTTTCCATGGTGGTGTCGCTGACCGCCACGCCTATGATGTGCGCCCACATGCTGAAGGAGCATACGTCGCACGGATGGCTCTACCGCGTCACCGATCGCGCCTTCGCCAAGCTGGTGAACGCCTATGGCACGTCGCTCCAGGCCGTCTTGCGGCATCGGTTCATTACGCTGCTGGTGCTGCTGGCGACGATTGCCCTCAACGTGCGCCTGTTCATCAGAGTGCCCAAAGGATTCTTCCCGCAACAGGACAACGGCCGCCTTTCCGGCCAGATTCTCGCCGACCAGGACACCTCATTTCAGACGATGAACAAGATCCTGCTCCGCATGGTGAACATTGTGGCAGCCGATCCAGCGGTGGATGCGGTGAACGGCTTCACCGGTGGCGGCCGCGGCGGGTCAACCAACAACGGCAGCATGTTTATCTCCTTGAAGCCGCTGGCGGAGCGCAAGACTTCGGCCGATCTGGTGATCGCACGGCTGCGGCCCAAGCTGGGGCGCGTACCGGGCGCCAGCCTCTACCTGCAGGCCAACCAGGATATCCGCGTGGGCGGCCGCAACAGCGCCGCGCAATATCAGTACACGATGCGCGGCGACAACCTGGACGATCTGGTCGCCTACGCGCCGCGCATGTTCCAGCAACTGTCCCGAATTCCCATCATCGCCGACGTCAACAGCGATCAGCAGAACCATGGTCTGCAGTCGATGGTCACCTACGACCGCGCCACCGCGGCGCGCTTTGGCATCTCGCCGCAGTTGATCGATAACACGCTCTACGACGCTTTCGGACAGAACCAGGTCTCGACCATGTACAAGCCGCTCAACCAGTACCACGTGGTGATGGAGGTAGCGCCGGTCTACTGGCAGAACCCGCTCATCCTGCGGGACCTCTATGTGCACTCACCCTCGGGATCTCAAGTGCCGCTGAGCGCCTTCGCACAGTTCGCTCCCGCCACCGCTCCCCTCACGGTGAACCACCAGGGCCTGTTTCCCGCGGTCACCATTTCGTTCAATCTGCGGCCGGGCGTGGCGCTGGGGGACGCGGTTGACGCCATCCAGGCGACCGCGCAGAAGGTCGGGCTTCCTCCCACGATTCAGACCATGTTTGCGGGAACCGCGCAGGCCTACATGCAGTCGCTGGGCAACCAGCCGATCCTCATCGGCGCCGCTCTCCTCAGCGTGTACCTGGTGTTGGGGATTCTCTACGAAAGCTACATTCATCCCATCACAATTCTTTCCACGCTTCCCTCGGCCGGTGTCGGCGCGCTGCTGGCGCTCACCATTACGCGCACGGACCTTACCGTCATTGCCATGATCGGGATCATCCTGCTGATCGGCATCGTCAAGAAGAACGCCATCATGATGATCGATTTCGCCCTGGCCGCGGAACGGCTGGAGGGAAAGAACTCGCGCGACGCCATTTTCGAAGCCTGCATGCTGCGCTTCCGACCCATCCTCATGACCACGATGGCGGCGATGCTGGGCGCCACCCCGCTGGCCTTTGGAACCGGCGTGGGATCGGAGTTGCGCCGGCCACTGGGTATCACCATTATCGGAGGCCTGCTTCTCAGCCAGGCGCTGACGCTTTACACTACGCCGGTTGTCTATCTGTATTTCGACCGGTTCCAGCATTGGTGGAACCGGGTGCGGCGGCGCGAGAATCAGATGATCGGATCGGAGGCTTGAAAGGCAAGGAATGCGGAGCATGAAACCATCTGGAGTGGCGGCGCTGGCCGCCCTGCTGGCGTTGGCCGGCTGCACGCCCGGACCAAATTACCGGCAGCCTGCCGCGGCCGTGCCGCCGGCGTTCAAGGAGCAGCCTCCGGCTGATTTCAAGGAAGCGCAGGGATGGAAACAGGCGCAACCCAACGACGGCCAGCTAAAAGGCAAGTGGTGGGAGATTTATAACGATCCCGAGCTGAATGCGCTGGAGGAACAGGTAGCCATCAGCAATCAGAACGTGCTGCAGGCCGAAGCCCAATACCGCGAGGCGGTGGCGGCGGTGAAGATCGTCCGCTCCGGGCTCTACCCGACCGTGTCCAGCGCGCCCTCGATTACCGAATCCCGCACGCAGGCAGGGTCTGCGCCCGGTGCGGCCTCGGCGGCTTCCGGAGTCCACACGTTTTACAGCCTACCCATCAGCGCTTCCTGGGAGCCGGACCTGTGGGGCAACATCCGGCGCAGCATAACCGCCTCCACCGCGCAAGCGCAAGCTTCGGCCGCGGACCTGGAGAACGCGCGGCTGCTCTATCAATCCGAACTGGCCCAGGATTATTTCACGTTGCGCGGCTTGGATGCCGATATCGATTTGCTGACGCGCACGGTCAAGTCGTATGCGGAGTACCTGGACCTTACGCACAACCGCTTCAACGGCGGAGTCGCCTCTGACCTCGACGTAGCTCAAGCCGAATCGCAGGTTTACGCGGCGCAGACGCAGTTGGTCGATTTCGGAGTGATGCGAGCGCAGATGGAGCACGCCATCGCGGTGCTCTCCGGCAAGCCGCCGGCCGAAGTCACGGTCGCCGCCGCGATCTTGAAGACGCCGCCCCCGCCGGTTCCCATCGCGCTGCCCTCCGCGCTGCTCGAGCGGCGCTCCGACATCGCCTCCAGCGAGCGGCTGGCAGCCGCTGCCAACGAACAAATCGGCATCGCTCAGGCGGCTTTCTTTCCCGCTCTCACTCTGGCCGCCACGGGGGGATTCGAGTCATCGCGCATCACCACGTGGTTGAGCTGGCCCAGCCGTTTCTTCTCGGTTGGCCCCACGCTTGCCGAAACCATTTTCGACGCCGGGCGCCGCCGCGCTCAAGTAAATCAAAACCTGGCAGCTTACGATGCCGCCGTAGCCACGTATCGCCAGACCGTGCTGACCGCGTTCCAGCAGGTGGAGGACAGCCTTTCCACCTTGCGTGTGCTGGCGGACGAATCGGTGGTGGCGGATCAGTCCACCAAATCCGCGGACCGCGCCCTGGCAGTATCGACCGCGCAGTACAAGGCCGGGACTACGGCGTATCTCACCGTGCTGACCGCACAAGCCACCGATCTGGCCGCGCAACGGACTGAGATCGATCTGCTGGCGCGCCGCCTGGAAGCCAGCGTGCAATTGGTGGTGAGCCTGGGCGGCGGGTGGGACACTTCGCAATTGCCCACACGGCAGGACGTCATTAAGAGCGCCAACGTGCAACAGCCGAAGGTTCCGCCGAAGACGAAATAGGCAGGGCAGGCCACCGGGTTGCGCGGACCTGCCCCGAATGCAAAGCGGGCTTATTCGATCCAGCCGCCGCCGAGCACCAGATCGCCGTCATAAAAGACGGCGCCCTGTCCCGGGGTGACGGCGCGCTGCGGCTCGGTGAAGACTACCTCGACGCGTCCCGGCGAGGAAGTGGGATGGAGCGTCGCCGGTGAGGCCTGGTGCTTGTTGCGGATCTTGACCGACGCGCCCACCGGCCCTGCGGGCTCATCAACCGAAACCCAGTTCACGTCGCGCGCGAAAAACTTCTCACGCCACAGCTCGTCATCGCTCCCGACGGTCACCAGCTGAGTTGCCGGATCGGTGCGAATCACATAGAGAGGCTCGCCGGTGGCGACGCCCAGCCCGCGCCGCTGGCCCACGGTGAAATGGTGCACGCCATCATGCTCGCCGAGCGCGCGTCCATCGCTAGAGACAATCGCTCCGTGCGTGCGCGGCTCCGCTACGCCGGTTTCCCTCATATACGCGTTCAGGAAGGCGGCGTAATCGCCGTTGGGGACGAAGCAGATTTCCTGGCTGTCGCCCTTCTCCGCCACCACCAGGTTAAAGCCGCGCGCTAACTCGCGCACTGCGGGCTTAGCCATCCCGCCCAGTGGAAAGAGCGTCCGCGCGAGCTGAGGCTGGGTGAGGCCAAACAGAAAATAGGTCTGATCCTTGGCGGGGTCTACCGCGCGCAGCAACTGGTAGCGGCCGCTCGATGAATCGTAGCGGACGCGGGCATAGTGCCCGGTGGCGATCTGCCACGCGCCCACGGAGTCGGCCATCTCGAGGAAACGATCGAACTTGATGTAGTTATTGCACAGGGTGCATGGGATGGGCGTGCGGCCGGCGAGGTACTCGGCCACGAACGGCTTCACCACGCGCTCCTCGAATTGCTCCTCGAAGTTGACCACGTAGTAAGGAATGCCGATCTGCTCCGCCACGCGGCGGGCGTCGTAGACATCGTCGATCGAACAGCAGCGCCCGGTTGGTCCATTGGGCGCTAGCTCAGGCAGCCGGCGTTGGTTCCACAGCTGCATGGTCAGCCCGACGACGCTCTTTCCCTGGCGCACCAGGAGCGCGGCCACGGTGGAGCTATCGACGCCGCCCGACATCGCGACGGCGATGGGCGCGTGATTGGATACCGGCTCAGGCATGCACGGATATGCGCCTCAGGTGCGCCACCGAGGCTTCGAGCGCCTCTGCCAGACCATCTACCTCGGCGGCGGTATTGTCCCGGCCCAGGGAAAAACGCATGCTGGCGCGGGCGCGATCCGCGCCGAGCCCGATGGCAGTGAGGACGTGCGAGGGCGCGATGGCGCCGCTCGAGCAAGCCGCGCCGGTGGACACGGCGAACCCGCGCAGGTCGAGCGCGATCACCAGCGCCTCGCCATCCACGCCGTCGAAATACAGATTGCTGGTGTTGGGTGTGCGGCTCCAGCGCGCGCCGTTGATGCCGGCGCCGGAGATGCGGCCCAGTACGGCGTTTTCAAGGCGGTCGCGCAGCGCGGCAAGGTGTTCGGAACCGGCTGCAAGGCTGCGGCCGGCTAATTCGGCGGCAGCGCCCAGAGCGGCCGCTCCCGGCACATTCTCCGTGCCCGGACGCCGGTCGCGTTCCTGGTGACCGCCGAAAGCCACCGGCGCCAGCTTGATTCCTTTGCGCACGAAGAGGGCGCCCACACCCTTTGGGGCGTACAATTTGTGTCCGCTCATGCTATACAGGTCGACGCCCAGCGCGGTAACGTCCACGGGAATTTTGCCCAGCGCCTGCACTCCATCGACATGCAGCGGAACCTCGGCCTCGCGGGCGATACGGCCGATCTCGACGATCGGCTGGATGGTTCCCAGCTCGTTGTTGGCGTGCATCACAGAAACGAGAACGGTCCCGGCGCGAAGCGCGGCGCGCACATCGTCAGGATTCACCACGCCGGATGAACCGACTCTCACCCGCGTTACCGCGACGCCTTCGCGCTCCAATTGAGCGCAGGCAGCCAGCACGGCGGGGTGTTCGATGGCGCTGGTGACGACGTGCCTGGCCGCGCCCGAGGCGGGGAGAGGCGTCGCGCGCACTGCGCCCAGCACCGCCAGGTTATCGGCTTCCGTGCCGCCGCTGGTGAAGACCACCTCAGCCGCGTCGGCATGGATCAGCGCCGCCACCTGGCGCCGCGCGGCCTCGAGACGCTGCTTCGCCGCCTGGCCGAAATGATGGATGCTCGACGCGTTACCATACACTTGACCAAGGCACGACGCCAGCGTCTCCAGAACCTCGGGCGCAACGGGAGTGGTGGCGTTGTGGTCGAAATACGAGTGCTGCACTTGGTCCTATTTTAGCAATGCGAAAGCCGATCATTACCCTCACCACCGATTTTGGCTTGCAGGATCACTACGTGGGCGCGATGAAGGGTGTGATGCTCGGCATATGCCCGCAAGCGCAAATCGTCGATATCAGCCACGAGGTGAAGCCGTTTCAGATTTACCAGGGCGCATTCCAGATCGCGCAGGCTTATGCCTGCTTTCCACCCAAGACGGTGCATGTCGTGGTGGTGGATCCAGGAGTAGGTACGGCGCGGCGACCGATTCTGGTGGAGGCCGCCAGCCAGTACTTTGTGGCGCCAGATAACGGCGTGTTGGCCCTGATCTATGCCGCTCAGCCGCACCACGCGCGGGTGATTGCGAACCAACGCTATTTCCGCCAGCCTGTAAGCAGGACGTTTCACGGCCGCGACATCTTCGCGCCGGCGGCGGCTCACCTGGCGGCTGGCCTTCCCGCATCACGGCTCGGCAAGCGGATCGACGACCACCTGCGGCCGGCTTTTCTCATGCCACGCCGCACCGGCAAGCGCACGTGGGCCGGCCAGATTCTGCATATCGATCGCTTCGGCAACCTCGTTACTAACTTCCATGTCAGGGATTTCCCGGACCTGGAGAACCGAAACACCAGTCTGGCGATTGGCCCCCGGCAGGTGAATGTGCTGGCGCGCAATTATGCGGAATGCGGGGAAGGAGAGCTGTTTATGATCGTCGGCAGCTCGGGATATGTGGAGGTGTCCGTGTATCAGGGCTCGGCGGCGCGCGTGATCGGCTGCGAAACAGGAGCGCCGGCAGAGTTAATGGTATGGTAATAGCAAGCTGGTCCGCCAGCACAATCGTTCCGCGCCTGGCACGCAGTTTGCCGTAACCCGACGGGCATTTCGTTGCGTCTAATGGGGTGTCTGCGTCCCGAAGCCGTCCTTAAGCTAATAACCACGAGTACTATGTATGACTAAGCCACAACGTTGTTTTGTCCTCTGGGCAATCCTGGGAGCGGCATCGCCGGCGCTATTGGCACAGCCGGACCGCATCACTGCGCGCATCGATAGCAGCCAGTCCGTGGCGTTGAGCGGGCGGGTACCGCGGCAAGCCACCGCGCAAAACGACGCGGGTGCAGTGGCGGGCAACTTCCCGATTCCCGGGATGACGCTGATGTTGAAACCCTCGGCCGCGCAGCAGGCGGATCTAAACCAGCTACTGCTCGCGCAGCAGGATTCGACCTCGCTGAATTATCATCAGTGGCTCACGCCTGACCAGTATGCCACCCGTTTCGGCGTCAGCAACGCCGATCTGGCGAAGATCACCGCGTGGCTGGAATCGCAGGGCTTCGCGGTAAGCTACACTGCGCGCGCCCATAACTTCGTCG
>Ga0335078_10002615_pt1 | contig 27163 bp, 20 predicted proteins | sample Lox_Sample_32_FD_206711 | JGI IMG/M metagenome (GOLD analysis project Ga0335078, IMG submission 206711) | Soil microbial communities from Loxahatchee National Wildlife Refuge, Florida, United States - Lox_Sample_3.2 | ecosystem: Environmental > Terrestrial > Soil > Wetlands | place: USA... | reverse complement strand
GGATGGGGCGGGAGTGCGATTTACATATATAAGTACGGACGGCGAAGAGGGCTTTCCCGGTAACGTTAACGTGAGTGTGACCTATATTCTTACTGACAAGAATGAGTTGAAGCTCGAGTACACGGCGAAGACGGATAAAGACACGGTGGTCAATCTCACGAATCACAGCTACTTCAATCTTTCCGGGTCAGGCTCCGGTGACATTTTGAAGTATGTGCTCTTTCTCAACGCCGACAAGTACACGCCGGTAGACGCGACGCTGATTCCCACCGGGGAGATTGCAAGCGTGGTGAACACGCCGCTGGATTTTCGCAAGCCGACGCCGATTGGCGCACACATCGCGGAGATCCAGGGAATTGGCGGCTATGATCACAACTTCGTGGTGAACGGACAGCCGGGAACGCTGCGCATTGCGGCGCGGGTGACGGATCCCGAGACGGGCCGGCAAATGGAAGTGTGGACCACGGAGCCGGCGGTACAGTTTTACTCCGCGATTGGTTTGAACGGCAGCATCAAAGGAAAAGGCGGAGTGGCGTATCAGAAATACGGGGCGATTTGCCTGGAGACACAGCACTATCCAGACTCGCCAAACCATGCGAATTTTCTGTCGACGGTGCTGAAGCCGGGAGAACATTTTCATTCCGAGACCATCTACAAATTCTCGGCGAGGTGATGCCGGGGCTTTAGGCTGCTTGGGTTTTCAGGGGAAGCCATCATCGGGATCGGCAGGATCATTCCTTACGTCATCGGTATTCTGGCCTTTTGCGGCGTGGCGCAACCCGTTTCTTCACAAATGCAGGCACGAAAAAAAACTATCGTAATAGCCGCGAGCACGCTGCTTGATGGCAAAGGCCACTCGCTGCGCGACACGCACATCGTGATCGAAGGCGCGAAGATTGTCAGGATCGATCCCAGGGCCGAACCCGTGGACTACGACTTGCGTGGTCTGACAGTGTTGCCCGGTTGGATCGACGCCCACGTGCATATCACTTGGACCTTCGGCCCCGACGGGAAAAATGCCGGGCAGGGAGGGGCAACCCAACAGGCCACGCACGCCGCCGCTTCGAATGCATGGCTGACATTAATGGCAGGATTTACGACCGTTCAAAGCGTGGGCTCGCCTGCTGACGTGCCCTTGCGCGATGCGATCGCCAAAGGCATGCTGCCAGGCCCACGCATCCTGACCGCCGTCGAGGCACTCTCGGGGCAAGGCGAGCGGACGGGGACGCCGGAAGAAATCCGCGCCTTCGTTCGAAAGCAAAAGGAAGCAGGCGCGGACGTCATCAAAATTTTCGCGTCAGGAGGCATGACCCGGGGAACGATGACCATGTCTCAGGAGCAATTGAACGCTGCCTGTGACGAGGCGAAGAAGTTGGGCTTGCGCTCGCTGGTACATGCTTTTCGAGATGCAGTCCGCGCTGCGACTCTTGCCGGTTGCACGGAAGTAGAGCACGGTCTGGGAGCGTCGGACGACGATCTGAGATTGCTGGCGGAACGCGGGACGTACCTCGACCCGCAAGCCGGGTTGTTGCTGGAAACCTATCTCCAGTACCACGACCGATATCTCGCCGCACCGTATTACACAGAAGAGGGCTTTGCAGCGATGAAAGACCTGATCCCGGCCCATCAAGAATTCATTAAGCATGCGCTCCGGGTTCCGGGGTTGAAGATCGTGTATGGCACCGATGCGGTGGCGGGCGCGCATGGACGCAACGCGGAAGATTTCATCCATCGCGTCCGCGACTGCGGAGTGGAGCCAATGGCGGCGATGGTGTCCGCCAACTCGCTGGGTGCAGAAGCGCTCGGCATGGCGGATCAGATCGGTTCGATCGCCCCCGGCTTGCAGGCGGACATCATTGCGCTCGATGGGGATCCGTTGCAGGACATCACGGCTGTGCGCCGCGTCGTATTTGTGATGAAGAGCGGCGTTGTTTATAAGAACGCGGCACGCGGCGCAATTCCTGTTTATGCTGGAATTGAGCCTTGATTCACTTGGTTAGTGGGCCCTAGGGGCGACGCGAAAGATTATGATTTGGGATCTTTCGCGTCGAAGTTGTAAGTTGCCGAGAAGTGTTTGTACCAGGATTGAGCATGCGCAGCCCGAGATTCTTCATTGAGGAGAAGCGTTTCGCAATCTTATGACCCTTCCCTTTGCGGCAGTCGAACCGACCCGGCTGGTTCATCTCTCGACCGTTGACGTGATCATCGTCGCTTTCTATTTCGCGCTGGTGCTGGCGATTGGTTTTTATCTGCGCGGGCGCGCGAATACCGGTGAAGACTTTTTCATGGCCGGGCGCGAGATGACGGCGTGGGTCGCGGGACTGAGCTTCTTGTCAGCAAATCTCGGCGCGCTGGAGTTGATGGGCTGGGCGGGGTCGGCCTATCAATACGGAATTTTGGCGACGCATTGGTACTGGATTGGCGCGATCCCCGCAATGCTGTTTCTGGCGCTGGTGATGATGCCGTTCTACTACATCTCCAAAACGCACTCGGTGCCGGGTTACTTGAAATTGCGATTCGGAGAGCCGGCGCGTGCGGTGTCCGCCGTGTCCTTCGCGTTCATGACTGTGCTGATGAGCGGCGTGAACATGTTTGCCATGGCCAAGGTTATGCAAATCGTTTTGGGCTGGGACATCAACTTCAGTATTTGGGTATCGGCTGGGACGGTGGCCATCTATGTCGCACTGGGTGGTTTGCGCTCCGCAATCTTCAATGAAGTGCTGCAGTTCTTTTTGATTTGGGCGGGCGCGCTGTTGATTCCGATTCTTGGACTATATCAGACGGGCGGTTGGAGCAATTTGAAAGTGCAAATTGCTCATCGCTTTTCAGAACAGTACGTGCACCTTTGGTCGGGGCTGGGGTCCTTCAGCCACAATCCAATGGGGATCAATTGGGTCGGAATTGTTTTTGGACTGGGCGCAATTATTTCGATGGGCTATTGGACGACGGATTTTCTGGTGGTGCAGCGCATTCTGGCGGCCAAAGACATCCGCAGCGCGGAGATGGCGCCGATCATCGGGGCGGGGTTCAAAATGATGGTCCCGCTCATCGTGATTTTGCCGGGGCTCCTTGGATTGGCTGTGCTCCCAATGAAACTCGTCGGCCAAAACGCGGCGGGCGCCCCTGGTGTGTATACCTATAACGACGTGTTGCCGCTCATGCTGGCGCGCTACTGCGGGCCAGGACTGCTCGGCCTCGGCATTACGGCATTGATAGCGGGTTTCATGTCCGGCATGGCGGGAAACGTCAGTGCCTTCACGACGGTGTGGACCTACGACATTTACCGGCCGCTAGTGCACAACAAGGGCAGCGATCATCATTACGTGAACATGGGCCGCTGGACCACGGTGATCGGCGTGCTGATCAGCATCGGCACAGCGTACCTGGTAATGCAGTTCGCCAGCATCATGGACTACGTGCAGGCGCTGTTCAGCTTCTTCATCGCGCCGCTGTTTGGCACGGTCGTCCTCGGCATGCTTTGGAAGCGGGCGACAGGGCCAGGCGGCTTCTGGGGTTTGCTGTGCGGCACACTTTGTTCGATCAGCATGTGGGCCTGGGTGAAAGCGGATCCGTCGGCGTTACGCTATGTGGCTCTTTCACCGAACGCCAAAGCTCTGGCGCAGGACATGTATCAAGCACTGTGGTCGTTTCTCACGTGTGTGATCGTGACGGTGGTGGTGAGCCTCGCGACGAAGCCAAAGGCCGATGCCGAACTGACGGGTTTGGTGTATGGGCTCACAGAAGTCCCGAAAGTCGGCAATGTTCCGCTGTATCAAAAGCCGGTTTTCTGGGCTGGCGTGGTGGGCATCGTTTTCCTGGCTTTGAATATCTACTTCTGGTAGCCGGAGGATCGAAGCATGATTTCCATCTGGTTTTTTATCGGGATTTCGCTGCTTGTCAACGGGCTGCTGATTCTGGGCGCCGGAATCTACGAGTATATTCATCCTCCAGCGCATCCAACGGTTGAGCTTTTTCAATTGCATGCCAATGCATGGTGGGGCGGCGTGCTCACCGTGATTGGCGCGATGTACTGCTACTTTTTCTCGCCGAAGCGGACCAGAGCTTAGCGGGGCTCGGTTTCACGCCGATTGCTTGCGCGGCGGCACTCAGCGGGCAGAAGAAGCCTGGTTCTCGCTGAAAATTGAATGCAAGGCCGGATAAATCCGGCGATAGGTTTGATAGCCGCGCTGCATCGCGGCGCTGCTTTCTTTGATTGGGCTGATAGTCTTTGCGACACGGACCGCAGCGTCACACGCTTCATCCACGCTCTTCCAGGATCCGGCGCCAACACCCGCTAAAATCGCTGCACCGTACGCCGCGCCCTCTTCCGCTTTCAGAATCTCGACTTCATGCGCGTAAACGTCCGCCTGGATTTGCCGCCACAAAGGGGAGCGGGCGCCTCCGCCGCCAAGGCGAATGCGTTCGACCGGCACGCGAATTTCGCCGAAGATAGTGAACGTGTCTTTGAGGCTGTAGGCCACACCCTCGAGAATGGCGCGCACCAGGTGCGCGCGCGTGTGCGAAGCGGAGAGACCGACGAAAGCGGCGCGCGCGTTGGGATCGACATGCGGCGTGCGTTCCCCCATCAGGTACGGAGCCCAGAAAGCGCCCTCGCAACCGGCAGGAACAGCTGCAGCTTCCGCCGCCAAGCGCTCGTAGGGATCGCGCCCGTCGTCGGCACCCGCGCCGAATTGATCGCGGAACCAGCGCAGTGAAAGTCCTGCCGCTTGCGTGACGCCCATGACGTGCCAGCGCCCGGGAATGGCGTGGCAGAAGGTATGCAAGCGGCCCTTGGGATCGAGCGCAGGTTTGTCGGTTGCCGCAAACACCACGCCGGAAGTTCCGATGGTGGCGCTTACCACGCCGGCGCGCGTGATGCCCATGCCGACGGCGCCGGCGGCCTGGTCGCCTGCGCCGGCGACAACCGGCGTGCCGACGCGAAGGCCGGTGGCGTCGGCTCCTGCTTGCGTCAAGTGACCGCAGATCTGTTGCGACTCGTAAAGTTTTGGAAGAAGCGCGGCGTCAATACCAGTTTTGGAGAGCACTTCGCTTGACCAGGTACGGTGCGCAACGTCGAGCAGCAGCGTGCCGGAGGCGTCGGCCACGTCGATGGCGGATTCACCGGTGAGGCGCAGGCGCACGTAATCCTTGGGTAGCATGACTTTGCGAACGCGCTGCCAATTTTGCGGTTCGTGCTGGCGAACCCAGAGAAGCTTGGTCAGCGTGAAGTTAGTCAGCGGCGGATTGCAGGTGAGCTGAATGAGGCGGTCGGTGCCGATGGTGCGGTCCAGCTCCTGGCATTGCGCTTCGGTGCGCTGGTCGCACCAGATAAGCGCGGGGCGAATGACCTCGTCGTTTTCATCGAGAAGAACAGCGCCGTGCATTTGGCCGGAGAAGCCGACGACGGCGATGGCCTCGCCGGCAAGTTTTGCGGCTTGCAGGGCCTTGCGAACGGCGAGACCCGCGGCGCGCCACCAGTCGCGCGGATCTTGCTCGGCCCAGCCGGGTTCGGGGCTGGCGAAGTGGGCATGTTCTTCCGTGCCGGAGGCGAGCACTGTGCCGCGCTCATCGAGAATGGCCGCGCGGGTGCCACCGGTGCCAACGTCAATGCCTAGGACTGGAATAGAGCCTCCTGCGCGGCGAGCGTGTCTCGTTAACGTTCACGGCGCCCCATTTAAGACTAGCTGCTCGGGGGTTGTCAACGCGTGGGTGGAAGTCCATGGCGGGAGACAGCTACCACTGCTCAGAGGGCATCCGAGCGCACTCAACAGCGAACAGGTCACCCTTGAATCATTTGGACCTTATTTTGCACAAGCAACCGGACCCTATTACGGCAGGCGGCCGGAATAGGGTCCCTGTTCGGCCTTAATCTTTCGAGGCTAATATACCTCAAAGGGGTAGCGCAATCGTTGAAATGCCGGGGTCGGACTCGAAACCATAATGGCCCAACCCAGGAGGCTGCACCTGCGGAAAGGCACCCGGGTAAACGAGGTCGCAGTGAGCTTCACGCTTTCCGTGGGTCTATCTGGCGCTTTCGGTGTGCGCGTTGAGTATCTCGCGTTTTTTTCTGGTTTTGTTCGGCTTCGATCTAACACGCGCACCACGAAAATCACGGCAAACCGCCCCGCGTGTTAGACTTCGAGAAGAGCGGCGACCCCGTAGCTCAACTGGATAGAGCGCCAGCCTTCTAAGCTGGATGTTGTCGGTTCAAGTCCGACCGGGGTCGCCAGAACGCACGTCGCGAACCGCTTAGTGACCCTCAAGTAGTCCACAGATTGACGAGGCCCATTTAATGACCTCGTAAGCAATTGTTTTGTAGGCAGGCTTGGTTCCGTGAACGTCTCCAAGCGCGTGGCGCGCCGAGGCGACAGTGCACTTTTTTTGGATCGACAGTCATAGAGCTTTCCCATCAGAACTGGGTGGACTTCACGCCCGGCCCTTTGCGTTTCCAGAAGCAAAAAGGCCGCTGGACGTTTCAATGGGACGGTTCGTATTTGCGCGGCCAGCTTCCGGGTGCAGGTGACTTTGCCTCGGCGGGGATACGTTAGCCGCTGCAAAACAGAGCTGCGTCTCAGGCGCGCGATCTGCAAGAACGAGGGCGCACGGTCCGCGTCCTGAACGCAGCCTCTGTCAAAAAGCCGGCCAGCGGTCTAGTATTGCCTGCAAAGATTTCTCTCTTTATCGTCACCAGGATTGCAGGACGTGGGTTCCTGCTGGAAGCGCTGTGCCGGAGCACGCCATGAACTTCAAAATGCGAATTCTTGCCTCGGTGCTTCTCCTCGCAATCGCTTCTCCAGCGCATCTCTTTGCACAAGCAACCTCCCCGGCCTATCTCGCCGAGATGCCTACCGTCGAGCAAGTGATGAAAGCGATGCAGACCAGCGACCCCGACGAAACCGCCGCCCGCCAAATGGCCGCCTTCACCCACCTGAAGAACATGGTTGAAAAACTTGCCGGTCCTCGTTTTCCGAAGAACCAGCTCACGCCGGACGAAAACAAATACCGCCAGATGTACTACACGGCGTGGTGGAAAATCACGCAGATCAAGCCGCAGTATCAGAATCCGCTGGCCATGCGCGGCCTGGACTACAGCATCAAATTCCGCGACGAATTAATCGAAAAGTGCTTTCCCCCCGGTTACGCCGCGCAATACCGCAAGCTCGCCGATCAGGCTATCGGCCAAAACAAAGCCTTCCACAACGAAGCCGAAGAAGCCCGCGCCCGCGAAGCGGCTAGGCAACAAGCCGAAGCCCAAAAAGCCTACGACAAACTCCGCGCCGATTACGAAGCCAAACGCGTCCAAGCGGCGCAAACTCCCGAGCAGCGTGCCTTGAATCGGTGCATCACCGCCGGACGCCTGCCCGCCTCTTGCATGGGCAATACGCTTCTCGGTGGCTTTACGCAACTCATCGGCCAGGTCCTTCCGTCGCTGGCCAAGCAACCGCCCCCCGGCCCCGTGATGGCCGGCGTATTTCAGGGTGCCGGGAACTGGCGCCTTGATTTCATCACCGACGGCGTCCTCGTCAACTGCTCGTACCTTTCACCGAACCAGGAGACCTATTCCGTCGAGTTTAAGGACGGCCAGACTCATGTCATCGTGAACACCACACCGAAGCCCCTCGTCCTCACGCTCGCTCCCGGCGGCAATCTCGTCGCGCCTGGTCCGATAGAAATTGATGGCGTCATCGCCAGCGGCTACCACGAAGGCCCCACCAACGCCATGTACAAAGACGCGGCTGGGAATCTCTACGACGCCAACGGCAACAAGGCTTTCCAGGGTGCCGGCTACTCCACCTTCTCGTCCAAACACGCGACCTGCCCGGCTCTCAACCTTTCCTCCAAAGGCGCCAGCGTCGGCATCGAAACCATGGAATTCGATGTCCTCAAGCTCGCCTTCGGCGGCGACAAAGGTCCCCCGACGCCTCCCGGTCTCCGCATGCGCGGCATGTACAGCGCCAGAACCGGTTTCAGCGTAGAGTTCTATCCCGAGTCGGTGATCGTCTCCTGCGGCGAGCCCGCTCGCGCCTATCCCTACGAAGTCGTAGCCGGCGCCTCTCAAACCGCCATCAAGGTGGACGACCCGTCGCATCCGCTCTTCCTCAAATTCCAATCCGACGGCACCCTCGATCCCGGCGGCGGCTCCTATCTCGTCCACGGCCGCAGAATCACCGGTCAAAACGACGACGGCGACTTCACCTTCGCTCCGCTCGAAGCCAGCTGCCAGCTTGGCGTTCTCGTTCCAAACGCCCCACCCGCTTCCGCACCGGCGGCCTCCACCACCGCCTCCGGTGCCTCGCCGCAACCCGCTGGCCTGCCCATGGCCGTCCCCGGCAAACCGACTGGCGACGCTGTCTTGTCGGTCGATCCGTTCCGGCTTTCCCGGCGCGCCCAACGCGCTTGCCAATCTGCCGCTCATCCTTCTGCGCGACACGCTCGCGAACATTCTCTCCAAAGTCGGCATACAAGTACCTTCTGGCCTCTCGCCACAAATGCTCATCGCCACGGCTTGTCGCCAGCGTTCCGGCGACTGCCAGACCATGAACCAGGCCCTTTTCGCCAACGCCGCCGCCGGCGCCCGATCGGATGCCTCTGGCAACGGCACTTTTCCCGGCGTGCCTCCCGGAACCTACTATCTGATGATCTCCGGCCGCTACAACAATCAGGGGCTCTATTGGGACTCGAAGGTCGACCTGAAATCCGGCGCCAACTCCATCACCCTCAATCAGGACAACGGGAAGGTCTTGCAATGAGAACGCACGACGCGCAGTAGGCCGCGGCCAGCTCTTTGTTGGCTGGACTTTCTGCACTTTCATGTGCGGGCGCGCTTCAGCGCATCCCTCTTCCCAGCGAAACGCCCTCGATTGGTGGTCCGGCGCGTCTCTGAACTATGCTGCGGCCAATTCCTTCAGTAGGCTCTTGCCTTTGCGAAACCACGGCCGCTCCACACGCTGCATGTACCGCGGCAAAGTGCGCTTCTTCGCCAGAAGCTTCTGTGCCCATTCTCGAGCTTCCTCATTTCGTCCCTGCATCTTCAAGAAGGACGCGTAGTTGTACAGCGTCTCCGGCGTCGTCGAAATCTGCGTCACCTGTTCAAATAGTGGCGCCGCGCGTTCCGGCTGTCCCGTGCGCCCATACGCATCCGCCAGCAATCCCGCCGCGCGATAATAGTCAAATTTCACATCGCTCGCGACGACGCGCTCCAAGTCCGGGATCGCCGCCGCAAGGTCATCCAACCCCAACGACGCTTGCGCGCGATAATAAAATGTGTAAACCGAATCGCTGCGCGCCGCAATCGCATTGGTAAACGCCTCGCGCGCCTTGGCGAATTCTCTCTGATCCTTGTACAACTCGCCCAGCTCTTCGTAATTTGCCGCGGAAGGATTATCCAGTATTTGCGTTTCCACGGTCTGGATCCGCGATCTCCGCCCAAACCCCTGAAACACGCCACGCAGCAGCCCTAAATCGGGCAGCGCCTCCACGACGAGGTACACACTCGCGCCGAGAAACCCCCCAAAGAAAATGACGTACAGCCAATACGTCTCCGGGCGGCGCTTCACGAAATGAACGACGGCGAGGATTTGCACGAGAAATCCCCACGGATAAAAAAGGTGGCTGAGCAGGGACATCGAGGACCGCCTAGTCACAGCATCTCTGCACCGCTCCCGTCGGTCAAACGGAACCTGTCGCTTCGCTTACCGGAAGTTACTGTCCACCGGTACGGCGCTCTCTTGCTATGATGAGCGAATGAACCCGCTCGAAACCTTGGGCCTGGCTCTCGGTGCCGGATTTTCTTCCGGTCTGAACATCTATGCCACCGTCGCGACTCTCGGCCTGCTCGAGCGATTCGGCGTCATTCATCTTCCCCCGTCCCTGCACGCCCTCTCGCACCCCATCGTTCTTGTTCCCGCCATCGTTCTCTATTTCGTCGAGTTTTTCGCGGACAAAATCCCCTATATCGATACCATTTGGGATGCCGTCCACACCTTCATCCGCCCACCGGCGGCTGCTCTTCTCGCCTATAGCGCTGCTGGTGCCGCTCCCGCCGAATGGCGCTGGGCTGCCGCTCTTCTCGCCGGCGGAGTCGCGCTGACTTCGCACGGCACGAAAGCCAGCACCCGTGCTGCCGTTAACACTGTTCCCGAACCGTTCAGCAATTGGGCATTAAGTCTCGGTGAGGATGTCTTGGCTGTTTGGCTGACGTGGATGGCCACCGTGCATCCCATCGCAACCACCATCATTGTGATTGCGCTCGTGGCTCTTTCCGTCTTCCTGCTCTTTCATTTCCTCCGCTTTGCCCGCCGCGCCCTCCGCCGTCTCTTCGCCACCTGACCAGGCACCTGTAGGGGCGCGATTCACATCGCGCCCAACGGCGTAATGCACGGCAAGTTCCGCGTAGGATCATCCTTCTGAGAATGACCGCTTCTCGCTCGAATTCTTTCGCCTAGTTTCTTTTGCAAATGGGCCGCGCGGCCGTCCGGCCTCTACTTCAAATACTCCGCCAGCCAATCCAAAAATGTTTTGTACCAGAACCTCGCATTCTGCGGTTTCAAAATCCAGTGCCCCTCATCCGGAAACACTACCAGCTTTGACGGCACGCCCTGTCGCTGCAACGTATTGAAAAACTCCAGCGATTGCGTGTACGGCACCCGATAATCCCGTTCCCCGGCAATCACCAGCGTTGGCGTTTTGAATTTGCCCAAATCTGCCCCATACGTCATCGGCGCCCATTTGTGGTAACTCTCCGGATTTCCCCACGGCGTCCCTTGCATGTCGTGCTCTTCGAACCACAGCTCTTCCGTCGCGTACATCGCCGCCTTGTCGTAGATTCCCGCGTGGCTGATGATGGCCTTGAACCGGCGCGTGTGCGTCGCAATCCAGTCGGCCATGTACCCGCCGTACGATCCCCCCGCCGCCGCCATGCGCGAGCCGTCAATAAATGGATACTTCTTCAGCACAAAATCCACGCCATCCATCACGTCGGTATACGCTTTCCCGCCCCAGTCATTCGTAATCTCGTCTGTGAATTTTTGTCCGTAACCCGTCGAGCCCCGCCGGTTGATCATTAGCGTCACATATCCCGGTGCCGAAAAAACCTGCGCGTTCCAGCGGTAGCCCCACGCATTCGACCACATGGTCTGCGGCCCGCCGTGCAGCAGCACCAGCAGCGGATACCTCTTGTTCGCGTCGAAATCCGGCGGGCGAATCATCATTGCCTCAACCTTGGTTCCTTCCGCTCCGTCAAACCAGAACGTCTCCGGCTCCTTCATCTTCAACGACGCCAGAATCGCCTCATTCTGGTGCGTCAGTTGCCGCACTCCATCGCCGTCGCTCGACGCCGCAAAAATCTCCGCCGGCATCGTTAAGCTGGTCCGCTCGAAGACCAGCGTCTTCCCGTCGCTGCTCAGCGAGATCGTGCTGTTGTAGCTGTCCACGACCTTCTTCGGTTCCGCTCCCGCCCGCGCCGCCATCGCATAGATCGGCTGCAACGTTTCATTTTCCGCCGTGAAGTAAATCGTCTTGCTATCCGCCGACCAGGCCAGTTCATTCGCGCTGCGGTCAAAGCCCTCCGACAAATTCTCAATCTTCCCCGTCGCGCGTTCGTACAGCATCACCCGCCAGCGGTCTGATTCGTATTCCGGCGTTAACTGCGCGTGATACGCGATGTACTTTCCATCCGGCGAATACACCGGCCCGCCATCAAATCCCGGTTGCGATGTGATCTTCTTGGTTTCTCCGCCCGCCACCGGCACGACAAACAAGTCTCCATTCGTGCTTATCGCTTCTACGGGGTCCGTCACCGCTGTGAAGCAAATCTCTTTCGAATCCGGCGAAAAATTCACATCGCCTGGACCGCCCCGCTCATCCGGTGGCACGTCGTAATTCGCTCCCGCCGTCAAATCCCTCGGCGCCGCACTTCCATCCGCCGGTACGACGAACAAGTGGCCGCGCTTTCCTTCATTCCAGTGCGTCCAGTGCCGGTACAGCAGATGCTCCGCCACGTGTGCCTTCACCTTGTTCTTCTCTTTCTCCGCGTCCCGCGCACTGTTGCAGGCATCATCCTTGCAATCCGGATACACGCTCGACGTGAAGGCAATCGTCTTCCCATCCGGCGACCACTTCACGAGATCGGCACCCGTCGAAAGCTTCGTCAAAGGCTTCGCCTCCCCTCCGTCCATCGACAGCAAGTACACCTGCGAATCCCCGCTGCGCGACGACAAAAATGCAATCGTCTTCCCATCCGGCGACCATACCGGCGAAGAATCGTGCCCGCTCTGCGTCAGTTGCAGTGGCGCCCCTCCTGCGGTCGCGACCATCCACACGTTGCTCGCATTGCGATTCGCGTCAAAATCCGGCGTGGCCACCGTGTACGCCACCCACTTGCCATCCGGCGATACTTGCGCCTCGCTCACGCGATGCATCCGCATCAGGTCGTCAAATGCTATGGCGTGCTTTCCCGCCTCCTGCGCCCTTGCAGCACTGAGACCCGCAAGCAGCGTCGCGACTACAAAAATCCTCGACAAAACAGCCTGTCTCATGGCACTCCTCCGCAAATTTTTCCGGTGATTGGCATTTGCTTGCGTGGAACTGCGATGATTTCACGATTCCCGCACGTTTCCAAGCCTTAGCCCGCGTGCCCAAATATAGTTCAACAGCCCAATCACAAATGTGATGCACATCACGGCTAATTCCGTTCGATGCATCTGCGCCACCAGCCCCGCCGTAAAGCCTAACCCCAGCAACGCAAAAAGCACTCCGAAAGGCAGTCGGAACAACGCCGCGCCCGGCCTTTTTCTACGCAGCGCTGGCAGCGCCGCCACAATCGCTCCATACATAAACAGCCGCGAAATTGCCGACAGCGACGCATTCCACCGGAAATCCCCGCCAATGGAAAACAACATCAGCATCGCTGCGAACACCGCGATCGACACGTAAGGCGTTCGAAACCGTGGATGAATCGTCGCGAAAAACGCCGGAAAATCTCCGCGCTCCGCCATCGCAAACATCACCCGCGGCGTATGCAGCATGTTCGCGCTCAAGTATCCGTACACCGAAATCAGCGTTCCAACCCCCACCAGTGTCACGCCAACCGGCCCCAGGAACTGTTTCGCCGAATCCACCACCGGTTTTGTCGTTGCCGCCGGATCGCCCAGCGTGTGAATCACCACCACTTGCACCGCAACATACAACAGCGTCGCCGTACAAATCGCGATGAGCAACGCCACCGGCGCATCTCTTCGTGGATCGCTTGCTTCTCCCGACGCAATCAGTGCCGACTCAAATCCTCCATACGCATAAACCATCAGCAGAATGGCCTCAAAACAATTTGCCCACGTCAGCGGCACCGCTGCCGGCGCCACGCGCACACTCGGATGCAGCGCCAATGCGAAAAGTCCTCCCGCAACAAAAAGCACTAGCAAAGCGACTTTCGTCACCGTAAAGAAATTGCTGAGCGCTTTTCCCCCACTCACTCCGCAATAGTTCACCGCCGCCAAAAATCCCAGCAGCACCGTCAAAATCGTCGCGCGCGCCCATCGCCCGCCGGCCTCCGGAACAAACGCTACCCAATACGTAATAAAAAGATTCGCCACGCCGGAGCAGGCCGTCACCCGGGACAGCCACGTCAACCACCCGATCTGAATCGCCGCAAACCGGCCAAACGCCTCCCGCGTATATAAATAAGGTCCGCCCGCCTCCTGAAAATACGATGCCACTTCCGCCAGGCACGCCGCGATCACCGCGACACCCACGAACGCCGCCAAATATCCCACTGCACTGTATTTTCCGAGGTATCCCGCGATCAGTGACGGCAGCCCAAAGATGCTCGCGCCAATCATCGTGTTGAGCATCAGCGCGGCCAGGCTCCATCGCCCGATGCTCCGAATCAGCCCGCGGCCCGATGCTGTTGGAGGACCTGCCGCGGCCGCGCCCAAATCTGCCGCGCTCGCCGCAGTCGCCTCTGCGCCTTCCCTGTTCACTCTTTCGCCGCTGCTACGGCTGGCGCCTTCATCTTCGCAATTTCGCTCAACAAATCCGCCTTCCCTTCAATCCGCTCCAGATGCGGATACCTTTCTCCTCCGTGATAATCCACCTTATACGTCTTGAAGAAATCTTCGTTCTCCACCAGCAACTCAATCGGTTCGCTGCCGCCTTTCGCTCTGCGGATCGCCGCGCGCAGCTCCTCCGCGTTCCATCGCCTTCCATTCACGGCTACCAGCTTCATTCCCGGCGCAATCCCTGCCTCAGCTGCCGGCGACCCCGGATTCACGTCAATGATTTCATCTCCGCCTTCTCCGCTCGCCTCGTGCACCAGAATCCCCAGCGAAAACTGCACATCTGTCAAATGCTGCGGCAGTTCTTGCGCCATGCGGTTGTCATTCGGCGTGTCGTTGTAGACCAGCTTCCACCCGCTCTTCTCTAAGCCACCCAGCGGCGCGCCTGGCCCGTGGCTCTCGAGCCGCTCCGTGAAAAACTTCTTCCAGTCATACGGCCACACCGCATTCATCCCAGCCACCACGTCTTCGAACGTGTACGGCACCACCTTCGGCGCGCTGTTTTCTCCTCCCTCGAAGCTTCTGCAAAAATCATCCAGCGATTTTTTCCCTCCGCTCTCTTTGCGGATAATCGTGTCTGCTTCCAGCCAGATCAGCGTGCTCTCGTCGTAGTAATCCGCCTCGCGTCTCCACGAACGGTACTCTTGCGGCGACGCATACAGCGTCTGCGACGAAATCGCCGTGTCCTCCAAGTCCCGCCACACCCGCCCTCCTCTTTTGTCCAGGTACGCCGCTACCCACGCCAGATTCTCCCGCAGCCGTTGCGGCGTAAACGTTCCCATCCGCGCCGACAAAATCGTTCCCCAATACTGCGTCATCCCCTCGTACACCCACAGCAGCCCGCCCTTCATCGGCTCCTGATAATTCGGCGTCGCCAGTCCTTTCGGCCGGCGATATTTCCCATTCCATGAATGCGTAAACTCATGCGGCAAAAGGTCCGTCATGGACTCCGCCACGCTGTCGTCCTGAAACATCCTTCCCGGCACACGGTTGTCGCTCGACTCGTGGTGCTCCACCCCATCGATATCCATGTTGTCCGTCACCGCCAGCAAAAAATCGTAGTGCCGGTAATGCCGCGCTCCGAACAGCGCGCCCGCCTCCGCCACCAGTTGCCGCCACTGCCGCACCGTTTCCGGCGACGCTTCTAGCCCCGTCTCTGTCTCCGCCGCAATGTGAATGTGGTGCTGCGGTGTCTGCCCCGGCGACAAATCAATCGTCCGCATATGCGCTCCCATCAACACCGGCGAGTCCACCAGCATCGTCAAGCTCACCGGCCTGAACGCAATCTCTTCGCTGCTTTCGTTCGCCACCTCCAGCGCCGTTCCATACTTCCATCCCGCCGGAATCTTCAAACTCGCCGCATACGTCAAGTCGTCGCTCTTCGCTCCCTCCGGATACAACAGCACCGTGTACCAGTTCAGAAGCGCCAGTTGCGCCGTAGCCGAAGGATTTTCCCGTCCCGTGGCTGTGGACGGCGATAGATAATCTAGCGACACCTCCAGTTCCTTCGCTCCCGCCGGTATCTGCAGATGGATCGCGTACATGTCCACTTCATCGCGTCGCCATGCCATCTCTTTTCCATCCACCCGGAAGAACAGTCCCGCCAAATCCACGATCGGCCCAATCGGTGCGTGTTCCCCGGGAATCCACTTCGGATATACCAGCGTCAACGGCCCCGCCGTCACCGGCATCGCCAGCTTCGCGTGAAAAATATGTTTCGCCGCATCCCGCAAATCCACCGTCAACCGCGCCGCACTCTTCGCCGTCTGCCCCAGCGCCACCGCCGCACAAAACACCCATGCCGCCACCACAATCGCAATCCTTTGCCACAATCTCTTCATGCCCTCTCTTCTCCGTGCCCTCTGTGCTCTTCCCTCTGTGCCCTCTGTGTTAAACCCCACCGTCTACTGCAAGCGCAATTTTCCGCCAGAAAGCCGCCAGCCTAACACAACCGCTCCCTTCACTCTGCTACAATCCCACCCGAGCCCGCATGTCCGACGCTTCCTCTCTCTTTCCGCGCCACTTTCGTAAAGACCTTCCCGTCGCTGTGCGTGGCGAAGGCTGCTGGCTCTACACGCAAGACGGCCACAAATTTCTCGACGCGGCTGGCTCCGCCGCCGTCGTCAACATTGGCCACGGCGTTCCCGAAATCGCCGCCGCCATGTCCGCGCAAGCCTCGCAACTCGCCTTCGCCCACACTTCGCAATTCCACAACGCCCCCGCCGAAAAACTTGCTGCCCGCCTTCTCGCCCTCGCTCCCCCCAATTTCCAAAACGGCCGCGTCTACTTCACTTCCGGCGGCTCCGAATCCACCGAAACCGCCATCAAACTCGCCCGCCAATATTTCATCGAAATCGGCCAGCCTTCTCGGTTCCGCGTCGTCTCCCGCCGCCAGAGCTACCATGGCAGCACTCTCGGCGCCATGACCGTCTCCGGCAATCTCGCCCGCCGCGCTCCCTACGCACCCCTGCTCCCCGAATGGGGCCACATCGCTCCCTGCTTCTGCTATCACTGCCCGTTCGAGCAGACCTTTCCCCAGTGCAACGTCGCCTGTGCCGACGACCTCGAACATCTTCTCCGCCAAAGTGATCCTTCCACCGCCACCGCCTTCATCTTCGAGCCAATCGTCGGCGCAACCCTCGGCGCCGCTGTCCCCCCCGACGGCTACCTCACCCGCATCGCCGAAATCTGCCGCCGCCACGACCTCCTTCTCATCGCCGACGAAGTCATGACCGGCCTCGGCCGCACCGGCAAACCGTTCGCGGTCCAGCACGCCAACCTTGAGCCCGACATCATCCTCACCGGAAAGGGCATCGCCAGTGGTTACGCTCCCCTCGGCGCCGTCCTCGTCTCGGCCAAAGTCGTCGAAGCCTTCGCGCAGGGCTCCGGCGCCTTCAAACACGGCTTCACCTATCAGGCTCATCCCGTCTCGACCGCCGCCGGCAACGCTGTGCTCGATTATCTCGAATCTCATCATCTCTTCGCCCGCGTCCAACCGGTCGCCGAACATCTCCGCGCCGCTCTCGCTCCTCTCGCCGCTCATCCCCACGTCGCCGACATCCGCGGCCGGGGCCTCCTCCTCGGCATCGAACTTGTCCGCGACAAATCCATGCGCGCTCCCTTTGACCCGCAGCAATCCATCGCCGAAAAAACCCGCATCGCCGCCATGGACGCCGGCGTCCTTACCTACCCCACCCAAGGCTGCCTCGACGGCGCCCGCGGCGACCACCTCCTCCTAGCCCCGCCCTTCATCCTCACCCCCGCCGAATCCGCCCAAATCGCACAAGCCCTCTCCTCCGCCCTAACAAAGGTGTTCCGAGATTGATGTGCCACCACATTCGCAATTCGCGTGACACTCGCCCTGCAAACGCCTCGTGTAGGTGCCGGGCTTCCGCCCGGCCTCCCTTTGGGAATGCGGCGGCTTGCCGCCGCTTTTCTTCCGGCCACAACGCCTCGCTACGCCGGAACTTCAAATACGTCCCTTGGACGGCGGCAAGCCGCCTCTCTCTTTTCACAAGCACCCAACAGAACTTCACCAGGAGCCAAACCATGCCCAGCCTCCCTCTGAAATCCTCTTCACGGATCCCGGGCCACAGGACACGGCTCACAAAATCGCTCTGCGCCCTAGCCGTCACCCTTCTCTCCGCACCGCTCCTCGCCGCACAAACCGCTCCCCGACAACGCGCCCGCGACCTCGGCGTCCCCTTCGACGGCACTCCCGGCCCCCTCAACGCCATCACCGACGTCTCCGGCGTCCTCGTCGGCCACACCACGCTCATCTCTGGTGAAGGCAAACTCCAGATCGGCAAAGGTCCTGTCCGCACCGGCGTCACCGCCGTTCTCCCGCGCGGCAAAAACTCCATGAACGATGCCGTCATGGCCGGCTGGTGGTCCCTCAACGGAAACGGCGAAATGACTGGCACCACCTGGGTCGAAGAGTCCGGTTTCCTCGAAGGTCCCGTCATGATTACCAACACCCACAGCGTCGGTGTCGTCCGCGACGCCGTCATTCAATGGCGCGTCAGTCACGGCCAGCCCGATCCCACCGGCTACTGGTGGTCGCTCCCTGTCGTCGCCGAAACCTGGGACGGCTGGCTCAACGACATCAACGGCTTCCACGTCACCAAAGACGACGCCTTCCACGCCATCGACACCGCGCACAACGGCCCCGTCGAAGAAGGCAGCGTTGGCGGCGGCACCGGCATGATTTGCAACGGCTTCAAGGGCGGCATCGGCACGTCCTCACGCCGCTTCCAGATCAAAGGGGAAAACTACACGCTCGGTGTACTCGTGCAATGCAACTACGGCTCGCGGCAAAATCTCCGCATCGCGGGCATCCCCGTCGGCCGCGAAATCCCCGGGCAGGACGATTCCGCCTTCGTGCCTTCCGACGTCGCCGAACGCGGCTCCATCATCGTCGTTATCGCCACCGACGCCCCGCTTCTCTCCCACCAACTCAAGCGCCTCGCCCGCCGCGTCTCTCTTGGCCTCGGCCGCAACGGCTCCATCTCCGGCAACGGCTCCGGCGACATCTTCATCGCTTTCTCCACCGCCAATCCCAACGCCGAAGCCGCCGACCACCCCGTCACCGTCCAAATGCTCCCCAACGACCTCCTCGAACCCGTCTTCTCCTCCGTCGTCCAGGCCACCGAAGAATCCATCATCAACGCCATGGTCGCCGCCGAAACCATGACCGGCATCGAAAACCACCGCGTCACCGCCCTCCCCCACGACCAACTCCAATCCGTCCTCAAAAAATACAACCGCCTCCAGCCCACCCCGTAGTGCCGGCATCCTGGCCCGCGTAGGAGCGCAACATGCCGCGCCCGACCTCGGCCCCCACATTTCGCCAACTGTGCTTGTGAGTGCCACGGCTCGACGCCGCTTTTTTTCAACCGCGTCTTGTCTTCGCGCCAAGGCCCGACTAGGATTTTCTTCTGGAGATTGTTCCCATGCCTCAGAACCTTCTTCGACCTGCTGTCATCCTCTTCTTCTGCGTGACCAGTGCCGCCCGCCTCTATCACGCCAAAGGAGCACCCATGTCTTTCCAGATCTCGTCCAACGCCTTTCCCCCCAACGAAGCCATCCCCAAACAATTCACCTGCGACGGCCCCAACATTTCTCCCCAGCTCACTTGGACCGACGCTCCCACCACCACGCAATCCTTCGCCCTCATCATGGACGACCCCGACGCCCCCGCCGGCACGTGGGTCCACTGGGTTCTTTATGACCTGCCTTTCAACACGCACGAACTCGCGGAAAGCGTCCCCAACCGCCAGGAGCTCCCCAACGGCGCGCGCCAGGGCCGCAACGACTTCGACAAAACTGGGTACGGCGGTCCCTGCCCTCCGCCCGGCAAGCCGCATCGCTATTTCTTCAAGCTCTATGCCCTTGATGCCAAACGGCTCAACCTGAGACTCGGTGCCTCCAAAACCGACCTCGAGCACGCCATGCAAGGCCACATTCTCGCGCAAGCCGAAGTCATCGGCCTCTACTCCCGCTGATACGCTCCACGATTTTCGTTCACCGCTCGTTGCCGAAACGGTGCCAGCCGAGATTCGCTGGCGAGATCGCGAAAAGGAGACGACCCTGACAGCCACCAACCGAACACCCAATTCCCCGATCGTCCCCGGCCCTAAACCGTCCGCTCCCAAACTACTCACTACTCACTGTTCACTACTCACTGCTTTTTTCCACAGCCGATTCGAATTGCCCGTAAACTAACTATTGACAAGAGTTAACATTCATGTTACTATTCCCGCTGTTCTCAAGCTCTCCAACCCGCCGGTCCTGCCAGCCCCTCCGCAACTCCTTTAGAATCACATATTTTGCAGACCCCCACCCCCTAACTCCTTTGGAATCAAAGCTTTTCAAAAAAACAGGGGGGAGGGAGGGGGCCACTATGACCCATACGGCGGCTTCAGCCACCCAGCCCGCGCCCTCCGTAACCCGCACGAACGCCCGCAACTCCAATCCCTTCAGTCGCTTACTTCACAATTCCCGGTGTACCGCGGGTAGTGGGGTAGCGCTCGCCACTCGCCACTCGTCACTCGCTACTCTTCTCCTGTTCCTAGCCGTCTCGTCCATTTCCGGTTGCTCCCCCGAGCCCAAACCGACCATCACCCTCGCCATCACCCACGCCACCGTCATTGACGCCACCGGCGCGCCACCCCAGCCCGACACGACCGTCCTGATCGCGGGCTGGAGCATCATTGCCGTCGGCCCTTCGCGTTTCATTGCCATTCCGCGCCGCGCCCCAGTCCTCGATGCCACTGGCAAATTCCTCATTCCCGGCCTCGTCGACTCCCACGTTCATCTCACTGCCGCCGCCGAACCCACCGGCAGCCGGCAATTCATCATCCCGCTCCTGATTGCCAACGGCATCACCACCGTTCGCGACATGGGCGGCAAAGTCGAATACCTCACGCAACTCCGTTCGGAAATCTCCAAAGGCAAGCTCCTCGGCCCACAGATTTTCTTTCCCGGTCCCTATCTCGATGGCGAGCCGCCGAGCTTTCTGCCCTCCATTACCGTCAAAACGGCCTCGGAAGCTCGCGCCGCTGTCGATCAGCTCTTCAGCCAGGACGTCGACTTCATCAAAGTGCAATCGGCTCTGAGCCGCGAAGCCTTTTTCGCCATCGCCGAAGAAAGCAAAGCCAGGCACATTCGCTTCCTCGGCCACGTCCCCGACCGCGTCTCCGCTCTCGAAGCCTCCAACGCCGGCCAGGCCAGCATCGAGCATCTCACCGGCATCCTGCTTGCCTGTTCCGCCAAGGAAGACGAACTCCGCCAACAGCAATTCGCTCCCAACCCTCCCAACGCCACGCCCGAACAATCCGCAGCCCGCCAACGCGCCTGGCAGCGCCAACTCCTTGATTCCTACTCCGCGGCAAAAGCCGATGCGCTAATTCAAGCCTTCGTCCGCAATGGCACCGCGCAAGTCCCCACGTTTCCCATCCTCGTCCATCTCGCCTTCATGACTCCGAAAACAAATCTCCAGAACGACCCGCGCATGAAATTCGTTCCGCAACAGGAACGCAAGATTTGGCAGGTGGGAATCCAGGGTGTCCTCGCGCACAGCGGGCCCGAGGATTTTGCTTTGCGCGAAGAAATCGTCAAGCGCTCCCTCGAAATTGTCGGCAAAATGCAACAAGCCGGCGAGCGCATCATGGCGGGAACCGACACGCCAGCTCCCAACGTCTTCCCCGGCTCCAGCCTGCACGAAGATCTTGTCTATCTCGTCCAGGCCGGCCTCACTCCCATGCAAGCCCTGCAAGCCGCCACCAAGAATCCCGCTGAATTTCTGAACCAGCTCGATACTCACGGCACTATCGCGCCGGGCAAATTCGCCGACCTCGTCCTCCTCGACGCCAACCCACTAACCGACATCCACAACACGCAAGCCATCCGCGCCGTAGTTCTCCGCGGCCACCTCCTCGACCGCCCCGCCCTCGACGCCCTCCTCACTTCCGTCGAGCATTTCGCCGCCACACACTGGGGTTCGCATGCACTCACCACTCCGCGTTGATTTTCACTTTGGAACTCACGGAACGGACCAGCGTACCGAACTGGGAATGAGACACGAAGCCCGACCTTCTCGCTGTTCCAGATGTAAACACCGCAAGCTTTGCGTTTTTCTCATCATACGAACAGGAACCCTTAGAAAGGCGGTGACCTGACCACTGGCATTCGCCATGCATTTCGCCGAGTGACGGCGCGACGTGATTCTCAAAAGTCGCGTTGTCCTTTGGGAGAACGAAATGCCGCGCAAAACTCTCGTCATAATTGCATTGGTTTGCCTGCTTGGGATGAAAGCTGGCGTTGCCGCTCAGAGGACCGAAGGAAGTCTGACACCGCAGCAAAGCCTCGCTGGCGCGCAGGGCCGGCCAAATGCGGAAAGAGGGACAGCGAACGCACCGGGGCTGCCGCGCTCCATCAACGAGATTATCCACCGCGTGTTCAAACGCGAAACCGAAGAAGAAGAAACCATTGCCAGCTATACGCCCATCATTGAAACCTACATCCAAATCGAGAAGTCCGACCCGCTCATGGGCACCCTTCCCAAGCGTGACCTTTATTTCCTCGGCATCGCCGCCTTCCATAACGGCACGATGAAGGTTTACTCAATGACGGAAAAGACTAGCCAGGAATCGCCTATCAACTCCATCATGTGGTCCTTCGAACCCTCCGGGTTCTTGCAAATGGCCTTCCTCGATTGGGGCGCCTTCGATAACGACCACTATCTCCTCAAACCCGCCGGCCGTGCCTTTCTCGGCGAAGTTCGCTGCTACATCTTCGATGTCGCGCGCACGCCCAAAGCGAAAGGTCCGCGCTTTCGCGGACGCATTTGGGTGGAAGATCAGGACTTCACCATCGTGCGCATGAACGGCGACTACGCGCCCGAGCAGCATTTCTCTGTTCGTCGTCTGGACGACGAATTCTACGTGCACTTCGACGCGTGGCGCACCAACGTGAAGCCCGGCTTGTGGCTGCCGAGCGAAAGATCAATACGGCTTCAGCGACATCTTGCGCCTGACGCCGACCGAAGCCATCCGCAAGCTTTCGTTCGTGGATAAGCCGGAAGAAGCGCAGAAAAACAGCGAGAAAGCTCTCGAGTTTCTGAAGAACTCTCCGTACAAGGACAAGCTCGCCAACGTGGGACTCTTTCACTCGCAACTGCAGTCGCAGCGTTCCGCTCTGAAGCAACTCATCAACGCGCGGCTCGGCAACCAGGTCTACTTCACTTCGGAGCTGCTGCAAGTAGCGCCCGATTTGCAACCCGCCAACGTGCAGCAGCTGGGAGCGTTGCCGATGGGCTCGCGCGTCAAAATCAACGCGTGGAACGAGCATCGGCTTGATCAAGACGCAACAGATGCCGCCCATCTCACCGCGCGAGAAAATTCCCTTCGAGGTGACGCCCGTCAACTTGCACTTGACCCGCTACGTTGAAACCAGCGAGGTCGAACACTCCATCGTGCCGAGTTCCGCGATGCCTGTTGCGGGCGCCTCTGGTCAGGACTGAACGGCCGCTCGCGCCGGAGCTGCTGCCGTTGCACGTTCAAGTGCGACGGCAGTCGCTGGAAGCGCAATTTTCCTGAGCCGTCGCCGGGTGCTTCGCCTCTGCCCCCAGTTGCCGTGATCCTTGCGTTCCCCTGCTTACTTTTGCGGAGGGGGATACTTCGGCGGAATGACGGCGTAGCCGGGAGCAGCGGTTTTCAAGTTGGGTTTGACGGAGGCGCTGGCGTCGCCGAGGGCCCAGCGAATGCCGCCAGCCAGCAGGTTGAGGTGAAACTCGTTCTGCCAGTTTTCCGGGCGGTCGCCAATCGCGGTGTAAAACACGCGGCCTTTGCCGTGCATGCGCGACCAGACGACGGGATACGGCGGCCGCTTGTAGGCGTTGCCGTTCATCTTCGAGGTGTCGAGCGTGCAGATGACGTGCAGGTCGGGCGCGAAGTCCTTCATGGAATACCACTCGTCCATCAGGCTGACCGGGGATTGCACGCCTTCGAGGCCGGGAAATTTCGGGTCGTCAATAATCACATCGGTGGTCTGCAGGCGCGGGTCGTTTTGCTGGCCGTGGATGATAAATTCTCCGCCAATCATGCGGATGTACGGATCGGATTGCTCGCCGTGCGCGATGTAGCGATTGGAAAGATCCTGCGGATCGGGCGGCGTGTGAAAGGTGTCCGTTGCGGCGTGGATACCGACAAAACCGAGTTTGCCGTCGTGAATAGCATCGAGAAACGCTTGCTTGCCTTGCGCGGACATGGGCGGATTCTTATCGCCGCCTTCTTCGGTTAGAACGCCAGTGGTGAAAAAAACGAGCGCGCTGTACTCGAGAAATTCCTTCGAGTTGAAGATGCGGCCGTCTTTCGAGGCGGTCAGCTCGAAATTGTATTTTTCGGCCATGGGGCGAATGGCGCGTTCGACGATGCTGGGCTGGCCGTTCACGACTTTGATGACCTGGTGCTCGAACCCGGAGGATTTGGTGAAGAGCAGCACGCGTTTCTTGTCGGCTGCGAACGTCGCGCGCGAACCAAGCAGCGCCGCGCCCGCAAACGCCGAATTGCGAAGAAAATCGCGCCTAGTTGGAGTGAATGGCATGTTGCCTCCCGGCGAACGAGTCACCAAGCTGTAGAGAAGGGGCTTGCCCCTCCTTCTGCCAGGCTCGGCATGGAATGTAACCGCAGCAGCCGCGCTAGTGTACTGAGGCCCGCAACCGTGGGCAAGCAGCGCGTAGCGCTACTCACCCAGGCAGTCCGTGCCGAACTGAGGATTTCCCGAATCGCGCAAGCCGACTCATGGCCTTGCGGCCGACGTTTGTTCGCCGTCAGGACGAATATTGCGGACAAGGTATTTCTCCAAGCCAGGGAAGCGCGCGATCGTTCCTTTCGGTCCGACGGCCCAGCCATTTTTCAAATCGAGAATTGCTACCGCATTGAGATTCAGAGAGGAGTCCACGCGCTTCCAGGTCGCGCCGCGATCTCCCGTTACGTCTATGCCGTTGGGACCGACCGCTACAGCGATTGCGTCATCAATGACGGAAACCGCGGAGCGGAAGCCGCCGGGCTGCTGCTGTGCCGGTTCCCAGGTCTTGCCGTCATCGCGAGAAAAGGCAGCGGCGCGGCCGTGGAGAGCCGGTTCGTTGTAATCGCCGCCGACGGCGAGCAGCATCGGCGCCCGCCGGGCGTCGAGCGAGAAAATTCCGGAGGAATCGTTGCCGCTGGCGATGGGAGTTTCCGTCACGCTCCAGGTGCGGCCGAAATCGGGCGAATGAAAAACGCGCGCCCGCGCGGTGGCGCCGGTTCCAAAGTAAAGGTCGTGGCCGTGCACGCTCAGCGAAGTGTTACTGGCGGCGAAGGCGCCCTCCTTGGGCAGAGCGTCGGGCATGGTGTCGCGCGACACGTCGTGCCATTGCTCGCCGTCGGTGGTCTCGAGAAACAAAAACTTCCCGTCGATGGGATCGCCCAGCGCAAAGCAATGCAGTTTTGTGTAGCACGCGATGGCGTCGAGGAAAGTTTCCTTGCGCGGCCCGGTGAACTGGAGTTGCCAGGTCGCGCCACCGTCCGTCGTTTTATAAATGCGCGACTTGTCGGCGTTGCCGATGGACATGACCAGGGCCACGTCCGCATCAAACGCCACGACGCCGCGAAAGTTCAGCTTTTCGCCGCCGCCGACGCGCAGCCGCTTCCAGGTCTTCCCCTGATCGGTCGAGCGCAAAATCACGCCATTGGAGCCGCAGGCCCAGATTACGGGCTTCACCGCGCCTTGTGCGTCGGTAAAATAAGCGGCGCTTACGCCACGCAGGTCTGTATCCATGCCGCTGTTTTGCACGGTCCACGATTGGGCACTGGCGGCGACGGGCGCAAAGCCTGCGAAAATGAGAGCTAGCACAATTTGCAATATGCGCATGGCGGGTACGTTACATCGTTTCCGGTTGCGAACGCCATATTCTTTGCCGGGAGCGCTTTGCTTCCCTATAATCACTAGCGATTTCGAAGGAGCGACGCCGTGCCGGTGGGAACTGCGTTTCACACCAGAACGCTGAAGCTGTGCGAGAGCCTGAGCTATCGCGAGTGGTCGGGCTATTACACGGTCAGCGTGTACGAGATGCATCACGAGCACGAATACAACGCCATCCGCAATTCAGCGGCGCTGATTGATATTTCGCCGCTCTTCAAATACCGGGTGACAGGAAAAGATGCGACGCGGTTCGTGAACCGCGTGATTGCGCGCGACATCAATAAGGTGGCAGTGGATCAGGTGATTTACTGCTGCTGGTGCGACCCCGAAGGAAAGGTGATTGACGACGGCACGATCACACGCCTGGGCGAGAACGATTACCGCTGGACGGCGGCCGATCCGAGTCTGCGCTGGTTTGAGCAAAATGCGCTGGCACTGGATGTGAAGATCGAGGACATTTCCGAGCAAGTGGCGGCGCTGGCGCTGCAAGGGCCGACCTCAGGACAGTTGTTGAAGGCGGTGGCCGAAGCGGATGTGGCGAATTTGAAGTATTTTCGCGTGACGCGCGGGATGATTGGTGGCGTGCCGGTGGACATCTCGCGGACCGGGTACACGGGCGATTTGGGATTCGAGATTTGGATGCCGTGGAAGGAAGCCCCGAAAGTCTGGGACGAGCTGATCAAAAGAGGAAAAGCGTTCGACACCCATCCCGCGGGAATGCTTGCGCTGGACATCGCGCGGATTGAAGCGGGGCTGATTCTGATTGAAGTGGATTACATCTCGAGCAAGAAGGCGCTGATTCCGGCACAGAAATATTCGCCGGGAGAAATCGGGCTGGGCAAGCTGGTGGACTTGAAGAAAGAGAGTTTTGTGGGGCGCGACGCGCTGGCGCGGGAGCAGAAGAAGGGCGGTCCGACCCGGCGCTTGGTGGGTCTGGAAATCGACTGGAATGAAGTGGAGGCGCTGTACGACAAGATCGGAATGGCTCCGCAGGTACCGAGCGTGGCGTCGCGCGTGGCCGTACCCGTGTATCACAACGGAAAACATGTCGGCAAAGCGACCTCGACGACGTGGTCGCCGACGCTGAAAAAGATGATTGCGCTGGCGTGCGTGAACCGCGAGCACGCGGCGCCGGGCAAAACCCTGAAAATGGAAATGACCGTGGAAGCGGTTCGGCATACGGTTTCCGCGAAAGTCGTAGCGCTGCCGTTTTTCAATCCCCCGCGCAAAACGGCTGTTCCGGCCATCTAGTGGTAGAGCCCTGAACTCGCAGAGATGAAGCCCGATGGTCCTGGCTAGTAGTCAGGCTTTAAGAAAGCCGCACTTTTCTTTACACATAAAGATGTGTAGAATCGACGTAACCTTCCATGGCCACAAACCTTGCTCTTGACGACAAACTGATCGAAGAAGCGAAGAAGCTGGGGCGTCACCGGACCAAAAAGGACGCCGTGAACGCCGCCTTGGCGGAATACATCCAGCGTCGAAAGCAACAGAAGATTATTGAGCTCTTCGGGACCATCGATTACGACGAAAGCTACGACTACAAGCGCGCGCGGCGGCAGAAACGGGCTTGATTACCCTGGTGGACACGTCGGTATGGTCGTTGAGCCTGCGGCGGCAGGACGCAGATTTGAATCCAACGGAACGTT
>Ga0335078_10002614_pt1 | contig 27164 bp, 23 predicted proteins | sample Lox_Sample_32_FD_206711 | JGI IMG/M metagenome (GOLD analysis project Ga0335078, IMG submission 206711) | Soil microbial communities from Loxahatchee National Wildlife Refuge, Florida, United States - Lox_Sample_3.2 | ecosystem: Environmental > Terrestrial > Soil > Wetlands | place: USA... | reverse complement strand
TGCGTTTGGCAAGAGTACCTGGCCCATTTCGGCGGTTTATTTTGGCCCACCCCTAAGTTGTTGATTCTGAGGCAAGGCGGTTTGGGCCTTTCCTTTATATAGGAAGAGGAATCGAAGCGGTGGAAATGTGGGAATCGCGCAGCGATTTCCAAGGGCGGTGGGAAGGGTGGAAAACCTGGGTTTGGTTTTCCAGGCTTTCCACGGACCGTCATTTTCCACGGCTTTCCGATCAATGCGGTTTGGCTCCTTTCTTTTGCTTCTCCGCGGTGCGGCGGAAACGATACGATTCTGTGCCGGTTTCCAGGATGTGAGCGCGATCCGTGATGCGGTCCAGCAAAGCCTTGCACAGCCGCGCGTTGGGGATGACCTGGGTCCACTCGGAGAACGGCAGGTTTGTGGTCAACACCACCGCTGCCCTCTCGGCGCGCTCGGCGACCACCTGAAACAGGAACTCCGCGCCGACCTCGGCTAACGGGACGTATCCGACTTCGTCGATGGCGATCAGATCGTAGCGGCTCCATCGCGCCATCACTCGTCGAAGCTCTAGCTTGTGCTTGGCCTCGACCAGTTCATTGACCAGCCCGGCTGCTGTGGTGAAGCGAACCCGGCGCTTCTGCCGGCACGCGGCTACGCACAGTCCGGTGAGCAAGTGCGTCTTGCCCGTGCCGCACTCGCCAATGAACAGCACCGGTTCGGCGCGTTCGATGTATCCGCCCTCGGCCAGGTCGCGCATCTTCGCGGCGGTCACGTTCGGCGACTGCGTGTAATCGAACTCTTCGAGCGTCTTCACGCGGGGCAGATGAGCTTCGCGGATACGGCGCTCAATCGTGTTGCGTTCCCGCTCTTCGATCTCAGCTAGTAGCAATGCTTCCAGATACCCGAGGTGGCTCTTGTTCTCGCGAATCGCTTGTTCGGCGAGCGTGGCGAACTGAGAAGCGATCATCGGCATCCGCAGAGCCTTGCACTGCGCTTTGATGGTGGCTTCCTGCAACTGCGCCATCTGGCTGCTCATCGCGCCGCTCCCAGGCTGAGGAGTTCGTCGTATTCCCGCAGCAACGGCAGCGGCCGGGCATAGCGTTCCAGCGCACCAATGTCGATCGCTTCACACTCCCTGCGCCGCAGATCGTCCGCGTTCAGCAGATGCTGGACCGCCGCAGCATCGTAGCAACTACTGGACAGAGCCGATTCGACCGCCTCCTGCAGTTTCTGTTGACCGTGCTTCTGCGACAGCTTGAGTAAACCGATCATCTGCCTGGTCCCACTCTGTTTTCCGTGGCGCTGTATGAGCGCTTCCCAGATCCGGTCAAAACTTGGCGGCCACAGACCGGCCTGGCGCTTCTGTTCCAACGGTTTCGATCCCGCCAGTGCGCCCGGCTTGCGATACAAGATATCGAGGTAATGTTCCAGATCGAGCACCTGTTGCTGCCGCCGGTAACAACGTTCGTGCCGCGCTACGCAGCGGTCCCCATGCCACAGCTCGATGGTGCTGGAGTACGCTTTGGCTTGCACCTGCGCGCCCGCCGGCAACGGCACCGAGTACGTGTTAGTCAGGACCTTCACGCAGCCCAGTCCGTTCACTGTCGGGAAGCTGGTTTGCGCCAGATCTGCGCCCTCGGCTGCCAAGGCAAGCAGATGCTCACGCTCGATCAACATGGCCGCGCCCACAGACTGCTCGCGTCCCGCGATCACTCGCCGCTCGTCGTGCTGGCACCCGGCCGCGAGCTGGCGATTCATGTCAGCCAGATCCGCCGCTTCCGGCACCGGTACCCAGTGATTGCGCCGAAAGTATCCAGCTTCCCCTTCGATGCCGCCCTTCTCGTGCGGCTCGGCGGGTGTGCAAAACTCTGCCTCGAATCGCCAGTGCGAACGGAACGCCACAAAACGGGTCGTCTCTTCGCGGCGATGTCCGCGCAGGATCTTCTTCACCGCCGACGTGAGGTTGTCGTAACGCAGCTTGCGGAACACACCGCCGAAGTAAGCGAACGCCAGCTCGTGCGCTTCCAGAAACGCCTGCTGCGTAGCGTGCAGGTAAGCGCAGTGGAACGCCGCCCCGCTGGCCATGCTGCGCATCGCGAACACCTGCAGTTTGGTTCGCTCGCCCGCGAGATCTGCGTAGGCTTCGTACCAATCAATCTGCGCTTCTACGCCCCAGGCATAGCTCTGCGGAACGCACGTCTCGCGCACCATCAATCCCAGTGCGATCTTACGGTCGTGCACGTACTCGCGAACGGTCCGCTCCGCGATCTTGCACGCCGGCAGCTCGTGCCCGATTCGCGTCCAGATCCGATGAGCCGTGTGGCGCTGTTTGCGTGGCGCCTTCCGGTCGGCCTCCAGAATCGCGTCAATGAACTCGATCGCCTCCTTCAGCTTCCATCGCGGCCGTTCCGGTTTTTTGCGCGGCTTCGGCAACGCACTGCCGATTGCTTCGCGCACCATCCTCCGGTGCACGCCCAGCTTCGTGGCCACGCCCACGATGGTCCCAATCCCGAACTCGTACTCCCGCCGGATCTGCTCAAATAACTCCACTTTCGCTCTCCAGTCCAACGAGTTCCCTCCGTTCGGGCTGCGCCCGAATCAGAGTACCCGTTCGTCGAGAGGGTGGGCCAAATCAAACCGCCGAACTGGGCCAGCTCAGAATACCGAAATCATGAAGAAGGGCCCGCGGTCCTGCCGACAGCTTTGGCTTTGAAATGTACTTTGTAGCTCGTTGGATCTAAGAAATGTTTGTAAGGCTGAAGTAAGGCTCCCGGAGATTCGTGCAATTGGTTCGGGCACCGGTGCAGACTCGCCAAGGCTGGCACAGCCGAGGGTAGGAGCCGGCATAGCCGGGGCGCTGTCAATAGGCAGGCGCAGGCGCGTCGCACCGCGATCGCTACGGGGTTATGCTACGAATACGCAGGTCTCGCGACTGATGTCCGCTTCCGCGCAACGAGCTTCCGAGGTAGGCCGGTGAATTCGCAGACCAGTCCGCCGGAGAAAACGAGCCTGACAGCCTCGGTATCGGGGCGGCAATCGAGATAACTGTATTCGACGAAAGCTCCGTTGGGACACGTAGCTTGTGGTGCGCGCCCAGGTCCAAGATATCGTTCCTGTCGAGACCTTCGGTGCCATCGACGTTCAGAAAGTACATCACCGACTGGTTGCTCGCATTGTGTTTGAGACCTAGCATGTGGCCTAATTCGTGGACGGCGATGCCGTATATTTCAGCGCCATCCATTCCTGTCGCCGCTTTCCCACTCACAGCGATCTTGCCGCGAAAAGTATCCCACTTGGTGAGCTGCGATCGAGCCACGATGGCGTTACCGAGAATCTCGGGGCCTGCATTGACGATCCTGATGGCGCAAGAGTCAAGGTCTGGCTCTTCATGGAAGTTAGCGGCCAGCACGGTATTCCAGAAACTCAAAGCTCGCCGAAATCCCTCTGCCCAAGGCTGGATTGCGTCAATCTTGACACCGATTGATCCGAGCACTGGCTTTCTTAAATCGTCGTAGTTGGCGCACTGAGCATCCGCACTCGTCCAGTTGGATCGCCGCACTTCCTGGGCTTGCGCCGTAAACTCCCAAGCGCAACCGAGCGATGCCACCATCATGCCCGTTAGAAGGTATTTGCTCTTCCTCACGGCGCCACTGAGGATGCGCCCTCGTTGTCGGCGATGGCGCCTTGGAATTTCGACAATCGCTAATCCGGAAAGGCTTCCATGGACGATTTCAGAAGGATCACCTTTTTCTGCCTGGGCCTGCCTCATGCCCCGTGCAGCGTACTCGTAAGGCTCCCATTTTCTCCACGGCCTGTTCGTTTCGCCCGCTCCCTCCAGTGTTGCGGCTTCCTGACTGGATTTCATGTGGTACACCCTCGGCTTTGAAATGCACTTTGTGGCTCGTTGGACCTAAGAAGTGTTTATCGGCTATCTTGCTGAATTCTTGAGTTGTTGATTGCGCCCACACCCAAACGCCTGTTGCGGCCTTTCAGTTCCAACGCCTAAACATAATTTGACTCGGCCTTTCCAAACAACTCATTAACCCTGTGGAAGTGTCGTGGAATTTGACGCGATTATCAGTGGCCCGAAGAAGGCCCGGGCCACTGCGATAACGTGGACTTGATAATGAACGCAATCGAGCAGAACACTATGCCTTTATCCCGACCGTTTCACCTTCTAGCGAAACCTACCGGCGCCACTTGCAACCTCGACTGCAAGTACTGCTTCTTCTTGTCCAAGGAGATGCTCTACCCGGGCGACCGGTTCCGCATGTCCGACCAGATGCTGGAGACTTACATCCGGCAGCTCCTGGAAGCACAACCGGCGGATGAGGTCAACGTGGCCTGGCAGGGCGGCGAGCCGACCCTCATGGGTCTCGAGTTTTTCCGGCGCTCCATCGAGTACGTGGAGAAGTATCGGAAGCCGCGCCAGCGGATCCTGCACACGATCCAGACCAATGGAACCCTTCTGAATGACGAATGGTGCGCGTTCTTCAAGCAACACAACTTTCTGGTCGGCCTTAGCGTGGACGGCCCGAAGGAAATGCACGATGCCTATCGCGTAAACAAGGGTGGCGCAGGAAGTTTCGATCAGGTCATGCGCGGCTGGGAGATCCTTCGCCGGCATGACGTGGACGTCAATATCCTGTGCACCATTCACGCCGCCAATGCCGACCATCCGATCGAGGTGTACCGGTTCTTTCGGGACCAGCTCCAGACCAAGTACATTCAGTTCATTCCGATCGTGGAGCGAACCACGGAGGATTTTCTGCCGTTGGCGAACCTGGGCTGGGGCGAGCGGCCAGGTTCGGACCGGCCCTTGTACATCCAACGCGGGAGCCTGGTCACCGAGAGGTCGGTCGGCGCCGAACAGTTCGGCCGCTTCCTGATCGCGATTTTCGACGAGTGGGTGCGCCGGGATGTTGGAAACGTATTCATCCAGACTTTCGACGTAGCTCTGGGAAGCTGGATGGGCCTGCACAGTCTGTGTATCTTCTCGCCCACGTGTGGCGGTGCGCTGGCGTTGGAGCACAACGGCGATCTGTATTCGTGCGATCACTACGTTGAGCCCGACTATCTGCTAGGGAACATCGCCGAGACGCCGTTGGCGGAGCTGGTTGCCTCGGAAAAGCAGCGCGCATTCGGGCAGGCTAAACTGAACAGCCTGCCCAAGTATTGCCGGGAGTGCGACGTTCGGTTCGCCTGTCACGGCGAGTGTCCGCGCAACCGGTTCATCACGACTCCGGATGGCGAATCGGGGCTCAACTACCTGTGCGCCGGCTACAAGCTGTTCTTCCACCATATCGGCTCCGCCATGAAGACCATGGCCGGCCTGCTGCGTCAGGGGCGATATGCTGACGAGATCATGCAGACACGCAGCTCGCCAGACCCTCCCCGCGCGGCGGTAGGCGTGAAAGTGGGCCGCAACGATGCATGCTCCTGCGGGAGCGGCAAAAAATTCAAACACTGTCACGGGAGCACTGCCGGTAGCATCGTGCGCTAGTTCCTGAGAAGGAGTGACGCACTAACCATCGGGGCAATGTGTGAACTCGCGGCGCGAACTACGCCAGACGCGCTCTTGCTGAGAACCTCTAAAGATGCACTGTCAGCGCCGCTATGCTGCAAAAAAAAAGAGTCGGTTAGTGCCGAAGCTGCATTGCATCACCGGACGGAAATGCGGGATCCGCAAAGGGGACCTGTGTCCGTCCGCAAAGGAGTACCAGAAGATGCCAATTGCAACACCAAGAGAACTTTTCGTCGTCATGCTGAGCGATCTGCGGCACGGCGCGGAACGAAGTCAACCCATATACAAGGAACTTGCGGAAGCGGTGCAAGATCCGGAGATCAACGAGGTTCTGGATGCGCGAGCGTCCATCACCGGAAATATTCTGGGCAGGCTGGACGAGTGCTTCAAACTCATCGGGGAGAAGCCGACGCCGGTGCCTGCGGTTCTAAAGACTCGTGACGAGTTCGTCGAGGCTTTCCGTAAAGAGCTCGCCGAGATCAAGGCGCCGCTAGTGCGGAAGCTGTTCGTTCTGTCGAGGGCCCATCGCCTCCTGCATCTGAGGATAGCCGAGCACGAAGCCCTGATCGCAGCTTCCGGTATGCTGGCCCATCCGGCCGTCCGTCTGCATCTCGAAGCTATCGTGGCTGAAAAGCGCGCTCATGCGGAAGCGCTGAAGCGACTGATTGCCGAACGTGTTCGTGAGAAGGTCGCCGCCGCCGCATAGCGGCAGCAATAGCCGTAAGGAGGTGCGCCGAACCAACCGGAGAGGCGCGCCTCACCAAAAGCAGCATCCATTTGGGGGAATCTCAGCGAATTCTAGGGGCCCTTGCGGGTCTAAGACAGGCCCCACTACCAGCTCACGGACGACGCCGGAGCCATGGACGCCAAGAGTGCGAACAGTTCGTGAGACGAGCAATCAGCGACTCAGTGCAAGCGGCTGCGGGGAAGCGGTCGTTCGCCCTGTTGAATCTCGGATGTGCCCGCATTGGCGAAACAAGCGTCGAGTTCGTCTCGATCGGTGCACTGAACAATGGTTGCTACATTCATCATCGTGTCCCTTTTCGTGTCGTGTCTTAGTGGGATTACCTTTGCGCTCCTTACCGCGTCCAGTGCCATTTGATCCCGTGAGTTGCATGTTTTTCATGGCGCTTTATACAAGTGCGCTGGACCGCTTGCGCCTGAGCTGCGGACTTTATCTGTCCTTCTCCAAAGTATCTTTGATCGCCACCAACGATTTCTGCAGATTGGAGGCCGACTTGCCCACCGCGGCCTTGCGGACAATCGAGCCTTTGAAACCGGTCAGGCCCGCCTGCTCCGATCCCATCACCATGATGAGGTAAAAGCCGGGCTGTTGAGGATCGTCGCTGCGGATGCAATAGGTGATGTCCAGGGCAGTTTCAAAATAGTGGCTGGAATAAAGTTGTTTCTCAGCGATTGTGTAGGCTGGTTCGTGCGGATTGTTCCCCTGCATGGTCACAACCTGCACCACACGCAGCGTCGGCTTAAGACCAAACTTAACCTTCGCCCAATAGAACATGTTCTCCACGTTGGCGGGCTTGCCATTGGGATAGTCGAGAAGGTAATTGTAATAATCCGGCAGCGCTTTCGGCAGAACTTTGCCGTAGCTGAGTATGTACTTGAATTGCTCCAGGACTTGGGTGGGATTCTTCTTGTCGTTATATTCGCCAAGAACTTGGTTCCCTTCCTTCTGGTAGGCGAGCAGACGCTCGATGATCCCCTTGTGCAGAAACTCATCGACCTTGTTCCCAGCGTCGGGAGCAGAGAAATCAACAGATTTGTGAAGCGCTTCCATACTACTTGCGGGCAACTGAATCTCACACTTTTCGGGCTTGCAGTCCTTCAAGGCCTTGATGTCGTCGCTGTCGAATGAGAAGCCCTCTAACTCAGAAACTCGCGGAGGATCGCTGAATTTTCCAATGGCCAGGTTGCCGGGGAGCTTGCGCAGACGATCAAAATCGTAGGCGAGTTCGAGATAGCGTTCCGGCGTCGCGTTTACGAAGACTGCGCCGAACACGACGATTTCATCCGGAATACGCGACGGCATCTTGATCGAGACCGCCTGCCCGCCCCGAATGGCTGCTACCTGATCCTGGCTGAGCCCGACATCTTGTCGAAAATAGGTATCCAGCTCAGCACGTGTCTGGGAGACGCAGTGCATCGCGGAAACGACTAAGAAACACAGAGCAACTCGCATCATACTTCGCCTCATTTCAACCTCCACTTTCGTCATCCCGACGTCAGCCCCGTGAGCTCTCCGTCGTGGAATTGTTGGCCGATGAATTTTCTCAAGACCATAGTTAAGGGGACTGCTAGAATTCCGGCGGCAGCGCCCAGCACGGCGCCCCAAAACACCAAGGACAGCATCATCTCTGCGAAAGAAACGCCAGCCGCTTTCTTCATAAATATCGGGTTAATCACGTAGTCCGCCACCATGCTGATCGCGATCAGCCCACCAGACACGATTAGCGCCCGTTTCCAGCCAAACGCGAGCAGCGCCACGAGGCTGGGCGGAACCAGGGACAGAATGAAACCTAGGTTCGGTATAAATCGTAGAAAGAAGGAAAGCACGCACCAAAGCACCGCGAATTTCACGCCAAGCGCAAGTAACAGTGCCAGATTCGCCAGCGCCGCGATCGCGTTCGTCTTCGCGGATGTACCGATGTAGCGCTGCACGTCCTCTCCGTAGTACCGCAGCGTTTCTCCAAAGGCACTCCTCTTGGTCCCGGATCGCTCTACCATCGCACCCAAGAAGATCAACGCCAGCAAGTTGACGAGCAGGCCATCGCCTAGAAATCCTGCCGCTCCCGGGATGGCCGTGCGACTCAACTCCAGCATCCTCTCGGAAGAGGGCAACTTCAGGCTTGAGGAGTCCACAAGGTTGATGCCGTGCCCATGTAAGGACACCACAACGCCTTGGTACAGAGCCATGAAACGGTCATAATACGCCGGCAGTTCGGCTTTAAAGCTTGGGATTCTCTCGTACAGCGAAAAAACGATCGCCAGATTCAACGTGCCTAGCAGGGCCACGCCCAGCCAGATCGCGGTGTATTTCCCAAGCTTGAACCGCTGCATTAACCACTCAGGCAAGGGCAGGAAGCTGCAGGCGAGCAAAACTCCAAGCAGGACGAGCACGATGAGGTGGGATGCCCGACTAACCCCCCACAGGATGATGACGAGGCATGCGACTCCCTCGAGCAAGCGCAGCATCGGTGGAGACAACGGCTCGCTCTCTCCTATCTGCTTTTCATCTTGGATTTCCATTTTGTGCTTCACTACGACAAATGCCAACGGAGATGAGTGCCGCGGGGCACCTTGTCTTAAGCAGCAGCGTGTCGAAGGCCACGGTTACCCAGGGCGCGTAGCCTGAAGCCGAGCAATATAAGAACGATCCCCACCACAAAGGCATAGGCCGCAATCACCATCAGCAGTCCCAGAGCACCGGCTCCCGGTGCTGCGACGAGAAAGATCCCGAAGATCACGGACAGTAAACCGGCCAAGGCCAGGCGCCATTCTCCCTCGACTTCCTTGCGCAGCCGGACCGCGGCTATCATCTGGGCAACCCCGGAGGCTATCGACCAGAAGGCGATGAAATAAAGAAGGCTCAGGGCGGTCAAACCCGGATAGGAGAGTGTCACTACGCCGGCTCCGATACCGAAGAATCCGGCCAGCAGCAACGCCCACCAGTTTCCGCTGCCGGACCGGGCGGCCGCAATCAAGTGCAACACGCCATCGGCGAACGCGAATGCGCCAAACACCAGAATGAGAGATGCGAGAGTGATACCGGGACTGGCAAACGTGAAAACGGCAAACAGAATTGCGAGTATGCCGCGAAGCAACAGTACCCACCAGTTTCTGGTTAGAGTAAGCATGGAATCCTCCAGTTCTGATTCAGTTCCCACACGGACAATGAGTCGCACCATACTGCTGAGTCAATATCTTTCTGAAGCTATCCCGCCGCCGCTAAAGATCTTGAACAGTTGATGGCGAGAAATGGGCGGGAGACGGAGCGTGGGGGAGTTTGTCCGGACTGGGGCGACCTTCCCGTTTGTCTTGCATCTCGTCAGCAAACATGCCGGAAGCTCTCTCGACGGATGCGAGCGCTGGCTGCCTGCCCGAAGGGAGTGGCAAAAAAGTTCAAGCACTGCCGCCAGCGGCGTGCGGTAGGACCTGCCCGTTACAAACCAGGAATTTCAGGGTTCTACTACCGCGCTCACCGCATTCGCTTGCCCAGGAGCTAGCCGCGACATGATATCAGACCAAGCATTGAACAAATCCCGCGGCCGGCTGATGGTGTATTCAAATCCCCGCAATTGCTTGACGACTCGGCCAATTGCGTCGCGCCAGGGGTTGGAAAGCGGGTTGGCGTTGTAGTTCAAGTAGAAGACAGGATGATCGGAGTCTCGCAGGGGCTCGACGATGACGCGAGAAACGTTAGCGCCGAGATAATATTTAGGACTCACAAAGATCACCGCGTCAGGATCATCTTTGCGCATCTCTTCGGTTATTAGCCGCGCCAAAAACTCCGTCTCGCTATTCTTCGATGCCAATTGTTTCGCGTCCACGCTGCCAAGGCTCAGCGACTTAAGCGCTTTGCCCAGTGCTGGCAAGTCGATATTCGATTCGTTTCGTTGGCGGTAGACAACCTGTTGCGTTTGGACCGAGCAAGCCACGATGGAGAAGCTGCCAATGCGAGGGTCCCGACCGATGATCCGTAGGATGCCTGCCAATCCTTGAAGATCTGCGCGGCTAAGTGCAGCGGCCTCGGGAGTTTGCGAAGCGAAATTCACTATGATTTTTACGTGGGTCGGCAGGCCAGTTGGGCGACGTTGCGGGGTGACTTCCTCATCGAACAACGTGACATCCAGCGGTTGGATCACATCTCGCTGAATGGCCTGGGTAACACGGATATCGTCGCCGATCGCCCTCGCTTCCACATCCCAAAACCGGGCGCACACCCGCTCGTCCATGTCTCGGATCAACCATTCGATGTGATACCTTCCTTCGCCGAGACGAAACATGCCTTCCAAGACAGCATTTCCCGTTGTATCCTCGGCAATCGGTGGGACATAAACCTTCTGAACAAAGTAACTCGGTTGATCCTTGCGTCTCTCCGGGCTCACACGCATCACAATCGTCAGCATATTCTTTGCTCCGGACAGCTCTTTCATTGGAATGCTCACTTCGTATCGCGTATGAAATAAGAAGTCGAACCCCAGTTCTGGTCGTGAGACCGAGGCCGAGCATGCAAGATCGTTCCTTGTTTCTTGCAGGTCGAACACTGCGGCATCGTTCGGCATCAAACGGATCGATTCGCGGGCCTCACGTGGGATGAGCGATTGGGTGCGGGCTGTACCCGCCGCCAGGGCCGCAATCAACACAATCTGAGTCTTCATCCCCATGGTCGAACTGGCCCCCTAAAAAGGAAAATGCGTCGGAACAGCGGCCTCGGTCTTATTTTTTCCAAGCGGAACCGGTGCCCTGACGCCCAACCTATGTGACTTGCCTGTTCCTCTGCGGGACCGCAGCTTGACTCGCGGAGCCAAAAAGGGTCGAATCCAGCCTCCGTTTTACTAGGACGGTGTTGATCGAATACAGCAATTGGTCCCCTGAATTTTCGCGTCGCTCGGCTTGCCCTCGAATAGATTTCTGTCGGCCGGTTGCTATACAAGATCGGTGGACTTGCACTCGAAACGGCGGCTGGCGGAATCATCGCCTTGAGCCCGGCGAACTGCGGATCCGACAAGATAACCCGCGTCTCTTGCGGCGAAGCAGAAGTTCCGGACCCTTGCCGAGGAGATGTTCGATCCTTACACTGCTAGTTCGGCAGCGGGAGCGCGCTCTGGCAAGCGGCACCAACGATCTGAAGTATGGCCATAGCATCGTCGAGCGTTGAGGGTTGGAGCGAAGTGGGCTATGCCTTGAGCCGTGTTGCGATCACGCGCACGGACGCGGGAACGAAAATATTCAAATGATTCAGCCAGTTGCTCCGAGTGGGTATGGGCATCACGCTGCTGAAAGCGTCAAACGGCGGGGGAAGAGGCGGGCCGATTTGGAAACAGCTTGGGGTCCTGGTATACTCTCAATCCTTTGCGGAATTATGCGGCCCATATTCGTTGGAGGTTATTCCATCACAGTGTAAGGGCAGCGGTCGACACGACGATACGCGGCTTGCCTCTTCGACGAGCGGTTAATGGGCGTCCGCTAGTGCGGACTTAAGGCGTTCCATCTTGCCAATCCACCGCGCCAACGCGGCCCGCTCGCATTCGTGCGTGCACGATCGCAAGTACGTCTTTACTTGAGCCACAGCAACCGTCGGGAGGCCGATCTCGACCAACACGTTGGCGGCCTGCAGCCGAGCTAGCGGGTATTTCTCGGACGCATGCTCCAGATGCGCAAAGGCTTCGTCGAAACTCCGCCCTTGGCCAATTAAACTGACGGCCAGAACAGCATTCATTTCTGCAACCGCCTGCTCACGGGCTAGCATAAAGCGCGCCAACGCTTCGGCGCGCGCATACTGCTTGGTGAAAATTAGTAGCGTCCCCAACGCATGTCCGGTTTCCGGATCCCCAGGACGGATGTCAAATGCGCGTTGAGCATGTTCGAGGGCTTCTTCGAAACGCCCGATTGTGCCGTATTGCGCGGCCAGGTTGATTTCGGCTTCGACAAATCTCGGGTCTATGGTTGCTGCCTTTTGAAAATAGTCGATGCTTGTTTGCAATTCGCCGCTGCGCACAGCCTTCAAACCCAAACGAAAGGCGTCGAGCGCGTTGCGAGGAATCTTGTGGCTTAGTTCGGCGAAAGCGACAGTGTTGCTCAAGGATGGTTCCGAAACTGAGTAGGGGAGACGTAGCAGTACATGGTCGTCCGAGCCTGTTAGCGACTCCGTGCGTTGGAGCAGCAGTTGGCCGGAGCGATCAAACACTCGAAACAGGTATACACCGGCCGGTACGGAATCGAAATCGAATCCTGTGTTTACAACGCGCGTCCTCTGTCGTGGCACCGGACTCTTTCCGGTGAGTTCGATTTCCATGCCATCCGTCTCGATAAGCCCGGGCGTGATGACCTGTCCCCACAATTCGCATCGCCCGTGGAGGTTATCGGGCGGTAGTTGGGTCTGGGCTGGAATAAGCTCGACTGCACAGATGTAAAGGAAAAAACCAAAAATAACTTGATTCAAAGGATCCTCCGATCTAAGCTCCGGATCGCCCAGTCGACGTTCATGCCTTCCTTCGCTGAGGCGAAACATGCCTTCCAGGAACTCACTTGGTATCCGGTGCGGAATAGGGAACCGTATCCCAGGTCTGGTCCTGAGGTTGCGACCGAGCACGCAAGATCGTTCAGGTCGAACACGGCGGAGTCGGAGGTCATCAAACTCACCCGTTCGGCGGCTTCACGTGAGATGAGCGATTGCATCCGGCCTGCGCCGTCGGTAAGCACAGCAATCAGCGCGATCCCGGACTTCATCCACATCGTCCAACTGGCCTCCTGCGGGGAAAATGCTCCAGGCTAGCGGCGTTGGTTCATTGTTTTTCTCTGTTGGAGCCGGACCTTGCGCCCAATCTACCCTAGGGGTAAAGGCACACACAGACCTTAACCGTTCGGGAGACGCCGAAGTCTCTTGTTGCGGCGCTCGTGAGCAGTAGTTGTTCAAGACACTCTAGACTGCGTGGGAATCTCAGAGGCCGGGTAATAGCGGAGTATCGCCGTATCCCACGACGCCGCGCGGATAAGCTAAGCGACGGGTGCGTGTCCCCGACCGCGCGAATAAACTTGCTTACGGCAACTTCGCGACAAAGGCCTCTGCGCGGCCCTGCGAGTTGAGACCAGTTCCGGCAATGACCTTGCCGTCGCCACTGATCGCGGCACCGTTCACGATCTGCCAGTCGGCTGGCACGGGGACACCCTGACCGATTAGATAGTCTTTGAGCCTTTGGATCTTGCCGCCGTCCATCCAGATAAAGCCTTCCTGCGGAAAACCTGGACTGCCGAAGCCGGAATTGCCTACGATGACACTTCCGTCGTCAGTCATAGCATTGGGAGTTGCGGTGTCTTCCAGGTTATCAGCTGGCGGGTTGTTGGGGTTCCAGCGCACGAGCGTACCTAGGTCCTCCACCTTGCCATCCCAGGCGGTGTACCGGTAAGGATGCGATTGGTTCATAGGATGCCCAAAGCCGGCGGCTACCGACCCTACGGTGTTCAAGGCGGTTACCCGGCCGGTCCAGCCGAACGGATGCATAAGGCCTTCCGGCTGGCCGCTGGGCCAGAGGGCGCCCATCCAGTAGGAACGCGCGCCGGGAAGTTCGCCGGCGGTGGGCCCGTCCGCCGTCTGTTTCACCAGGGCGTCGTATCCACCTATGACATTACCGTTAGCGGAGATGGCATCTGCCCGGGTCTGAAAATTCTGCAGACTTCCCAAATCGCGCATGCCGTTCTGGTCCCATCGGAATGCCCTGGCGGTCCCGTCCGCAAGCCAAGATATCCCAACAATTACGGATCCATCACCAGATAAACCGTGTGGCTCACTTTTCTTACCGTAAGAAGCAACGAAATCTGAGAGACTGCCGATCGATCGCCAATTCGTACCCCCTTGCCAAATCGCCGCGGTTATCAGGCCCCCGGAATCCGCTGTTGAGCCCACGATGGTCGTTCCGTCGTGCGAGATGGAGCACTGCCAGGACGGGCTTCCGATGGTTACGGTTCCGGCGGCCGCAGTCCAGCGGAAGCAGGGACCGCCAGTGGGAGTCTCGTTGAGGAAGCCCACGACGATGCTGCCGTCCCCAGACATGCTCCATGCGTATGTTCCTGGACCCAAGGGAGTGAACGTCGCCTGCGCCGCTACCGAGCCAACCGTCGCAGCTGCCAAGGCCGCGAGCCTGATCCAATGATTTGCTCTCGTCATAAAACGTCTCCTGTTTTCGAATGAAACCTGCCTCGAATGAAACCAGCGCGTCTTAGCAATGCCGCACTTTTTGCACTCGGATGCGTTTGTGGCTGTCTGTAGAATGCTTGCGCCTGAATCCCGGCTCTTTATTTCTTAGGAATCGAAATTGGGGCTACCTGGCGCCACTCGATGTTCTAGAAGCGCGATTTTGTTTGCTTGCTGGGCCCTTGGCAGGCCATCGGATCTGACGCGCGGCGCTTCGCTCTAAAGTTTAGATCCAAGCGCTCCACGCCGTCATTACCCCGCCGGAAAGCGATAGTCCGGCGGGTTGGCCGCCGGATCATACCTAAGGAAAGGAACCCACATGAAGCACATCGCCCTTGTGTCGCTGCTTATTACGCTAGCGGCCGCCGCACTACCGGCCCAAAGCTCGGCCAAGTCCGGAAAAATCACATCGCCTGTTGTCGCGCCTCCGCCAGAGTCCAGCCAAGACATGAACATTCGGGTTTATATCGAACTACTGCGGACTGACGTGAAGAAACAGAAGGCGCAGATCATGGGTAACGTCATGCAGCTCGATGCCGATCAGGCAGCAGCCTTTTGGCCAATCTACAAAGAGTTTGAAACGGAATTCACCAAGACTGGGGACCAGGTTTTGGAACTGGTAAAGAATTACGCGGCTAACTACGCGAACATGACGCCCGAAGTCGCCGACCAACTCGCGACCAAACTCCTGGATATCGAGCAGCAGAGGAATGATCTCAAGCGGACATACTACGGAAAGTTCAAGAGCGCGCTCGATTCCATCACCGCGGCGCGTTTTCTTCAAGTGGAGAACCAATTAGAGAAGCTGGTGGATCTTCAAATCGCCGCTGAATTGCCAGTAATCAATGGATCGGAGAAATAGAATGCGAACTTCCACAGGTCTAGTAAAGGCACTTTTTGTCATCGCCACAGGCGCCGCTGTTGTGAGCGCGGACACGCTTGTTCTGCGCAACGGAAAGACGTTCAATGGCACTTTTCTCGGCGGAAGCCCGCGCCAGGTGGATTTCCTGGCGGCTTCGGGCCAGTCGGTCACCGTCGCGATAACGGACGTCAGATCTCTGACCTTTTCGACGGTCCAGCCCTCTCCCGCCCCCCCGCAACGGCAGGGAGTCGTGATTCCAGCCGGCTCTTACTTTCGCGTGCGTACCATCGACTTTATTGATGTCGATTCCTCTCGCGCCGGGATGACTTTCCATGGCAGCCTGGATGACCCAATCATGTCCAGCGGTGCAGTGGTAGTGCCGCGAGGCGCTGACGTTGTGCTGGTAGCAGCCAAAGTGGAGCAGGGCGGAACAATGAAGGGTAGCGACCTGATTCAACTGAAAGTGAACTCCATCACTGTAGGTGGACAACGATGCCCGGTAGTGACCAGCCTCGCAGAGACGAAGTCCGAAGGCGAGGGGAAGAAGACTACACGCAAGATCTTGGGCGGCGCCGGCCTTGGCGCTATGATCGGCGGCATTGCCGGCGGCGGCAAGGGAGCTGCGATTGGTGCTCTTGCGGGCGGAGCGACAGGTACAGTAGTGGCAGCGTCGGGCGAGCCGCATCTGAAGATTCCTGCTGAGACGCGCCTGCAGTTCCAGTTGCTGTCGGACTGGAGACTACAATAGCTAATGGCGTGGACTAAGGGACGAAAACTCTCAATCCGGCCCAGCAATCGCAAAAAAGAATCAAGAGCGGGCAGGAAGGGACGGTTACGGAGCCGCGCAAACGTCTTCCCCTGAAACACAACCCAATGGCGGCAGTGACCGCCCTATGGCCGATGCCCCGTGCTAGCGGGCTTGAAGCCGACGGGCAAATCGCAAGCGATCGCCAGCTACCTGCCCAAAGCAGTTCATGCGGCTGACTGAACACGGGGTGTTCGATGCATTTGGCTCAGCTCTTCCGGGCGAAGCCATCGTCACACCGTAGGTTCGCCTCCCGGCCCATGCTGAAATCCGCTGCCGAGTCCGCGGTCAACGCGTTAAGGATGTCGTGCCAGGCAAGAGCGAAATCTCACCGAATGAGGACCGCAGCCCACTGGAGCATTAGCAGCGAGCAATAACCCGGGGCCGCCATCTCTGCGCCGTTGTCTGGGTGAAGAGCGAATGGCTGAAGCGACAGTCTCACTCGACCGGAAATACGCGCTGGTGGTGCTTTCGAGCATACCGAATCCATGCAGCATAGATGGCGCTGCCGCTTCTCTGTTCTCCACCCGCTGCATTCATCTTGACAGCTTCTCGCGTGAGTTCCTCGATACGGTCCAAGGACGCCTTGCAAGGCAAGCTGCCAACGTCATCGCCACGGGCGCGAATCTCACGCAGGTGAGGCAAGACGGTTTCGTACGCCTCGCAGAAGAGTTCGGCGAACGCGTGCAGTTCTAACTCGCGAAGTCCGCTCTGCGTCTCCTGGACGTGATTTGGCTCGCCACAGTGGCTGAAATACGAGCAAAAGTCACCCTGACTCAAACAGACGACGAGATCATGAGTAGCTGCCATGGCGCGTAGCCCCCGAGGGAGCTCACGGATTTGCAGCGCGTAGGCTCCATCCCAGGCATAAGGATCGGCGTTGATCCGGCCGGCTAAGGTAACGAAGATTCTCTCCAGGATCGTGTCATCGTCTTGGGGAGGTGGGGCAACTCGATCTTGCACCGTAATTATCCTAACACTTGCGTACTCTCCAACTCCAGTGGCATTTCGCACGCACAGTTTTTTCTGTTGCGCTAAATCCCTCCTTCAGGACCGACTATGTATCTGTGTCGTAATGAGTTGAGATGGTTACCAGGTTGAAAATATTACCCCATTTCTTCAAGAGCGAAACGCGCCTTTCAACATGCTTCCAGGCTAGGGAAAGTACCATGCCCGGGGAGGAAGAGAAGACGTCCAACTGCTAGGTCGGACTGAACAAACATGATGACCTGACGAGGATTTGGTCGAAAAGGCTCGCGGTAGCATGCTTTCGGCAAACTGATCGACAGGCACCACGCGAACTGCGTCAAATATCGACATCCTTGATCTTGCGAGACAGAGTCGATGCTGAAGATATGGAGCAAAAGGTTTGCTTTTCTGGTACTTAGATCAATCTCAGTAGGGACCGGGTTCCATACTGGCTACTGCGGACTGTGAAGAACCAATGCCAGATGCTCCATTCGAGTCCCCAGTGGTGTGCGCCTGGTGTTCATCGATATCGAAGCCGAGGTGGAGAGCGGCAGGCCTTTCGAACTAATGAATAAAGACGCTGATGTGGAACAAAAGTTTGCAGGGGAAGAGACGAGCGAGGTGCTGCATCGCGAAATCCGGCGGGATTCCGTCGTTGCTGCGCAACGTACTCATTCTAAGGGATGTGGAAGAGTTGCCTATGGCCGACGTAGCAGGCAACTGCGTATCACGGTTCCTGCAGTGAAGTCCCGTTTGCTTCGCGCGCGCCACGAATTTCGGGAGCGGCCGTCGGTGCGCTGCATCAGCCAGCGACGCTCACGCGCTGTCCGTCGCCTGACGCCAATGGATGTGGTTACTTTGCTAGGGCTTGGTTTGCTTGTCTAGAATCAGGGCAGGAAGCAAGTGAACTTCGGCCCGCTTCAGCCGGTGCGGGTGCTCCATTTTCCTCCGAACCAGCCGCTTAAGCTCCCTAAGACCGCGATGGTATCGGATTTTGACTGCGTTCATCGAGATATTCAATTGGCTTGCGATCTCCGCATTGCGTTGGTCCTCCATGAGCCGCATAACCACCACTGTACGGGTGGTTAAAGGGAAAAGGCTTCCTACACATTGCCGGCACATACCCGCGAGTTCTTCCCGAATCACGATCTGCTCCGGAGTCTGGTGCCGGCTTCTCGCGGCATGCGCGAACTCCGCAGCCAATTGAACAGGCTTACAATCCATGGAGAGTAGCGAGGCCTTCCGCTTGCGCATCAGCATAAGGCTTTCGTTTGTCGCGATGCTCACTAGCCAGGTGAATAATGAACTGGTTTGTCGATATTGACCGATCGCCTGATAAGCCTTCAACAAAGTGTCCTCGACGACGTCATCGGCATCATCTACGCTGCGCAGCAGTCTCAATGCGATGCGTCTTAAGCGGGGCCTGTAAATCTGTGCCAACTCTTCCAGGGCAGCACTTTCTCGTTGCTTGAGACGCATCACAAGGGAGTCTTCCAACACTTTCTGTGTTTTCACCGTGGCCATATGTCACTCTTGTAATGCAGAGATACAGAGGCCGATCTTTATTTATTAGAGCAGGCGACCGAAGCTCCGAAATATCGGACGCACCACGAGATCTCGGGCAGGCCTTCCTTGGCTTTACATCACAATGCTTGAAACAGAAAAGCTGTGAGCGTTTAGGCGTGTTTCAAGGCCAAGGACCAAGCCGTGCTGGTAAGAAGGACGGCTTGCAATGATGGATATATTTGTAGTCGAGAATAATACGCTGCTCGTCGCACGACCCACGGGTATCCTCGATGCTGAGATGGCTGAGAGTATAGTCGATTTTATCGAAATCAAGGAGGCACACATCGAAACGGGATTCAACCGCTTCTGCGACCTGACACGCCTGGACGGAATACATCTCTCGCTTGTGGAGGTTCTGAAGTTGGCGGTGCGTCGGCGAGCGTTTAACCCGAACGATTTCCACGTTAAGTCTGCATTCCTCGCAGCAGATGCTCTAGGATTCGGCATCGCAAGTATGTATGAACAACTGTTGAATTCACCGCGCATCGAGGTACGAGTCTGGAGCGACCTGCAGTCGGCCGCGAACTGGCTGGGAGTGAAAGCGGACATCCTGATTTGAGCCTCGAAGCGCTGCATCCGCCCTCAATTTCAAGCCAGCCGATGCGGTGGGGACGATGTTACCCGCATCCGGTTGCCGTTCAATGGAACGAGTAAGTTAGCCCCAAGCTGGTTCCATAGTCATTGCCAATAAGACCCGCCGGAGGCCGGTTATCCCAGTTGCCATAGAGGCTGACATTCCACCACAGGTTGTCGATGATCTGGAGCTTAAGCTGTGCGTTCAAATTGAAGCGCACGCGGCCCCCATCGGTGAGGAACGGGAGAAGAATTGGAGTGACTGTGAGAGTGACCTTCTTGAACCGAAACATGTTCAGGTTGCCCTCGATGATCGCAACCGAGTCTTTCTCGGTGGGTTGCCCCGTATACGATGTACTCTGCCAGCCGAGGCCTCCGGTCAGTTGTAGCTGGGTCGAATTTGAGTTGATCAAATAGCGACCGACACCGACACCGAGCCTGGATTGGGATGTGATCCGTTGCGCGGAATTTTCTAAGTAGCCGACGCCGCCCTCATAGTACCAGTCGCTCCAGTGCAAGAGACGCTGTGCCTTGAATTCCACTTGATTTCGGGTTGTCTCCGTTGTTCCAGAAGTATTGGACAATACGGAGTTATAGGAGAGATCCAGCCTGGAGCGCTCTCGTACATAACTCAAGTCCGCTCCCAGACTGTATTGGGTGTCGTTGTTTGCTTTGTGGTAATTGAAGCCGCTGCTCAGAGAACCATGAAGCCGGTGCCATAATGAGTTTCCGTATTCTTCGGAGTGGACGATCTCCGACTGTTCCACGGTGGAGGTTTGTTGAGACGCCGCGTCCGCAACCTCAATCGTTATGGGTTGGTCTTCGGGGCTCTCCGCGGTTGTCAAGGTACCGGTATATGTCGACCCGCGCGCCGTCACCACGGTGAACATCTGGGTACTCTCCACGCTTTTTACCTTGGACCAATCAATAGAAATCGTACCGTCCACATAGTCCAATTTCACGTAGACTATACCGTGATCCAACTGTGTAATTTCGCAAGTTAGACGGTCGCCGTTGTTCATTACAAGAACATCGCTCTTATCTCGGGCGCCCAGCGGCACAGACATAAGTATGACCGTGAAGATATACGCGATTCGGATATTCAGCGTGGGTCTAATGTTGTGTCGCATTGTCGGTAACTCGAGCAAGACATTTGACACTAAAAGAACTTGCCCAAGGCGAAGTAGACCTTGTGATGTCCGCTGTCGCCGTAGCTCCCTCCGATGAACAACGGACCTATGAGCGTCTCCATGACAAAGCCGGCTGCACCGTCAGTCGGAAGTTGTGAAGCTGTCGGTACATCATAGGCTTTGGCGACTTCGTAAACGACCGTCGCGTATACTCGATTGCCAATCAGCGCTGGAAGGCGAAACAGCTCATGCACGTACCCCACCTTCGCCAGCCAATACTGATCCGTCCGGAGCTCATTGGTTCCGTATGCACTCAGGCGGGTGGGGCCGCCCAAGAAGAATTGTGGTAAACCCGTGTCGTGATATCCAAATGTGCTGCCGGCGAATCCTTCCACAAAGACTGAGCCTCGTTCGCTGACCCGGCGAATGACGCCAAACGACATCTGCGCTAGCGGAAACCCTTTGCTCGTGCCGGCGTAGGCATCGTCCCATTGGGCCTGCCACCGTAAGAATTCGCCGCTGCGCGGAATTACGGGTGTATCCAGGTGGTTGAAACTGTACCGAACTGATGTGAACCCAGTCCTGCCGGAGGGAGTAGGCAGCACACGATCACCGATGGCCAGGGACGCGTCAAGATAACCGGCATCGTATCCGAGGCGAATTTCGCTAAAACGATTGATCTCATAACCGAGGTCAAAGCCGCCGCCAGCCTGTCGAATTTTGTAAGTCGCGACCCGATCGGACCGATCGTAGAAGTCAAAGGGCGTGCTCGTTGCCGCAAATCGCGGCGCAACAAACCACCCGCTGGTCGGTGTCAATGGCCTGTAGTATTCGGAAGCGAGCTGCCAAATGGAGCCCACTGAGACATCCGTCCGCAATTCGGATCGGTATCCGCCGATATTCATGGCTGTGATGCGCGCGTTCATCGAAAAGCGCACGTTGTCTAGATCGGAACCGTCGACGAAGAACCCAACGTTCAGAAAGGGAGGTGAACTTGTCTTCTGATCGGCTTGAACTGTCAGTCCTTTCTGTCCATCTTGTTCCGTCATGCCATACGAGAATCCGTTGTAGAGCCCTGTGCCCGAGATTACGTTAATCTCCCGCTCGAGCCGGCCCGTATCGACGGGCTTGCCGACGTCGCCTGCGAATGATTTCTCTAACTCGCTGCTCAATGCCTCATCGACTCCGTTGACACGTACGAATTGTGGCGTGGGGGTGGAACGAAGACGCCGCGAGTCTCGCGCTGCCAAGTACTTCTGCCAGTCTGGTTCATCCAGGCTCAAGCGGGCCAGTAGCGCCGACTTCTGGACGGCGGCATCGTACCCCCGTGGGACGATCTTATCGGCGGAATCGAAATCGGTCGTCGTATATTCTTTCAGATCCGCTGAAATCACCAAATCGGCCTTCTCCAGGTTGTGTACTTCGTTTGCCATGGTCATGACACTGATCGAGCGTCCCAGAACGGACACCAGGGATTGAGGACTCTTTGGATCAAACGGAGTGGAATTCAGATAGACCGCGATAACGATATCGGCGCCCATCTCTTTCACTACGTCCACTGGAAGATTGTTCAGAAGCCCGCCGTCCGCATAGATACTTCCGTCGGTGCGAACCGGTGTGAAGACCCCTGCCACGGACATGGTCGATCGCAGCGCCTCTCCTAGCTGGCCATTCTTAAAGACGAACGCCTTACCGCTAACCAGATCGGTGGCGACGCAGCGGAACGGAATCGGCAGATCATCGAAGCTCTTCATATTGGAGTAAGGCAATGCTTCGCGGTCGATTAGGAATGTGACATTCTGGCCGGACGCCAAGCCGCTCGGCAGATTCAGGCCCTTGCGCAGACCGAATTGCAAATCATTCTGGAATGCAACCTGGTCTTCTTTGCGACGGTAGGCGAGGTCCAGAAAAGGCGTTTTTCCAACGAGTGTCTCATCCCAGTCGATTTTCGATATGAGTTCTTGAAGCTCGGCCGGCCGCATACCCGTCGCATACAGGCCGCCCACCAACCCACCCATGCTCGTTCCAGCCACGTAGTCGACTGGAATCCGGTGCTCTTCAAACCACTGCAGTACTCCGATGTGCGCCAGACCCAGTGCGCCTCCTCCCTCCAGGGCAATCCCAATCTTCGGCCGCGGATTTGTCGACTGCTGGGCGAATGCGGCTAGCGGAAAGAGGAGACACAATATGAGCGGCTTGGTAATCGAACGCACGCTGCGTTTTCTCATGGCGCTTTAGACCTCAATGGGAGAATGAGGACCTTGCCGGTACGGGTTCAAAGTCTTTGGCAACAGCTTCCCGCTCGCAAAACCGCCCAAAGCGGGAGATCAAGAGATTACGAACATTGGCTTCCTTGGCTAAGCAGTGAATTCGCCCTTCGTTTTCTGGACCCAACGACGCTTGGTTTATCGGCGCTGGAGCCGGCAGTCCGCTGGGCGAGTATGATCATTCATCTTCCAGCACAACATCCGCCCCACCGCTAGGCGCATCAGTCAACAAAAGCTTAGACCTCTCGACTGCCGATTCTCATTGGCTCTATAGCGCTCCCGCGCTTCGATGGCGTGGCGGTGACGATTGGAAGCTTTGCGATGCCAAGGAACAAAAAAGGCATCGCCTTTAGAAACAAAAACTAATGACGCCCGCAGGCACGGAAAACCTCATATCTCACAAAGCGGTCGCGCACCCAACGAACGCCTCGCTCACCACTGTGATAGCCTTCGCCTGCCTGGTCGCCGCTGGCGGCATGGGGATGTGGCTTCGCCCCTTCCTTCCCGAATATGACTTGAGCCCCGACAGCAAGGACGCCGTGAAACTTGCCATGGGCCTGGTCACCACCATGTCGGCCCTTTTGCTCGGGTTGCTCGTGAATTCTGCCAAGAATGTTTACGATGCCGCTCGCACCCAGGTGACGCAGTTGGCGTCCACGTTCGCGCTTCTTGATCGGTTGCTGGCGATCTACGGGCCTCAGGCTGCGGAGGTACGAGAGCAGTTGCATCGGTTAATCGAGGAATCTATACGGCGCATATGGTTGGACGATGCCAATCTTCAGGTGCAATCGAAGCCTAAGAATGAAGTGAGCGATTCACTCTACGTTGCTGTCTTGAGGCTGGAGGCTCAAGATGACAGTGAACGTGCCCTCCGGGAACAAGCCGCGAGCCTTACCCTCCAAATCGCCCAGGTTCGATCGCTCATGCAGACTGAATCGATCAGCACCACTTCCAGACCGGTTCTGAACGTGGTGGTCCTATGGCTCATGATGATGTCCCTCGCTTTCAGCCTGATCGCACCGCCAAACGCCACTGCAAACGTCGCCATGATCGCCTCGGCTATGTGCGTGTCTGGCGCCGTTTTTCTGATCCTGGAGATGAGCAACCCGTTCGACGGATTCGGGCAAATCTCCAAGGAACCGATGCTGAATGTGCTGCGCCGGACCGGAAGTTCATGATGCTTCCACGCCGCCACGGTAAGGGTCAGACGCTGACTTAGATATGCCGATTGAATCGACATGAGCGGGTGCCCGGCGCCCGCGGCCCCCTCTAGGCGAGTGATTTTTCAACGACAAATCCTACCAGCCCAACATCCCACCGCTCCGCGAGTCATTTGATAAAAGCTTAGACCTCCGGACCGCCTGTTCTCATTAGCTCCATTGGGACGAGTGAACAACCACGCAAGACAACGGGAAAAAGCAATGACAATCAAAAAAATGACGACGAGCTTCCGAGGGTCCATCCTATTAGCCATGTTGGCGGGGGCAGTAGCAAGTGCCTACGCACAAGGGCCGACGCCGGACTACTCCGGCGACTTCCTAAAGCGAATGACCATGACCGGAGACTGGGGAGGAACGCGCAATGAACTCGCCAAGAAGGGAATGACGTTCGATTTCTCTCTGACTCAGACCGAGGTGGGGGTGGTCTCAGGTGGGCTGAACTCAGCAGCAGAGTACGGCGGCCGCGGCGACTTCTATTTTAATTTGGACACGGGCAAGGCCGGGCTCTGGCCTGGCGGATTTTTGATGATCGAGGGAGAAGTGAATTATGGCAACGGAGCCAACCCGAATACCGGCGCCCTGCTTCCGGTGAATACGAACCAAGTCTTCCCTGTACCCGGCGCGTCCGGCAGCGCCGCAATTCCTGCGGTCACGTTCACCCAATTCCTCTCACCCTACTTCGGTGTGACAGCGGGCAAGTATAATGTCGCGGCAGCCGATGACAACGAGTTCGCTCATGGCAGATACGGCAAAGGCGACACCCAATTTATGAATACAGCCTTTAATTTGGTTCCAGCCGCCTTGTTCACTACTCCCTATACTCCGGTTGGCGCCGGGTTGGTGCTGTTCCCCAACAAGAACCCTGCGTCATTCATCATAAAGGCCCTGGTATACGCCTCGTCAGGCGTGGCTAGCAAGGCTGATTTTAAAACCTTTTCGCACGACGACCTGTCCGTTTACATTGAGGGCCGCGTGCGGACCCATTTGTTCGAAAAGACCGGCCACCAGGACGTGATCTATTTGCACTCCAACAAGGACATCACTTCAATTAATACGATATTGCTCTTACCGGGAGCTTCATTGCTCACGACGAAACCGGGTGCTTGGATGGTTTCCTGGAATTTCGACCAGTATCTGTGGGAGCCCAAGGAAGGTAAGGGGTTTGGTCTCTTCGGCCGCTTCGCCGCCACGGACGGCGACCCAAGCTTCGTTCATTACTTCTACGAATTAGGCGTTGGAGGCAAGAGCGTCGGCGCGAAACGGCCCAATGACTCGTACGGGTTCGGCACCTATTACATCGACGTGACCCACCCAACCTTAGTCACGCCGGTCGGTACCGCCGAGCTCTTACGGCCCGAGAAGGGCCTGGAACTGTATTACAGCCTCGCGCTCACGCCGTGGGCCCACCTGTCGCCCGACTTTCAGGTCGTCCACGGAATTTCGGCGAACAATATTTTTGCTCACATTGTGGAGGGTATTCCCCTCAGAAATATCGAGACTGCGGTGGTCCTCGGCCTGAGACTAAATTTGGTGTTCTAAGAGACGAATCCATCTTCATTTCCATAGGAACACGACGATGAACGGGCGCATAGGCATTGAATGCCATGACCGTCGCGCGGCTCAAGACCGTGTCGCCACTCCCTACACATCCGAGCTGCAGTTCGTCTAAGAAGCGGTAACGACGCGCGATCCAATATCTTTGCGCGCATCGTTCCACTTGGTTTTTTTTAAATCCCACGCGCGAGGATCGGTGGGGCGGGCCACTACGGTTCCGACGAACGTTTACCCAAGAACCGCTCAGACTTGAACTTGCTTCTCCCCAAGAAGACTGTTGGCAGTCTGCCCCAGACCGCATTGGGCCGTAGCCTTACCTGCAAAATATTTCGAATCAGCCGGGTTCGCCAATGCGTTCTTACCATGGAAACTCGCTATGCCGCTGCTTAGCGGCGAGCCGGCCCCGTCGGCTTCTTAGATTGCATAGGCAAGGAGAACAGATCATGGCCACAAAAACAGCCCTCCAGTCTACGCCGGACGTGGTCGCGCTGAAATCGAATGCGATACAAGCGACCATGAACGGCGCACAGGCGTTATTCAAGGCACTAACCGACGCGGGACTCGACACCTGTTTCGCCAATCCCGGCACATCCGAGATGCAACTCGTCTACGAGATGGGGAGGACTACGGAAACGCGCGCCGTCCTTTGCCTGGAAGAGAACGTGGTGACAGGCGCGGCCGACGGCTACGCGCGCATGGCTGGCAAGCCGGCATTTACCCTGCTACACGTGGGCAGCGGTTTCGGCAACGGCCTGGCGAATCTCCACAACGCGGGGCGGGCAAACACGCCGATCGTCAACGTGGTGGGCGCCAACGCGACCTATCATCAGCCCAACTTCGCCGAGCATGAGTTCATCAACGGCAACATCGTCGACGTGGCGCGAGTGGTTTCGCACTGGGTGCACCAGGCCAAGTCGGCCAGCGACCTGGCTGTACTCGGAGCCCTGGCAGCACGCTACTCCAGAATTGGTGCCGGGAAGATCTGTACCGTGATCGCGCCCACCAACTGCCACTGGGATCCTGCCGTCGCTCCGCCAGTGCCGGCCCCGGCGATGGAGACACCCAAAGTCTCGCCGCAGACCATTCAGGAAGTGGTTGCGCTGTTGAGCAACGGCAAGAAGACGGCAATCCTGCTGGGCAGCCATGCGATGTATGGCGACGGGCTGGAGTTAGCCGGGTGCATCTCGGCAAAGACCGGAGCTGACTTGCTCTGCGAGACTACGCCGTCCCGCCTCGCGCGGGGAGAGGGCCGTGTCCCGGTCGAACGGATTCCGTATCTTCCCGAGCAGGCGATCCCCTTCCTGCAGAAGTATGAGCAGCTCATCCTGGTAGGCGCACTCTTGCCAGTCACTACTTTCGCTTACAAGGGCAAGCCAGTCCTGAAAGTCCCCGCGAACTGCCAGGTGACCGCACTGGCTACCGTCGATCACGACATACGGACGGCGCTAGGCGATCTTGCCAAGGCGGTGGGCGCGCCTTCACAACCGGCCGCGCGTCGGGTGCGATCGCAAGGCCCTGCACCTAGCGGGGTTCTTACGGACGTTGCCGTTGGACAGAGCATCGGCCTGTTGCTGCCGGAGAACGCGATCATCGTGCCCGATTCGCCCACTACCGAAGGGGCACTTTTCGTCGGCACCGAAGGAGCCCGGGCACACGACTATCTGTTCGGGGAATGTGGCGGGGCTATCGGCGGGGGAATGCCGGTGGGGTTGGGCGCCGCGGTGGCGTGCCCGGACCGGAAGACAATTGTCTTCGAAGGCGACGGTAGCGGCATGTACACGCCCCAGTC
>Ga0335078_10002613_pt1 | contig 27164 bp, 20 predicted proteins | sample Lox_Sample_32_FD_206711 | JGI IMG/M metagenome (GOLD analysis project Ga0335078, IMG submission 206711) | Soil microbial communities from Loxahatchee National Wildlife Refuge, Florida, United States - Lox_Sample_3.2 | ecosystem: Environmental > Terrestrial > Soil > Wetlands | place: USA... | reverse complement strand
CTTCGCCAAGCGCCTCAAGACCCTTCGAGGACTTACCCCCTATCAGTTCATCTGCCAACAATGGCAGAAAAGCCCACTCCGATTCTCCATCAACCCGCTCCATCACACCGTGGGACTAAACACCTAATGTCAATCACTTATACCGAGGTCCTGGCCCGTTACCCAAACCCATCTCCGCAGTCTTCCCGGAAACATTCTGGATGAGCGAGTTGCCCTGGATGCAACAGTTGACGATTTCGATCTGACAGTTTGCTCGACCATCGCCAACCTCGAAAGGATCATTTGCCGAAGTGCGCAACCAGTTTCTCAGTGGCGAGCCGCGGTCCATCCCATTACGCCACGATTTCGGCAAATGCGGCGGCGTGTGCTTTGGCAGCCTTATCGTTCAACAATCGGGCAATGGCTCCCTGAACTTTGCGGGAGGGATTGCGCGACTTCCCCACGCGAATCGCGAATCCCAATCTCTCCAGGCACGCCAAGTTAGCGACCTGTTCCATCTGCATTCCAACACCCACAACAGGCTTGCCTGCAAGCGCCGCAGTCATGACCGTGCCCACGCCACCATGGATCACGGCGAGATCGGCCATCCGATTTACCTGGAGCGCCGGGAGCCAGTCCGTCACGAGCACATTCGACGGAATTCGCACCTTCGCGACGCGAGAAAGTTGGAACTTTACCGCAGCGATGACGCGATAGGGTTTTCCTTCGAAGCTCTCGATGAGGTTGGCGACGATCTCGGGCGCGCCGGAGCTGCCCATGGCGAAGTAGATCAGCGGCTTGTCGCGAGGTATGTTACAAACCTCGTCGGGCAGCGGGAATTCGTCCTGGGGAATGAGAGGACCAGTAAAGAAATGATTAGGAGGGAGGCTCGCACGGGAGAATCCGGAAGGTTCGGCGACCAGCGTAATGTCGCCGCGCCAGTATTCAAAGATCGATTTAAAGCCCGGAACACCGAAGTGCCTTGCCGCGCGATTCGCAGAGTTCAAAAAACCAATCTTGATCCAGAAATTGATGAACGAAAGGATCACGCGGTCTGCCATGGCTTTAATGAAAGGGGGAGCGATGCGGTCGGTCATGCCCGCGCCGTGCTCAAAGAAGTCGGGCAGCCAGGTGGACTGTACAACCCACACCAACGGAACTTTAGCCGTTGCATTTTGGAATTCACTTCGGCGATCGGCGGGGGGAACCGGCCACCTCTCGAATAACTGCTCACCGCCGGGTAGCTTCATTTTCGATGCGGTTGCGTTTTGACAGCTGGCAAGACTCGCTTCAAACCGGTTCCGCTCGATTGGCGTCTTGCGGATGAGTTGTTGGCTTGGAAAAGCACGACCGAGTACAACAAGCCTGAGGATTGGGTGTTTGCCAGTCCCGTCCATAAGGGTCGCAGGCCATACTGGGGTCAGGCCATCATGCGCAACGTAATCCAGGCTCGTGCGCGAGAGGCTGGCATCGTGTCGCGGTTTGGGTGGCACTCCTTTCGCCACACGTATTCCACGTTGTTGCGCGCCAATCATGCAGACGTGAAGGTGATGCAGGAACTACTCCGTCATGCATCGAGCCGGGTCACACTCGAAACCTACACGCAGGCGATCACGGCACAGAAGCGAGAGGCTCAGAGCAGCGTCGTCAACCTTATATATGGGAAGTGACGGGAACAATTGGTGTGCCTGCGAATAGCCTCCTTTCAAGCGATTGAAGGCGCTGAGGTTATCAGCTTTCTTTTGCGATTCAGGGGCCATTTTTGTGCCTGAATTGTGCCTGGAAATGAAAGGCGAAACTCAGCCTAAGCTCTTGATTCTATTTGGCGTCCCCGACGGGATTTGAACCCGTGTTATCGCCGTGAAAGGGCGGTGTCCTAGGCCGGGCTAGACGACGGGGACCATTGGGAGGGGCAAGAGCACTTGGCAGGCGGTCTCAAGCGCCTTTCAAAAAGCACCCTTCCAAAGGCTATCAACTCGCGGAATGGGTGTCAAAGCGAGGCCGCGGCGGGTTAAAGGTTTCGCATCATCGAAGGCCTCGCCCCGACGAAGTTTTTTGGAATGGACTCAGCAGCATGCGGCAAGAGGAGGAACGGTAGGGGGTTTGCAATTTCAGGTCTGTAGGGTAGCTGCCTGAGTACAGTCGAACGCAACAGGTTGTGTGCCCATGAGGCCGGGCGCCCTCACCAATTGTGCTTACTGCACTAACGCAGCTACCCTACTCAGGTCTTTTCCCAGTAGGATTTTCGACCCCACCCGTCAGTTTTCGATTCCGTTTTCGCCGAGTTTTCACGTCTGCGTGAGCGAGTGTGTAGCGTATGAGCTGGAACCACGGGCGTCACGACGGCGTCACATGTTGTGCGTTATTCTCGATAAGGGCCGGGTTGTAAACGGGTGCCTTTACGCGCCGCGTTGTTGTTGGCTTCAGAGTCCCAGTTTGGTGTAACGCATCGGGAATTTTGCGTGTCGCATCGGCGATGACTTTATTCCATTTCTCACGGAGTCATGCGGGCCGAGCCGCCGGAGCGCGATATTGCGCTTAAGAACGTCCGTTGCTGACAATGCAGATACAATCTCGTCGCAGGTTTGCCGGGCAAAGACTCATAGCCTCCAGGTTGCCACGCATCGAGACATGCAGTTATCTGATCGAGAACCTGACGCGATCCAGAGAGCAGACGGTCTTCGATTATCCGGTCTGTGTTCGCAAGGCCGAATGAAAAAGCACGGCGGCGGTCCTTGAAAGCGGGTGTCCAGGTTCCGTCGACGGTGAACGCAGCGGTCAGAGGAAGAATCAAGTGACGCAAAGCAGACGGTTACGCACTTTTTCAACGGGTTGTTTAGTCCTGGCCTTGTCGGCAACAGGTTGCCAGAAGAAACCGGCAGCCGCTGGGCCCGCGATGCCGGGCCTTCCCGTGCAAACATTCACCGTGACCATGGCGCCGGTGGCGCAAAGCAGCGAATATGTGGCGACGATCAAATCGCGGCGCTCGGCCACGCTGCAACCCCAGGTCAGCGGATCGCTAACCCAGATTTACGTTCGGTCGGGCGATCATGTGAATGCGGGCACGCCGCTCGTCGAGATCGATCCGCGGCAGCAACAGGCCGCGGTGGCCTCGTTGCGGGCGACCGAACGGCAGAAGAAAGCGCTCTACGACTACGATGCCATCGAACTGGATCGCCAGCGCAAATTGTTCGACGCGGGCGTGACCAGCCGCGACGTATATGATCAGGCGCAGCAGGCCTTTGACAACGCGAAGGCGGATTACGAAGCCGCAGTGGAGTCGCGCAGGACGCAGGAGCAGCTGCTGGCTTACTACACCGTTCGAGCGCCTTTTGACGGTGCAGTAGGTGACATCCCGGTGCACGTAGGCGATTACGTCACAACCTCGACAATGCTGACGACCCTGGACGAGAACAAGGATCTCGAGGCGTACGTCTACATACCTACGGAACGCGCCGCCGAGGTGCGCATGGGACTCGGCATCGACTTGACGGACAACAATGGCAAGTTGCTGGAAAAGACTGCGGTGGATTTCATCTCGCCTCAGGTTGACAGCACGCTGCAAGGGATTCTGGTGAAAGCCTCGGTGCGGTCGGGACCCGAGATGCTGCGCAACGCCCAGATCGTCAAGGCTAGGGTCATCTGGAGCACGAAACCGATGGCCGTGGTTCCCGTACTGGCGGTGATCCGGCAAGGCGAACAGAGTTTCGTCTTCGTGATGCAGATGCAGAACGGAAAACCCTTCGCGCACCGTGCGCCGGTGGTACTGGGCGATACCGTGGGCAATAACTATGCGATCGTCTCCGGGCTGAGCGCTGGCGATCGTGTGATCGTGACGGGCACGCAGTTCCTGGCGGATGGCGCGCCGGTGACACCGTTAGGACAACGGTGATCAGTGGTCAGCGGATGATGACGGCCTCAAATGAACAAAGAAAAGGCTGAAGGCTGAGAGCTAGCGGCCAGCAGTCCAGCGGGAAAAAGAGCAACCAATGTTTGTCGATTTCTTCATTCACCGCCCGGTATTTGCCACGGTCTGCGCTCTGATGATCATTCTCGCCGGGGCCATCTGCATCCCCAATCTCCCCGTGGCCATGTATCCCACGCTCGCGCCGCCGGTGGTCTCCGTGACCGCCAACTACGTGGGCGCCGATGCGGAGACCGTCGAAAAGGCCGTCACCATTCCGCTGGAAGAGGCCATCAACGGCGTGGAAGGCATGCGCTATATCAGCTCCTCCAGCACCAACAGCGGCACATGCGAGATCGACATCACCTTCCAGACCGGCTACAACCTCGACATCGCGGCTGTCGATGTGCAGAACCGCGTGGCCAGCGTGGAGGGGCGACTACCGGGCGAGGTGGTCTCCACCGGCATCAATATCCAGAAATCGAATTTCAACTTCGTCTTCGGCGCGGGTTTCTTCACGCGCGACGGCCGGTACTCGAGCGAGTACATCTCCAACTACCTCGACGTTTATGTGAAGGACGCGCTCAAGCGCGTGCCCGGCGTGGGCGATGTGATCATCTTCGGCGAGCGCAAGTACGCCATGCGCGTATGGCTCGACCCAGTTCGCCTGGCCTCTCGCAATTTGACCGCAACCGACGTGGTGAACGCGCTTGAGGAACAGAACGTCGAGGTTCCGGCCGGGCAGCTCGGACAGCCGCCATCCGACACGGGGCAGGCGTTTCAGATTCCCGTGCGCGTGGTAGGCCGCCTTTCGAGCCCCGAGGAGTTCGACAACATAATTGTCAAGAACTCGTCCAACGGCCTGGTTCAATTGAAGGACGTGGGTCACGCGGAGGTGGGTGCGGAGGATTACAGCACTTTGCTCGAGTACGGAGGCCGTTCTGCGATGGGCATTGGCGTGGAGCAGCTTTCCAACGCCAATGCGCTCGACGTGGACCGCCGGGCCCAGGCCGCTTTGGCGCAGCTTGCGAAGAACTTTCCGCCGGGTCTCGAGTACGCGATCGCCTTCGACGCCACCACAGCGGTAGGCGAATCGATTCGCGAAGTGCTGGTCACGTTGCTTGAGGCCATTTTCATCGTCATCACGGTCATCTTTCTCTTCCTGCTCGACTGGCGCGCCACAATTATTCCCTCGGTCACTATCCCCGTGTCGCTCATCGGCACCTTCGCGTTTGTTAGAATCTTCGACTTTTCCATCAACTCTCTCACGCTCTTTGGTATCACGCTGGCTACGGGACTGGTGGTGGACGACGCGATTGTGGTGATCGAGAATGTGCAGCGTCACATCCACATGGAGCACTCCAATGCCCGCGAGGCCACTTCGCGCGCCATGGGCGAGGTCACGAGCGCGGTCATCGCCACGTCGCTGGTGCTGATTGCGGTGTTTGTGCCGGTGAGCTTCTTTCCCGGCACCACGGGCATCCTCTACCGGCAGTTTTCATTGACGATTGCCTTTTCCATCGCGATTTCGGCGTTCAATGCGCTCACGCTTTCGCCTGCGCTTTCGGCGCTCTTCCTGCGCGGCGAAGAGGCCCGCCCGCGCCAGCTCGATTTTCTCCGCATCCGGTTTGTCTCGCGCGCCTTTGCCGCGTTTATTCACGGCGCCGACAGATTTATCGCTTGGCTGGCCAGCACCTACGCGCGCGCAATTCACGTGGCGTTGCAATTGCGCTACGTACTGCTGCTGGTATTCTTCGCCGGGCTGGGCGCTACGGTATGGGTCTACAACGCGGTGCCGACGGGATTTATTCCCCAGGAGGACCAGGGCTACTTCATGGTAATCGTGCAGGCGCCGCCGGGCTCCTCCCTAGCTTACACGACTGCACTCTCGCAGCAGGCGGAGGCCATCATCGCGCAAGAACCCGGCGTTGGCGGATTATTCTCCGTAATGGGATTTAGCCTGGCAGGCAGCTCGGCAAATGCCGGCATGATGTTCGTGAACACGAGTCCCCCCGCCGGCCACCACGGCAAGTGGCCATCGACGGCGCAGATTATCGGGGACATCTCAAAGCCGCTGCAGGCGCTGATGATTATGCCCAACGGCGGTTTGGTGGCGGCCTTCGAGCCGCCAGCCGTCGCGGGCGTGGGCAGCTTCGGCGGCTTTCAGTTCGTGCTGCAGGACCAAGGCGGCAACACCTTGAGCGACCTGGACCGCGTGGCGCATCGGATGGTCGGCGCCGGCGCCATGCACAACGAGTTGGCGCAGCCCCTTTTCACGACCTTCTCGGCCAACGACCCACAGGAGTTGGTGACCATTGACCGCGAGAAGGCCAAGGCGATGGGCGTTTCCCTCGCGCAGATTTCTACTACGCTCAATGTCTTCATGGGTTCCGAGTACATCAACGACTTCGACTACAACAATCGCACTTATCGCGTTTTCGTGCAGGCCGACAAGCCTTTCCGCATGAATGCCGGCGATCTGCACAGTTACTACGTTCGCTCCGATTCCGGCCAAATGGTCCCGCTCGACAATCTTGTGACGGTGCGCGAAAGCGCCGGGGCGCCGGTGATTGCGCATTACAACCTCTTCCGCTCGGTCGAGATCGATGGCTCGCCGGCTCCCGGCTTCAGCTCCGGCCAGGCCCTTGACGGCATGGACAAGCTGGCAACCGAAAACATGATGCAAGGCATGAAGTACGAATGGACCGGTCTGACGCTTGATGAACTCGAATCCAGCGGCAAGGCGCTCGTGATCTTCGGCCTCGGCATTCTGGTTGTGTATCTCACGCTTTCCGCGCAGTACGAGAGCTTCGCATTGCCGTTCATCATTCTGCTGGCAGTGCCCATGGCGGTGCTGGGCGCGCTCGGCTTGATCTGGTTGCGCAGCTACATCAGCCAGGGAGGCTACTCGAACGATGTCTACTGCCAAATCGGATTGGTGATGCTGATCGGGCTTTCCGCGAAAAACTCGATTTTGATCGTCGAATTCGCCGAGCAATTGCGGCGCAAGGGCCGCTCCATCGCTGATGCAGCCATCGAGGCCGGAGAACTGCGCTTGCGGCCCATCCTGATGACGTCGTTCGCATTCATTCTCGGCGTTCTGCCGCTAGTCTTCGCCACAGGAGCGGGTGCGCTGGGCCGCCGCTCGGTGGGAACGACGATCGTTGGCGGCATGTTACTCTCCACCGTTCTGAATCTCGTGTTTATTCCCGTGCTGTATGTGATTTTGAGCCGTTTGCTCCGGCGCGGCGATGCGCCCGCGGCATAGATTCTATCGAGCGTGTTTCATAAATGGTTCCCGTGAAAGTCCACAACTTCAGCACTCCCTGAAAAAATGCGCCGCGGAGCACGAAGTATCAGGGGCACGACCGGGGAACCCACACAGTGTGTGGGGCGCGTGCCAAAAAGGGCAGAAAAACTGAGTGAGCTTTAGCCCCACGGGATGCTCCTGCTGATCGGGCACTTGAATCGGACATTCTCATCAAGCCCTAAAGCCGCTCCAGAGATGCGCGGCCTTCGCGCTCCGGCCCATAGTAGGAAGGCGACGCTGAGATAGATCGCGGCCGTGGAGCTGAGACTCTCTTCGCGAATACCTGAACTGGAGCTCACACGTGGACTGCGGTGGTGGCGATATGCCTGGGCTTGGCTCCCATGATCAGCAGCCAGAGGGTGAATACGGGCTCAGCCATTAGGGCGGGGAACGAAACGCTGTTGGCAAGGGTGAGATGCTGCGGCCAACACACGCCTACGGCGCAGAGCGCAACGTAGGCGAAGGCGTTGATGGCTAGGTAGACTCCCAGAAATCGCGGCAGGAAGCCCGAGCGATAGACCAGAATTGCGAGCGGTACCAGCCAGAGTCCCCAAAAGAACTGGCAGGCGATCGTGCCCTGACTGTCAATTCGCAGAAACAGCATAGCCAGCGCGTTCTTCTGCGCGGTATCGAAGACCGCCAGATAAGGCTCTCCTTTGACGAGAAGTAGCGCAGCCAACTGGTTCATAGAGTCTCCGATAACCAGCGGAACCTGGACCAAAACGAGCATGACCATCAGTTTTGCCAGCGAGGCGTGAACTTCCACCAGAAGGCGATAGAGCGCGACGGCCAGCAAGAGAAACACTACGGAATTGAGGAGGCCCACAGCAATCCCGGCACGGTAGAGCGATTCAGCGCCAAGAATTCTGGCTGCGGTGGCGGTGGCGTCGCCGTCAACGATCGTTCGACCTGGAACCGCCATGAGAGTGAATACACCGGCGATGGTTAGAAGCAAGTAAATCAAGCCCGCCTGCCGTGCGGGTCTGCGTTCGCTATTCATCGCGCCTCCCTGGAGCACTAAAGCTCAGACTAAAGTACGCCAGGATTTCGATTTTGGTTCCTTGAATTCGTCTCCCTATACCCGGCGGTGGCAGGGCTCCAACGAATTACCAGGCAATGTCACTCCTGAAAGATTGGGGGAATTCACCCGAAGCGGTTGCGGCATTTACTGGAAAAGGTGCCAGAACTGGTTGCACAAATAGCGCCGTGTCAGGGCACGACTTTAGTCGTGCCGCAAAAGCCGCATAAAACCTGGGGCATTAGCCCCAGAGGCATACTTCTCAATCTACTCGGAAGATTGATAGAACCAGTTCTACGGCTTCTTGACAGGCTGCACTGGCCCCACCTGGTCAGTGGTCGCGGAGTACAGGTGGCAGTCGTCCGTCACCTCTTTGAACCGGAGGTAGGGATGGAGAAAGAGCGCCACGCGCGCGTCGCCCGAGCCTTCGGCAAGGTCTGTGAGCCATACGCCGTCGGGTTCGGCATGGTTGTGGATGTGCAGCCAGAACCCCTTGTGCAGATCTGCCACCAGGCCCTCGCCAATCTTCAAATCCGCGACGGATTTTACGTCCAGGTTGATCACCACGCCGGTCTGCTCGTCGATTGACATTTTGCCTTACATCACTTGGGCCATGCGCTGGTATGGGTTCTTTGCTGCGAAGTGCGGATTGGGCAGAATGTCGTAAAAGAAAACGCTACGGCCGTTGACGCGCTCGCGATGCCCGTTGGCCAGCTTCACGGCTTCCAAAATGTCTTCAGCGTTCTGGTTTTCTTTGTTCTTTTCCTTTTTGGCTGTGGCCTGGTCGCTGTATTTGACGTTTCTTTCATCACGCGCTTGTCTTCCTTTTTGTTTCCTCGGGCGTGAGATCTCTGCCGTTCTTCTGGAGGGTGCGCTCGATCTCGATGCCGTTGACATAGAACAGGTCGCTGACTTCCGTCGTGGTCTTCTTCACATTGCCCCGGCTATCGGTTTCGATCGCAGTGGCCGTGACGCGGCACTCGTAACGCTCCTGCTCGGCAGCAAGTTTGCGCTGGTGGGCGAGTGCACGGTCAAGGAGTTCGGTGGCATTGGGCAGGGGAGCGTTGGGCATCGGGGCTGAGGTTTGCGCGGCTCCGGGGAGAGAGAAATGCATCAGTTGTCTTCAGGACGCTTATAGGGCTTTTGCAGATATTGGCGGGCCTCGTTGACCGCGCCCTGGGTGTTGTCGTTGGTTTGCACGGCGAGGCGGTATTCGTTGACGGCGCGGTCGCGCTGGCCAGTGATGTCGAAGATTTTCTCGATAGCTATGTAGCTCCAGACCTCGGCCCAGGAGGGCTCGTCGTCGCCGCGCAGCGAATCGCGGAAGGAGTTTACCGCGGCCTGGTAGTTGCGCTGCGTGAACAGCACTTCGCTTATGCGCTGCGCCGATGCGGCGCTCTACAGAGTCAAGGCGATGCGGCGCAAGGGTTTTCAAGTCTTTTGCGGCGATTCCTCGCCAGCGGTTTCCTTGAAATCCATGACGCAGGTAGCGTGACAAACGCCGCCGGAGATGGAATTCGAGGCGCTATACGGGCATGGTTGAGGTCGATGCCGGCTCCGGTCTCAAAAGTTGGAGCCCGGAGCACTCTCAATGGAGCAAGATCAGGAGGTCCGATACCTGGCCCTCACAGCGCGGCTTCGCCACGTTCGTCGTTGCGGATGCGAATTGCTTCGTCGATGCGACTGATGAAGATCTTGCCATCGCCGATGCGGCCGGTGCGCGCCGCGCCTAGAATCGCATTCACCACCTTGTCCTTCAAAGCATCGGTGGTCACGATCTCCAGTTTGACCTTGGGAATCAGGTCAATCGTGTACTCGCGCCCGCGATAAAACTCGGTATGCCCCTTCTGGCGGCCGTGGCCCCGGGCTTCCAGAATCGTGATGCCTTCGATGCCGGCCTCGATCAAGGCCGCTTTCACGTCGTCCAGTTTTACAGGTTGAATGACAGCTTCAATCTTGAACATATGCCGATCCCTCATTCGTTGGCCTATCAGGCCGGATATAAAAGAAGCTCCTAGCTTCTAGCTTTTCCTGCCGGAACGAAAATGATTGTTCCACCACGAAGAGGCTAGCAGCTACGTATTGAATTCGTAACCTTCTTCGCCGTGCTGCGAGAGATCGAGGCCGGCGGATTCATCGGCAGGCGACACGCGCAGCCCCATTAGACGATCGACCAGGAACAGCAGCACGAGTGTGCCGGCGATCGCCATCAGCCAGCCGATGCCGGCGCCGATCGCCTGGTTCAAAATCTGGCGCCAGTTTCCGTCGATGGCGCCCGTGCCGCGTGGCAGCCCGCTTGCGTCCTTGCCAAAAACCGCGTTGATCGCGCCTGAGGCAAAAACGCCGGTCAGCAGCGCTCCCACCGTGCCGCCGATTCCGTGTACGCCAAATGCATCGAGCGAGTCGTCGTAGCCGGCCAGCCTTTTGAACCGCAAGACCATAAAACCGCACACGAGTCCGGCAACCGCGCCGATGGCCAGCGCCGACATCGGTTGCACGAAGCCCGAAGCCTGGGTCACTGTCGCGAGGCCGGCAACGGCGCCGGAGATCGCGCCCAGGGCGGTGGGTTTGCCGTTATGCAGCCACTCGGCGAGGGTCCAGGTGAGCGCGGCGGCGGCTGCCGCAAATTGCGTGTTGATGAAGGCGCTGGTGGCCAGCGGACCCGCCGACAGAGCGCTGCCGGCATTGAAGCCGAACCACCCTACCCACAGCAGGCAGGCGCCAATAAAGCTCAAAACCATCGAGTGCGGCGGCATGGCGGTCTCGGGGTACCCGACGCGCTTGCCCAGGTAGAGAGCGCAAACCAGCGCCGAAACGCCGCTGCTGATGTGCACCACCGTGCCGCCCGCGAAGTCGAACACCGGCCAGCGGGCGCCGGGAGCGTTCGAATTCAGCAGACCGCCCACGCCCCAAATCATGTGCGCCATGGGGCAATAGACCACCAGCGACCAGAGGGACAGAAAGACAGCCATGGAGCTAAACTTGACGCGCTCGGCAAATGCGCCCGTAATCAGCGCCGGCGTGATGATGGCGAACATCAACTGGTAGACCATGAACGTCTGCTCGGGAATGGTGGCAGCGTAGTCAGGATTCGGATTCAGTGAAACGCCGCGCAAAAACAGATGCCCGAATCCACCGATGAAGGCATTGCCATGGCAGAAGGCAAGCGAATATCCCACGACGGCCCACAGCACCGTCACCAGGCCCATCATGGCGAAACTTTGCATCATGGTGCCGAGGATGTTCTTGCGCCGCACCAGGCCGCCATAGAAGAGGGCCAGTCCAGGTCCGGTCATGAGCAAAACCAGCGCCGCCGAGACCAGCATCCAGGCGTTGTCGCCGGCCGACCGGGCATCCTGCACTGCCTGTTGCAGGGCAGCAATCTGCGCCTGTGTGGCTGGCGCCCCTGCAGGCACCTGGGCCAGTGCGAGTGCGGGGAGCCCCAACACAGCAGGCAATATCAACAAATAATAAGGACGCTTATGCATACGTTTCGGCTCCAAGTGCACGTCCATCACAGCTTGCATTTGGCCGGCTAGACGCTTTCATGGCCGCGTCTCGTGTCTTTCGCAGCTTGCCGGTTGCGGGCTGCATCGAGCGCCGATCTATCGCTGCCGGTCCGTGAATTGGTTTGGATTGTGCTCCACCCATTCTCTTCAAGCATTGGGGAGAACGCAAGTGTTTTCCATCACGCTTCTGATGCAGTCCCTCATGCACGATGCGATCGAGCTGCGGGCCTACCAAACGAGAAGTCGTGCAAAATCAGCGGTCCGCGGATCAGCGTCCGTATGGCGACACGTTCCGCGCATCGCCGAAAATACACGGCAGTGTCCCTCTCAAGAGCCTTCCGCAGCTGCGCCGCATCTGACTGTATAGTGAAGCTATGGCGTCGACTGTGGAGCGAGATCGCTATCTATTCGGAGCCCTGGATAGCAGCGCAAAAAACCGCCTCAAGGTGAAAGAAACCGAGTACGGCTACGAACGGTCGGAAGGCGTGTTCCTCACCACACTGGATTTCGCCGTCAATTGGGTGCGAAAGAGTTCCATTTGGCCGGTGACCTTCGGACTGGCCTGCTGTGCAATCGAAATGATGTCGACGGGTGCCGCGCGTTACGACATTGCGCGTTTCGGCGCCGAGGTCTTCCGGCCCTCTCCGCGCCAGGCCGACCTGATGATTGTGGCCGGCCGCGTCGCGCAGAAGATGGCTCCCGTCCTGCGCCGTATTTACGATCAGATGCCCGAGCCCAAATGGGTCATCTCCATGGGTGCCTGCGCCACCTCGGGCGGCGTCTTTAATAACTATGCCTTGGTGCAGGGCGTCAATCAAATCGTCCCCGTCGACGTCTATGTCCCCGGTTGTCCTCCCCGCCCCGAGCAGCTTCTCTATGCGATCTCGCTTCTCCAAGAGAAGATCCAGCGCGAGCCGCGCAGCCTGTTGAAGACTCTCAACGCCGGTTGAGCGCTCGGCCTTCGCCTTCCCGCCCTGTGATTGTCTATTCTGAATAGAGAACCACGGGAGCTTCTCGTTGCGATGAACCGCTTGCGGCCTTTTCTTCTGAACTTGTACAAGCCTTGCGTTCCGGCCCTGTTCGTTTCACTCGTTCTGCCTCTGCTTTGCCTTCCGGTTTTGCACGCGCAAACCGCCTGGACAGTTCTCGGCCCCGACGGGGGCGACGCACGCGCCTTTGCCTCCGTGCCCGGCGAGCCCAATCACATGTATCTCGGCACCACCAACAGCTGGGTCTACGAATCGCGCGATGAAGGCGCCTCCTGGCATCGCCTGGCCAAGCTCGACCGTGGCGACGGCTTCGTAATCGACCACATTGTGGTCGATTACGCTCACCCCTCCACGCTCTACGTAGGCGCGTGGAAGAACACCGACGATGGCGGCCTGTGGATCAGCCAGGACGCCGGGCGCACCTGGCAGGAAACGCCGCCCTTTAAGGGTCAGCCGGTGCAGGCCCTCGCCCAAGCCCCCTCCGATGCGAGCATCCTCTTTGCAGGAACCCTGCAAGGCGTCTACCGCTCCGGCGACTCCGGCGCCACCTGGACTCAGATCAGCCCGCCAGGCAGCCACGAAATCCACGAAATCGAATCGCTGGCCGTCGACCCCGCCAATCCCAACATCGTCTACGCGGGAACCTGGCACCTGCCCTGGAAGACCACCGATGGCGGCAAGACCTGGCGCAACATCAAGCAGGGAATCATCGAGGACTCCGACGTCTTCTCCATTGTTGTCGACCCCGACCACCCGCGCATCGTCTACCTTAGCGCCTGCAGCGGTATTTACAAGAGCCAGAACGGCGGCCTGCTCTTCCACAAGATTCATGGCATTCCCGATGAAGCGCGGCGCACCCGCGTCCTCATGCAGGATCCCGTGAACCGCCAGATCGTCTACGCCGGAACCACCGAAGGCCTCTACAAAACCGTGAACGCCGGCAAAACCTTCGAACGTATGACCGGCTCGGACGTGGTCGTCAACGACGTCTATGTCGATCCCGGCGACTCCAATCGCGTGCTTCTCGCCACCGATCGCGGCGGCGTTTTGGTAAGCCAGGACGCAGGCGCCACCTTCACTCAGTCGAACACGGGCATCTCCGAACGCAAGATCGCGGCCCTGCTCGTTGATCGCAACGATCCTGCGCGCCTCTATGCCGGTGTGGTCAACGACAAGCAATATGGCGGCGTCTTCCGCTCCACCGATTCCGGCGCGCAATGGGAGCAGCTTGGCGCGGGCCTCGACGGCCGCGACGTCTTTGCTTTGGCGCAAACCAAGGATGGCGCCATCGTAGCCGGAACCAGCCACGGCATCTTCCTCCTCGGCTCCCCAGGCGATCCGCCGGCCTCGGCAGAAAAGCCCGCACCGGCCGAGAGTGCGCCGACAGGCGATAGCGGCAACACCTCGGCGGCTGAAGGCGCTTGGCAGCCGCGCAACACCGTCGCCAACACGCTGCTCAAGGAGTCCACCGAAAACCTCCACGGCGCCAAAGTCAACATTGAAAAACAAGTCAATGCCCCGGTCATTCAACTGGAGAGCCTCGTCAACGCCCTCGATGTCTCTGGCGACGTGTGGGTAGCGGCCACCAGCTACGGCCTCATCACCAGCCATGATCGGGGCGCCACCTGGCAAGGGGGCCCGGTGATGGGCGAGGGCAACTACCTCTCCGTCACCGCCCACGGCAACGACATGGTCGCCGCGCGCGACGACAGCGTCGTCATCTCCCACGATGCCGGCCAGTCCTGGTGGCCCATGAGCATGCCCACCATGCTTACGCACATTCATCGCGTCGCCTTTTCGCCAGACGGCGCGCTCTGGCTAGGCGCGCGCGAGGGCGTCTATTTCACGCGCAACCTAGGCAAAACCTGGATGTGGATCGATCGTCTGCCATTTAACGACGTCGACGATCTCAGCTACGACCCGGGTTCGAAACGCGTCCTCGCCAGCTCGCGGACGAGTGACGAAGTTTATGCCATCGACCCCAAAACCTTGACCTGGGTCTGGTGGCAAACCGGCTATCAGATCGCCCTGATCCGCGCCGCCGGGGACCACCTGGTCGCAGCCTCGCTCGACGACGGCGTTCTCCTCGGCCCCAAAGTCCCGCCCGCGCCCACGCCGCCTCCCGACGCGCCCGCGCAGTGAAAGAACGGGGAGCGAGTCACCAAAGTCAAGCAAATATCCGCCTAAGTGGATTTCTTGTGGGCGCTATCCCAATGAACGTGCTATACTCCCCGCAATTCCGCTGATGCCGGAGCCTTTCCCCAGGTTCCAATCCGCTTACTGCAGCTTGACCTTGGTGCGTTGATATCCACACTGGCCGTACTGGCTGGCCAGCACTTGGAGTGTCGAGGTGTCAGCGACTCAACGGACGCCAATAGGAGGCGAAATCATCATGATTGGTCAATCGAGAACGAACTTGGCAGTGAGTGTCGCGGCGTTGCTTTTGCTGGGGGCCGGCGGGCTTTCGGCGCAGGGCGGGTGCGTGACGGGAGAACCGAATAACGCATTCACCAACACGGCATTCGCGGCCCAAGCCGGAACCTTCACGGCCACCTTCGACGCGACGCCATCGATTGCCGGGATTCATGCCGTCATCGGCCTGTCGCACGGCGCGCAGACGGCATACACGGGGTTTGCCAATTCGCTCCAGTTGGAGAGCACCATCGAGGCGCGCAACGGCGGAAGTTACGACGCCGCTTCGAGCATCCCCATCGCGGCTGGAGTGACGTACCACTTCGAGCTGGTGGTGAATGTGCCGGCGCATACGTATTCGATTTACGTGACGCCGAACGGCGGAGCGCAGCTGACGGTGGGAACCAATTACGCGTTTCGCACGGAGCAAGCCAAAGTAGCGAGTTTGGACCACTGGGGGGTGCGCGTGAACACGTCGCCCGGCGGAACAATGACGGTGTGCAATTTTGCGATCGTGTCGACGCCGCCTACATCCGACTTCTCGCTGACGGCAACGCCGGCAACCCAGACGGTGACGGCGGGCAGCAGCACAACTTACACAGTGAGTGTTGCAGCGCAGAACGGGTTCACGGGGGCGGTGACGCTGGCGGCGAGTGGGTTGCCCAGCGGGACCACGGCCAGCTTCAGCCCGGCATCGGTGAGCGGTTCGGGATCGTCCACGCTGACTATCGCAACAGGCAGTTCAACACCGGCGGCGACTTCGACGCTGACCATCACCGGAACGAGCGGAAGCTTGAGCCACAGCGCAACGGTGAGCTTGACCGTGAACGCGGCGGCGCAGGCGAATTTCTCGCTGGCGGCGGCGCCGGCAACCCAGACGGTGACGGCGGGCAGCAGCACAACGTACACAGTATCGGTCACCGCGCAGAACGGGTTCACGGGGGCCGTAATGCTGAGCGCGAGTGGGCTGCCCAGCGGGGCCACGGCCAGCTTCAGTCCGGCGTCGGTGAGCGGTTCGGGATCGTCCACGCTGACTATCGCGACCGGCAGCTCGACAGCGACGGGGACTTCCACCCTGACCATCACGGGGACGAGCGGGAGCTTGAGCCACAGCGCAACGGTGAGCCTGGCGGTTACCGGGGGCGGGGGCTCATGCCTTAGTGGCATTCCGAACTGGGCCACAGGCGTGACCTATGCCGTAGGGGCGTTAGTGATTTACGACGGCGTGGAGTACAAGTGCATCCTGGCGCATACGTCCGAGCCGGGTTGGCAGCCGCCGAGCGTACCGGCGCTCTGGCAACCGGTGTCCAATCCCTGCGCGGATTTCTCGCTGACCGCGACCCCGGCCAGCCAGACAACGCCCGCAGGGTACAGCACGAGCTACACGGTGACTGTAACCGCGGTGAGTGGGTTCACAGGCTCGGTGGCCCTGAGCGCGAGCGGGCTGCCCAGCGGGGCCACGGCCAGCTTTAGTCCGGCGTCGATAACCACGTCGGGAACGGCGACATTGACGATAACGACGGCTAGTACAACCCCTGTTGGCAGTTCCACAGTGACGATCACCGGGACGAGCGGCAGCCTGACCCACAGCGCCGCCGTGACCCTGGCAACCACCCCACCCAAGCCGGACTTCGCAAATTCGGTCACACCGGCATCGGAAACCGTGATCGCGGGCCGGAGTGGCAGTTACACTGTGACCATAACTGCGGAGGATGGGTTTACCGGCTCGATTTCGTTGAGCGCGAGCGGGCTGCCCAGCGGCGCCACAGCCACCTTCACTCCCGCGTCGGTGAGCGGTTCGGGATCGTCCGTTTTGACGATATCGACCAGCGGTTCGACTCCCGACGGCACCTACGCGCTCACCGTCACCGGAACCAGCGGGAGTCTGACGCATACCGCGAGCGTGGAGCTCCAGGTGAGTCCGGTCCCAACGGGGTACGCCAGACTTGGCTACTTCCCGCAGTGGGGTATTTACGGGCGGGGCTATTACGTAAACGACTTGATCTCTACAGGCGCCATCAACAAGCTGACCCACGTGATCTACGCGTTTGAGAATATCGATCCGACCAACTTAACTTGTCTTAGCGGGGTGGTGCAAAGCATTGGAAGCGACCCCGAAGGGGTGGACCAGGGCACAGGCGCCGGCGACGCTTACGCCGACTACGGCGACCCATTCGCCAGTAACACAGTGGGTGGCCAGCCAGATTCCTACAACGACCCGATCGTCGGCAATTTCTACGAGCTTAAGAAGCTGAAGGCTGCCTATCCCAATGTGCAGATTTTGGTGTCGTTGGGCGGCTGGACCTACTCGAAGTTCTTCAGCGATGTGGCGGCTACCGACGCTTCCCGCAAGAAGTTTGTCAGCTCCTGCATCGACATTTACATGAAGGGAAATATCCCGGTCTACAGCGGCTTTGGCGGCGCGGGCACGGCGGCCGGCATCTTTGACGGCTTTGACATCGATTGGGAGTGGCCGGGAGGCGACTTTGGACACCCGGGCAACCACTTTAACACTACGGCCGACAAGGAGAACCTGGTCCTGTTGCTAAAGGAGTTCCGTACGGAGTTGGATGCTCTGGGCACCGGGCACCACCCGCTCACCGCGTTCACCCCTGCCGATCCGGTCAAGCTGGCGGCCGGGTGGGATCTCACCCAGCTTCCCGGGATCCTGGATTACTTCGATGTGCAAGGGTACGACTTCCACGGGGCGGGCAGCGATAATTCCTGGGAGCCGAACATCACCGGGAACTCCGCGCAACTGTACCAGCCGCCTAGCGACCCCCATCCCAACGACTTCACGGTGGACGGGGCAATCCAGATGTATCTGAAGGCCGGCGTCGATTCCAAGCAGGTCAACATGGGGCTTCCGTTTTACGGTCATGGCTGGCAAGGGGTGGCGGCCAATGCCGATAACGGCGATTGGTCGACCGCCAATGGCGCAGCATGTGGGCAGTTCGGCTGCGACATCAATGACGCGAACACATGGAACACCGACGGGCCTCCGCCACAAATCACGCTAGCCGCCGCGGTTCCCGGTTGCACGCAGCACTACGACCCGGTGGCGGTCGCGACATGGTGCTTTACCGGCAACGGCGGGCAATTCTGGTCTTACGACGATCCCGTAGCGCTCGCTGCCAAGATGGGTTACGTCAAGAACTTCAACCTGGGCGGCATCTTCATCTGGGACATGTCCGGCGACAACGGCCCACTAATGACGGCGATCGACACGGGACTCAAATAACCGGCGCGGCTTCTTCGCAAATCCAGAGTACGTGTATCCCGAAGCCACTGCACTCAAGCCGGCGCGGCCAACCCGGGGCTCCAACGGCAGGTCTTCGTCGTTGGGGCGGTTCTCCAATTCCCGTCGAATCTTTGGACCGAGCGATGCGGCGTTTTCTTGAAGGAAAGCGCCGCCTGACCGCAGCGGCTTCGTTCTACACCAATTGGAGAACCGCCATGAGGCCGCGCGCTCAAAACCGGATTCGTGCAACCAGTTTTAGGGACTCAGAGGGCAAAGAAAGGAAGGAAGAAGTGAGAGAGAAGCAGCTCTCGGATTCGCGCGATTGACTTGGCTCTGGCCGGATTCAATAATCGAAGAGGATGAATATTTATGAGGAGATCGTGAAGTTGCAACGCGCGGGGCGGCGCGGGGCGGTAGCCACCATTGTGAACTCGCGCGGCTCGATCCCGTCGTTCGAGAGCGCCAAAATGCTGGTGCGCGACGACGGTTCGATGGCCGGCACCATCGGCGGGGGCTGTGTGGAAGCCGAAGTGTGGCAGGCGGCGCGCGAGGTGATGGCGCAGGAGAAGCCGCGCAGCCTTAGCTTCGACCTCAACCAGGACCCTAAGTACGACACCGGCCTGGTGTGCGGGGGCACGCTCGAAGTCTTCATCGAGCCGGTTCTGCCCGCAGCTCTGCTTTACATTTTTGGCGCCGGGCACGTGGCGGTTGAGCTTTTCAAAGCCGCGCGCAATGCGGGTTTCGAGAGCATCGTGGTTGACGACCGCGAGACCTATGCCAACGCCGAGCGTTTTCCCGGCGCTGTTGAGATCGTCGCCAAGGATTTCGACGAGGCGCTAAGGGAACTGGCGCCCGCCGAGGCGTCGTACATCGCGATCGCCACGCGCGGCCATCGCGACGACATGCGCGTTCTGCGCTGGGCAGTGCAGACCCCGGCGCGCTACATCGGCATGATCGGTTCTAAGCGGAAGGCGATTACGGTTTTTCGGGAGCTGACACGCGAGGGGCTCAAGCCCGAACTCTTTGACCGCGTGCACTCGCCGGTTGGCCTCGACATTGGCGCCGTGACGCCTGAGGAAATCGCCGTCTCCATCGTAGCCGAGCTGATCGGCGTACGCCGCCGCACCGAACGCGCTCTGCCGCACATGAGCTGGTTCCAAAGCGGCCGGCACATGGCTTCCACCGAGCCGTCGCCGGGGGAAAGGGAATCCGCCCAGACCGGAGCACCTGGTCTCTGATCTCTGGCCCGTATCTTCTTAGCTCCCTCGTTTGTTTGTTCCCTTGCTCGCCGGCTTGCACGGCGCTATCTTCATTTCTATGCAACAATCCATCCAACTGGGCGGCCTGGTTCTCGCGGCGGGCGACTCAACGCGCATGGGAAGCGATAAGGCGATGCTTCCCTGGCCCCCGCAACAACCCGACACAACGGATCCTCCGCGTCACACATTGCTCTCTGCCGCGCTTGTAGCCTTCGATCCGTTTACAAATGTCAGCGTGGTCGTCGCCGGCCAGAATGCCGATGCCATCGCCACTGTGGTTGGCGCCTGTGGCGCGTATCTGGTGCGAAACCCCGCTCCTGAAAAAGGCCAGTTCAGCTCGCTGCAAATCGGTCTGCGCGCCATCCTCGATCACGGCGCCGAAGCCGCCATCATCACACCCGTTGACTGCCCTCCGCTGAGCCCTGCCTCGCTCGAGCTTCTGCGCTACGCCTTCCTCGATGCCGTCAGCTCCGGCTCCTTGGCTGTGGTGCCCGAACACGAGGGAAAGCACGGTCATCCGCTCTTCGCCAGCCGCGAGCTGATCGACGCCTTTCTCAACGCGCCCAACACCGGCAACGCGCGCGACGTCCTTCACACCCACGCCGACCGCGTCGCTTATATCGCGGTTCCGGAATCGCTCGCGCAGGCGGGCATGAACACGCCAGAGGACTACGCTGCCGGCGGCGAATCCAAGGCTGGCGAGTCTGCCGGTGATGCCGTAGAATCTCGATGATCCTGCACTCTCGATATGATTCCGCAGAAACGGGGCCGAGATGATGCTCTTCACCGCCGTTCGAACCAACCATGTGCTGCCGATGGCTGGTGGCGGCATAAAATGGACCGCAGTTGTCTTGTCCATCGGCGTTTCAGGAGTTGAGGAATGAAAGCCGCGACGCAGCGTAAGGCTCTGGTTTGCCTCGTATTGAGCGCTGCAATCTCCATTACCTGGGGTTCAGTTATTGCGAGGAACTCCTATTCCGGGATGGGGGGCCTCAAGGCGATCTATTACGGGGCGCGCTGCCTGATGGAGCATAGCGATCCATACAATCCTGCCGTGTTACAGCAGGAGTATTGGGCAGAAGGAAACACATTCCCGGTGAATCCAACCGAGGCGGACTTATTTCGACGTGGGATGCTGGTGTGCGTGAACCTGCCCACGTCCCTGTTTCTCATTGCACCGCTTGCGATGTTGCCGTGGAAGATTGCTGCCTCGATTTGGATGGTGCTGGATGCGGTGAGTCTCTTGATGGCCGCTTTCCTCATCTGGATGGCCGCCAAGGATTATGCCCTGAAGCCGGCCACGCTTTTGACCTGTCTCCTGCTTGCGAACGTCGAAATTGTTCTGGCGCTGGGGAACCTTGCCGGAATAGTGACCGGTCTCTGCATCATCGCAGTCTGGTGCTTTCTTGAAGAGCGCTTTGTGCGCGCGGGAGTCATTTGTCTGGCCGTCAGCCTCGCCCTCAAGCCGCACGATGGGGGCCTAGTGTGGCTCTATTTTTTGCTTGCGGGGGGTGTGCATCGCAAACGGGCTCTACAGACTCTGGTGGTTGTCGCCGTGCTAATGCTGCCGGCCATTCTCTGGGTTTCTCGTGAATCTCCGCAGTGGCCCCTGGAGTTGCGCGCGAACATGCACGCGCTTTCGGCGCACGGCAGTGTGAATGACCCCGGGCCGGATTCGATGACGTTTCGCTCTGTCGATCATGTGATCAGCCTGCAGTCGTCGTTCAGCCTCATTCGTGATGAGCCGCGCTTCTACGATCTTGCCAGCTACATAACCTGCGGATTACTCCTTCTTGCCGGCGCCATTTGCGTGTTCAAGGCGCGCCTGACAAAGCAGAATGCATGGCTTGCGCTTGCAGCTGTCGCAGCGCTTTCAATGCTGCCCGTCTATCATCGGGCATACGACGCAAAATTGCTCCTGCTTGCCGTTCCCGCTTGCGCGATGCTATGGCGTGAAGGCGGGCGTGCGAAGTGGGTTGCAGGCCTGATGACCACCCTGGCGCTGGCGTCCACCGCAGATGTCCCGTTGACGATCCTTCTAGGCATCATGAAAGGCGTGCAAGGCGGCATTCACGGCGCGTGGGGAAAGCTATTGACGGCTTTTGCCTTCCACCCGGCACCGCTGGTTCTTCTGGCGACGGGAATCTTCTATCTTTGGGCGTATTTCCGGCGCACAGCCCATGAAGGACGAGGATCTGCAGATGCGTGCGAGTCACTTGGCACTGCGGTCGCGACGAAGGGCGGGTGTCTTTGACGAGCACGAGTTCGAGTTGCTTGCCGGGTTCTATACCGCTGTTTTTCCGTGGACGTGAAGGGTTTTGTTGAGCCATGGTATTGCCCTCTGAAATAATGCCGAGTCAATTTCTCTGGGAAACTGAATTCGGGTTGACGGCGATTGCCGTGCTGGCGGCATTCATCTGGCCGAAGCTCGGCGGGAGATTTTTGAACGCACGGAGCGCGCCTTTGGACAACTGTCACGTCGCAGAGGAATATCGGTATATGTAGGTTTGAGTGTGATTGTCTTGCGAGTGGCATCGCTTCCACTGTTCCCCGTCCCATTGCCTTTCGTGCCCGAGGATTTTAGCTTTCTGTTGTCCAGCGACACCTTCGCGCACGGGCGCCTCACGAACCTTGCCCCAACCACGTGGACACATTTGAAAGTATTCACATCGATATGCGGCCAACATATCAGTCGATGTACCTCCCGGGGCAGGGGCTACTTCTGGCAGCTGGGCAAGTTCTGGTGGGCCAAGCGTGGACTGCTTTGCTGGCAATGGATGGATTGATGTGCGCGGCCCTGAACTGGGCATTGCTGGGCTGGTTGCCTCAGAGATGGGCGCTCCTCGGCGGGGTGATTGCAGTGCTGCGTATTGGCTTGTTCAGCTGTTGGATCAACACCTACCACGGCGCAGCACTGCTGGCAGCATTTGGCGGTGCGCTGGTGCTGGGTGGCTTGCCGCGATTGACGAAGACAGCGCGGTTCCGGTATGGCCTATCGATGAGCGCGGGGATAGCCATTTTGATTCTGACACGACCCTACGAGGGACTTCGCTTGTGCCTGCCTGTGGCTGTGGTTTTTGGCTGGCTGGATCATGAAGGGAAAGAACATGTCTCCGTCGGAAATTGTCGCGCGCCGCGCCGTGGCGCCGCTCCTCTTGATCTTCGTTACAGTGACATGGCTGGGCTACTACGACTGCAAGGTCTTTGGAGGCCCGCTTACGCTTCCGTACACGGTCAATCGCGAAACCCATTCGATGGTGCCGTATTACATTTGGCAGAATCCCCGGCCCGAGCCTGCCGATCCCGATTCTGCCATGCGCGCTTTCTACAAAGTCGAGTTGGCGATCTGCGAGCAGGAACGTTCCGTGAAGGGCTATCTCCTTTGGATGGTAGCAAAAGTCGTGTTCCTGGTGCCGTTCTTCACGGGAGTGATCCTTCTTGTCCCGCTGGTCATGGCTCGGCGGGCTTTTGGGGATCGGCGCCTACGCTTACTGGTGGTGTGTGTGCTGGTTCTAGTCGCCGGGATGGCAATCGGGATCTATTTTGAAGCCTACTATCTGGCGCCTTTTGTCGCGGCCATGTACGCAGTTGAACTGCAAATGATGCGCCACCTCCGGGTAGGGAGGAACGGACAAAGCACTGTGGGGCTCGCATTGACGCGGTTCATAATCACGGCTTGCGTGGTAATGACAGGCGTTCGAGTGCTGTTTGCGCCACTTCATCTTGAGCCTGCGGAGGGGAACCCTGGGAAGTGAAATTTCACCTGGTACGGTCCGCAGCACTTTGGTACCGAACGGGCACAGATCGAGGCCAGATTGAGCCGATTGCCGGGGGGACAACTAGTAAATGTGCGTTAATGGAGTAGTCACTATCCAGTAGATGAATGGGTGTACAACGGGCCAGCATCGATAGCGCGAAGGTTGTGTGGGCAAGGGATCTTGGACCGCGCGACAATCAGGAGTTGATCCGCTGCTACGCAGACCGCACGTTGTGGCTAGTGGAACCGGATGCGATTCCTGCGCGGGTATCGCCATATCCGATACAGGAAATGAAGTGATTCCAAGACGGATGCAGAAAAGCCCCGATCCTAACGCCGACGGAGTGTTGCGGAGGTAATCATTTGGTATGAGCGTATCCCCTGGGCCACAACCCACGATCTCACTTATGACGATCGAGTTTTGGACGACTGCCATTGCATGCGCACTATCATTCACCTGGCCGCATTGGGGGCTGCGATGGTATGCTCGCATCGAGGCGGCGTGTCAGCGGCTAGCGTATCGTAAAGGTCTGGCAGTTGCCAGCGTGGGCCTGAGTGTGATCGCACTTCGCCTAGCCATACTTCCACTTTTCCCGATTCCACTTCCCTTCGATTCGGACGATTTCAGCACGCTGCTTGCGGCGGATACGTTTGTTCATGGGCGGCTGACGAACCCAACGCCCGCGATGTGGACGCACTTCGAGACAATTCACGTCTCGATGCAACCCACGTATCAGTCGATGTATTTTCCGGGGCAGGGCCTGCTGCTCGCCGCTAGTAAGGCAGTTTTCGCATGTTCGTGGATTGGCCAGTTGCTGGCCAGTGCGCTGATGTGCGCCGGTCTGTGTTGGATGTTGCAGGCTTGGCTACCCCCGAACTGGGCTCTGCTAGGCGGTGCGATAGCTGTTCTTCGCCTAGGCATCTTCAGCTATTGGACAAACACGTACCATGCCACGGGAGCGCTTGGTGCCCTGGGCGGGGCGCTGATCTTGGGAGGGCTTCCGAGATTGATGAGGAACGCGCAGGTTGGCTATGCGCTGCTTATGGGAGTGGGCGCCGCAATCCTGATCCTTACCCGGCCATACGAGGGCCTTCTGCTGTGCCTGCCTGTCGTTTTCGTGCTGGCGCGCTCGAAGAACCGGCCGAGCGCGAGAAAGACCGGACTGCTCGTCGTGGCACCATTAGCGGTAATTCTGACCGCGTGCGCGTGGTTAGGCTATTACGACTACCGTGCTTTTGGGAATCCGCTGACGCCGCCTTATGCGGTAAATCGCGCCCAGTATGCAATGGCTCCGTATTTTATCTGGGAGCATCCGCGGCTAGAGCCAACTTACCGGCACGCTGCAATGCGAAGCTTCTATGAGAAGGAGGAGATGGGGTTCTATCGGTTGATCTATTCACCCGTGGGATTTGTGCCATACACAATTGGGAAGGCGGTATTCACACTGCAGTTCTACACGGGCTTCGTTCTGCTGATTCCGCTCATCATGGTGCGACGAATCTTTCTGGATCGCCGCATCCTGCCTCTGGTGGTGTGCACCTTGGTTTTAGCGGCCGGATCGATCGTCGAGATCTTTCTGTTACCGCACTACGTTGCTCCGCTCACACCGGCCTTCTACGCGATTGGATTACAGGCTATGCGCCACTTGCGAGTGTGGAAGCTAGAAGGCAAAGCTGTGGGGCGTGCGATGGCGCGGATGGTAGTAACGTTATGTGTTCTCCTTGCAGGCGTGCGGCTTTTTGCAGAACCTCTCCGCATGGCTCCTTCGGAATGGCCGCCCAGCAATTGGCTCTTCGCGTGGTATGGGCCAGAACATTTCGGCGTGGAACGAGCGCAGAGTGAGTCTTGGCTCGATCAGCAACCTGGCAAACAACTCGCAATCGTGCGCTATTCCAGCGGCCACAATCCACTAAACGAGTGGGTGCACAACGGCGCCGATATAGGCAATGCCAAAGTGATTTGGGCAAGGGATATGGAACCTGGCGGGAATTTGGAACTGATCCGGTACTATCGGGACAGAAGCGTGTGGCTGGTAGAGCCGGACGCGGTTCCAGCGCGGGTTTCGCCGTATCCGCTTGAGGAGACCAAGTAATGATCAATGGAAAGAGGGTCGCGGTGGTGATGCCGGCGTACAACGCCGAAAGGACCCTGGAACAAACTGTGCGGGAACTGTCGGACGTGGTAGACATTAAGATTCTGGTCGACGACTCCAGCAAGGACAAGACGGCGGAGCTTTCCCGCGAACTGGGCGTGCAGACGTTCATTCACGATGCCAACTACGGGTACGGGCGCAATCAGCAGACTTGCTATCGCGAGGCGCTAAAGGCAGGTGCGGACATTGTGGTCATGGTGCATCCCGATTATCAATACACGCCGCTCCTGGTCCCAGCGATGGCCGGGATGATCGCAAGCGGCGTCTACGATATGGTTCTGGCATCGCGCATTCTCGGCGGCGGTGCTCGCAAGGGCGGTATGCCCTTTTACAAATACGTTTCAAACCGACTGCTGACGGCGTTTCAAAATCTCTTTCTGGGCGTGAAGCTCTCGGAATATCACACGGGGTTCCGTGCCTTCTCGCGCGAACTGCTTGAAACGCTGCCGCTGCTCGAGAACTCAGACGACTTCGTGTTCGACAACCAGATGATCGCGCAGGCCGTCATGTTCGGCTTTCGCATCGGCGAGATTTCGTGCCCCACGAAGTACTTTAAAGAGGCTTCTTCGATCAATTTCAAGCGCAGCGTGAAGTACGGCCTAGGCGTGCTGGCGACGACGATGAGTTTTGTAGCGCACAAGATGGGGATTCGCCGCGTGCCGCGGTATAAGCCCGGCGAGAAAAAACTGCCGAGCCGCTACTATTTTGAGACAGGGCACGGCCGCTAGGATCTTTGCCGTCTGGAAAGACTGTCGATGTGGGGGGACGAAGAAATATGAAGCCATGGCTGAAATACCTAACACTTGCCGCTGCTGCTTCTCTCTATCTGTTTCCGTTTATGCGCTACGTGTTCGTGGGTTCCGACGAGGGGATTCTGCTTGTCGGAGCGGAGCGGATCGTCAACGGGCAGGTCTACGCGCGCGATTTTTTCGAGGCGGTGGGGCCGGGCACGTTTTATCTGTTGGCGGCTTGGTTCAAGGTTTTTGGCGTTTCTTTCATCGCGGCACGGATTTACCTGGCCCTAACGCTATTGGGGACGAGTGGGCTAGTTTTCTTTCTGTCCCGACGCCTGTGCGGAAATCTCTGGCCGATCCCATGTACCCTCTTTTTGGGAACCTACTTAGGTCTGCTTTCTGATGGTGTCAGTCATCATTTTGATAGCAACTTTTATGCGCTGCTGGCTGTAGTTTTTATGATTGTTTGGCATCAGAAGCGAAGAGGTTTTCTTCTGATTATTTCCGGAGTCTGCCTCGGGATCTCCACCTGCATCTTGCTGCATAAAGGCATACTGCTGCTGTGTGCGGTCCTTGTCTGGATCGTGATCCGGCGAAAGCATGATCCGGGACGAATTACTGCGGCTATCTTCGTTTTGACGAGTTATCTTGCTACGGTAGGATTCGCGCTGCTTTATTTCTATCGTGAAGATGCGCTTCAAGTTGTGATCTTTGATGACTACATCTTTCCTTTACGGCGATACGTATCTGTAAATTCGCTAACCTATGCGCATGGCTTGTTCGGAAACGGCATATTTGCATTCTGGTCCGGATTGTTCCGGCATACAACGTGGGGAATAATTCTGTCTCTAGATTTGATTTTACCGTTTCTTCTAATCGCATCTTTGCCGCTTTTGGTC
>Ga0335078_10002612_pt1 | contig 27165 bp, 27 predicted proteins | sample Lox_Sample_32_FD_206711 | JGI IMG/M metagenome (GOLD analysis project Ga0335078, IMG submission 206711) | Soil microbial communities from Loxahatchee National Wildlife Refuge, Florida, United States - Lox_Sample_3.2 | ecosystem: Environmental > Terrestrial > Soil > Wetlands | place: USA... | reverse complement strand
ACGACTCGACCTGCCCGCCCACCAGCCGCAGCATTCACAACCTCCCCAACCAAGAAAGTGACCATTTGCAGGCCGAATTTTCTTGATCAGCCCGGACAGAACCACCGACTATTTCCGGGGGAAGTAGCTAGTACGAGCGGGGCAGCCCGAGGACGTTGTGTCCGACGAACGCCTGCACTAGGTTGTTCGACACCGGTGCTACCTGGTAGAGGCGGGTCTCGCGGAACTTGCGCTCGATGTCGTACTCCTCGGCGAAGCCGAATCCGCCGTGCGTGTCGACGGCGGCGTTGGCAGCGGCGAACGACGCCTCGGAGGCCAGGAACTTCGCCATGTTGGCCTCGGCGCCGCAGTCGAGTTGCTGCTCATAGAGCCAAACGGCTTTCCACCGCATGAGGCTCGCGGCTTCGAGCGCCATGTGAGCGCGGGCCAGTGGGAACTGGACGCCCTGGTTGGAACCGATCGGGCGACCGAAGACCCTGCGCTCGGATGCGTAGGCGGCGGCGCGGTCGACGAGGAAGCGTCCGTCGCCGATGCACTCGCTGGCAATCAGGATCCGCTCGGCGTTCATGCCGGTGAGGATGTACTTGAATCCCTTGCCTTCCTCGCCGATGAGCGCGTCGGCAGGCAGGGTCAGGTCGTCGAAGAACACCTCGGTGGTCGAGTGGTTCATCATCGTCTTGATCGGGTTGATCGTCAGTTGCGACCCGCGGTCGCGCATGTCGACGAGAAACACCGAGAGGCCGTCGGTCTTTTTGGCCACCTCAGCCTGCGGCGTGGTCCGGGCCAAGAGGATCATCAGATCCGACTGGAGCGCGCGCGAGGTCCACACCTTTTGGCCGTTGACGACCCAGCCGTCGTCGGTGTGAGTCGCACGCGTCTTGATCGACGTCGTGTCGGAGCCGACATCAGGCTCGGTGACCCCAAACGCCTGCAGGCGCAGTTCGCCGGCGGCAATCGGCGGCAGCCAACGCTGCTTCTGCTCATCGCTACCGTGGCGCAGGAGAGTGCCCATCACGTACATCTGGGCGTGACAGGCGCTCGGGTTGCCGCCCGACACGGCGATCTCCTCAAGGATGACCGCCGCGGAGCTCAGCGAAAGGCCGGATCCGCCGTATTCCTCGGGGATCAGGGCGGCGAGCCAGCCGTTGTCGGTGAGCGCGCGAACGAACTCGTCGGGGTAGCGGTCCGGCTCCAGCGAACGCCAGTACTCGCCGGGAAAGGTCTCGCACAGTTGGCGTACGGCCGCGCGAATATCCTTGAGATCGTCAGCGATCGTGAAGTCCATGATCAATCGTGGTTTCTCTTGGTCGTGATTGGACTCGCGGGCCGCTCGACACATGAGCTCGCGCGCCTTCTATCAAGGTGGTCTGTGCGCTGAACCGACTCCAAACGGACGACGCAGACTCTGAAGCTGCGCACGAAGCTCGATCGGCGGTTGTCCCTGCAACCGGATGGTCATAGTCGCGAGCGAAGTCACCACCTTCAACCCGCTCGACCTTGATCACGCGCGCGCCGAGGTCCGCAAGCTGCAGGGAAGCGAGCGATGCGGCGACGGCCTGCTCCAGACTGACGACGACCACACCCTCGAGGGCTGTTCACCGCTGGGTAGTGGCGATGCTGGGCCACCGCTGGCCACGCTCGTTCCTGCCGAGGCGGCTCATCGGGGATGTGAATAGCAAATAGACATTTGCCGCGTCAGCGGACAATATACATTTGCCAAGCCGACTATCACCTGTCGAAAACGACAACTACAGGCTAGGTACAGCTCGACATGACTAGAGACGTAGGTTGATCAGATGAAGCAATCCCACCTGAATTGCTCCGCAGATCACCCCAGGCCGACCGAGCTACCGGCACCGGCCCCGCCGAGACGTCGGACGAAGAAGAATTGTGAGTTCCGACCCAGGCTGTCGAACGCGAGCATCGACAGCCTCAGTGAGGTCGCGGTTTCAGCTCGCTCCAGTGGGCTGCTGACGGCCGGGTGAGAGCGAGTCGCGCTCGCCGATCGGTCTGCGATCGACACGTTGGCCGCCGCCGCTGCGGCGCGCGGACGAGAGGAGGTGACCCCCGCCCGCATGCTCGACCACGCCGGACGGATCGCCGTGCTCGCGCACTTGATCGACTTCGACGACCTGCACATTCCGACGACGACACACAGCAGCGCTGTGTGCGTTCTGGCTGCGATCGCCACCGGCAGCGGCGCGGAGGCGTACCTCAGCGGAGCGGGCGTTATGGCAAGGCTTGGAGCGATCCCAGTTGGCGCACTACGAGGTGGCTGGCACGCCACCTGTACCGCCGGCGCCCCTGCCGCTGCAGTCGCACTCGGCCTCGACGCGGTGGGCATCGAATCGGCGATTGCGTTAGCGGTTCTCGCGGCCGGAAGGGTCAATCGAGCGTTCGGAACGATCGCCAAATCGCCGCACTTGGGCTTCGCCGTTCACGCCGGCCTTCGCGCGGCGCGCCTCGCGGGGGCGCGAGCGGACGGCGCGGTGGTGCCTCAATGGTTAGCGTTGGTCGGCGGCACGGCCCTTCCGCAACCGTCTGAGCCCTCGATCCCGGCCAGATTGGCGTTCAAGGTCTTCCGTTGCCGCTCTAAGCTCCTCGGCCAATCGGAGCGGTCCCCAACGCGGTCGGCGAGCGGCGTCTCGCGCCGAGCGATGTTCAGGAGATCGTGCTGCGCACCCCACTCGCTGCCTTGCGCCGCGTCATCCATTCACGTCCAACGACCGGACTCGAAGGGAAGTTCAGCCTCGAATACGGAGTTGCCGCGGTGATCCTCGACGGCGCTCCCGGCCTCGCCAGCTTCACCGACGAAGGAGTACGCGAGCCGACGCCCAGAAGCTCACTCGGAAGGTGCGTCCCGAAACGACGGAAGGCGGCGAGGATCTTGTCACGGGCAGCCCCGAGGTCGAGTTGCGGCACACTGGAGGCCGCGTCGTGGGGACGGTTCTTGCCGCGCCCCCGGGGTCGCCAGATCGACCACTCGGTCCTGTGGAGCTGACTCGAAAGGCACGGGACTGCCCGGCGACGATGACGCCGCGGCGATTCTGTATGTCGGCTGGATGGACGCGAGCAGGTTGCTCGCCCCGATGGCTCGGCACATGACCAGAGTGGGAACTTCGTGCTTGTACCGCAGCTTCGAGCGTTGGGGAACGCTTTGGAAACACCTCGATCCAGCCGCGCAGTCCCGAGCGACTGGCATGCTCCGCCGGTCGCGTGAAAGTCGCGTCCGCGGATCACGCGTATCGCCCGAACTTGCCGTCCTCAGCTCCGAGCACAAGACCTGCGTCTCGCGTGCGCGGCGCCCGCGGCGACTAGGCCCTGGAGCTGGGGGTCGCCCTCGCGTGCGAGCTCCGCCGTCCTCCGGCGTGGTCACGTTCGCTCGCAGCCGCTCGCGGGTAGCGAGCTGCCGGTCCCGGCTGACATGGCCGCGATGGTGATCGGCATGCAGACTAGGGTGGGCCGCCGACGCCAGTCCGCCGGGCAGCGCTTGAGCCGGGACGTCTCGAGCGGCAAGATCAGCGCACCATGACCGAGCCCAGCCTCGGCGACCAGCTCTAGGAACCCGAGCCAGCCGTTGCTGTACGTGCCCGTGCGTCCAACGTCCTCGTCGACGACTGCGATCGAACCCGCCGGCTATCCCAGCTCGGCCGCCCGCTCGCGCGGCGTGTACCGCCGAGCTCCGCCGGCGTCACGTGGCCCGGCTAGGTCGAGTCCGGTAGCATGAATCATCCGATGTCGCCTGCGGACCGGAGCCGGACGAGCTGCTCTGGTGGTACCGCCGCATAGCTGCTAGATCTGCGGGTGGCCTGCTGAAGCGAGGTCCGATCAACAGGTCGGCACACCGTCATTGCGACCGGCCTTGTCGCCTCGGGCTAAGCGACCACTCCCCCCAGCAGAGTATTGGTCCGGGGACGCGGGCCTGGCGAGAACCGCACGTTACTACTGTCGACTCGGGCAGTTGCCGAGGCGGTGCCGACGGGCGTAGCTTAGCGTACTGCCGCGGCGCGCTGGCAACGGCTCGGTGCGGATGACCAAAAGACGAGGAGAGAGTTCGTTACGCCGGTTAGCCGCAATGGCAGCGTTACCGTGTTACTTGTAGTCGCGCTGTCGCCTGAACGGTTGAGACCCTGCGCGGGTGAAACCAACTCGTACAGTCAGAGGCCTGTTGTTTAGGGATAGATCTGTAATCAGGGGAGAGTAATGAGGAGAGGTCGGTGAAGGTTCAATTCCGCGAGACCACGTGGAGTAAGCAAAACAGCACAGAAGTCGCTGTCGCGGAACAGGCTGGCTGCGACGCCGTCTCGGTGCCGATGGAGGAAGCTGAGTCGCGAACTCCTGCGTCCATCGCAGCTCCACATGGTCGAGCTCTGCCGGCCGACCCTCGCCAGATAGGCCCGCAGAAACTCGGCCGTAGTGTGTTGAAGCGGAGCCTTTTCTCGCTGGTGGGGTCTCGGACGGGCGCCCCCGGGGCTGCTCCCAGAGGCGTGTCGTTGGCCGGGCAGCCGTGCCGGCCCATTTGCGCCAACCGGTTTGCGCCGGGTCTGGGCGTTACAGCGGCCGGCCACGCCGCCGGTCAGTTCGACCGTTTGACGGGCGACAAAATGAGACTCATCCACCCAACGCCCAATCGGACTCTACCGTCGCGTCGCCGTAAGGATCATCAATGACCCAATACCTTCCATATGTCATAGCCGGCCTGGTGTCGGGAGTCATTTACGGGCTTTCGGGCACAAGCCTGGTGATGACGTACAAGACGTCTGGCATCTTCAACTTTGGCCAGGGCGCAATGGCGACGGCCGCTGCGTACGTGTTCTTCTTCCTGGAGGTTCGCAGCGGCGTCAACTGGGTCTTGTCGCTGGTCCTGGTCGTCTTCATCGTGGGCCCGCTCATGGGATTTGCCATGGAGCGGCTCACGAGACGACTGGCCCATCAGCGGCCCCAGTGGAAGATCGTCGGCACGATCGGGCTCGTTCTTGTCGTGCAGGGAATCGGAACTATCGTCTACGGGCCACAAACCATCCCGGTGACCCAGTTCCTCCCGGGCGCCAACAGCGGATTCACGGTCTTCTCGGTGGTGATCAATTGGAGCCAGGTCGTCGTGATCGTGATCGCGGTCGTGCTGATGCTCGCCCTTCTGATCATGTTCCGGTTTACCCGCCTTGGCATCGCCATGCGGGCCGTCGTCGAGGACCCAGACTTGGCGAGCATGGACGGTATCAGCCCCGTACGTGTGCGTCGGATCGCGTGGGTCTTGGGCTCGTCGATCGTTGCGCTGTCGGGCGTGCTTCTTCTCCCGCTGGTCGGCCTGGATCCGCTCGTCATCACGTTGCTGGTGATCGTCACGTTCGCGGCGGCGGCGATCGGACGATTTGAATCGATTCCGCTCACCTTCGTGGGCGGTCTACTGATCGCCGTCGGCCAGTCCCTGCTGACGAAGGTCGAAGTCTCGACCCCCTCGCTGCAGGGAGTTTCTGCGGCGCTGCCGTTCGTTGTCCTTCTGATCGTGATGATCGTGACTCCGAGACGGAAGCTGATCTCACCTAGTACGCACGAGGCCCGGCCTCATCTCGAATGGAAGGGCCCGCCGAAGGTCCGACGCTTCGCGTACGTGGTCGTGTTTGCGTTCCTGATGAGCGTTCCCCTGTGGGCGCCCCCCTACCTCTTGACTCCGTACTGGTCCGGTGCGCTGATTCAGGCGATCCTCATCTTGTCGTTGGGGCTCCTTCGCGACGCGGGCATCGTCTCGCTGTGCACGGTGACGTTCGCCGCGTTTGGCGCGGTCGCGTTCTCACACCTATTCGTGGGCGCCGGGGTTCCCTGGATATTTGCGGTCCTACTGAGCGGGCTCATCGTGGTTCCGATCGGTGCTCTGGTCGCGTGGCCGGCGATCAGGCTCTCAGGCCTGTTCCTGGCCCTCGGTACTCTCGGGTTCGGGCTGCTGGTCCAGCAGCTTCTGTACCCACGAGGCTGGATGTTCACGGAGCTGGCGACCGGGCGGGTGGCCCCGCGTCCGGGTTGGGCCTCCTCGGACCAGAGCTACTACTACCTCGTGCTAGCCTTCCTTGCCGCGATCGTGGGCCTGGTTGCCTTGATAAACCGGGCAAGACTCGGGCGAGTCATCCGCGGTATCAGCGACTCGTCTAAAGCTGTATCCGTCCTGGGCCTGAACGTCCAGGCGACGCGCGTGCTGGTCTTCAGCATCAGCGCTTTCATGGCTGGCATTGCCGGAAGCTTGCACGGTGCGCTGATCGGGGGCATCAACCAAGCAGATAGCTTCTATGCCCCGTTCAGCTCGATCATCCTCCTCGCCGTACTCGCGCTGTCACCGTTCCGCGTGCCATGGTACGCAATTTTTGCCGGCGTGACGGCGGTTATTCCGGGATACATCACGGGCGCGAACGTCCTGCCGGCCATGAATGTCCTCTTCGGCGTCTCGGCCATCGCCGTTGCTGCACAAGGCGGAATTCGGCAGATGCCGCTGGTCGTCCAGCGCTTCCTGGAATCTCGCTTCGGGCGGTTCGAGCCTGATCGGGTGTCGGCCTCATCGGGCCCAAGATCCAAGGGGACCGACCGCACAGGAGTCGCGGCGCCCACGCCGGCGGCACGGACGGGTCTCGCCGTCAACGATTTGAAGATCCAGTTCGGCGGCCTGGTGGCTGTTGAGGATCTCTCGTTTGAGGCGCCGGTCGGGCGGATCACGGGTCTGATAGGCCCGAACGGCGCCGGGAAGACGACCACGTTCGACGCCTGTAGCGGCCTAAACCGCCCGAGGCACGGCGTGGTCAAGCTCAATGGCTCCGATATCTCGAACCTAGCACCCGACGCCCGAGCTCGGCTCGGTCTCGGACGCACCTTCCAAGTAGTGGAACTGTGTGACTCCCTTACCGTGGACGAGAACGTCGGCCTCGGCTGGGAGGCCAGCCGGGCAGGTCGGAACTGGCGGACACAGCTAGCCGCGCGACGAGGTGAGCATCAAGCGGAATTGAGCGCCGCCGCCGGAGCGGTCGACTTGTGCGGTATCGAGGAGATCGCCGATCGGCAGGCGGGTTCGCTGTCCACAGGTCAGCGCCGTCTAGTCGATCTAGCCCGGGCTCTCGCCGGCCCCTTCGACGTCCTACTGCTCGACGAGCCGTCGAGTGGCCTCGGGCCGGATGAAACCTCTCGCTTTGCCGGCATTATGAGAAGTGTCGTGAAGGAGAGAGACTGCGCCATTCTGCTGGTGGAACACGACATGTCGCTGGTCATGGACGTCTGCGACTACATCTATGTGCTCGACTTCGGGCGCCTGATATTCGAGGGTCCGCCGGCGGAAGTTGCGGCGAGCGAGATCGTTCAGACGGCATATCTGGGCGAGTCCTCCTCGACGCACGGTGGCGCTGAGTTGTCCGCATTGGCTGACGCCGTCTCTGGAAGCGGGGACAGTCGATGATAAGTGAGAATGGAGATACGAGCGTGAGCGCAACCCCGGCGCTGGAAGTGGCAGGCTTAGTCGCGGGCTACGACGAGACCACGGTGCTCAGGGGGGTGTCCCTCAAGGTTCGCAGCGGGGGCGCCACCGCCCTCGTGGGCCCGAACGGAGCTGGCAAGACGACGCTGCTGCGCACTATTTCCGGGTTGATCCGCCCAACCCAAGGACAGATCCAGATGGACGGTCAGGACATCACAACTTTGGCGGCTCATAATCGCACCCGAATGGGACTGTGCCATGTTGCCGAAGGTCGAGCAGTATTCAAGCGGCTGACCGTTCGAGAGAACCTCGTCATGCAGGCCGAGAAGGGGCGTGAGAAAGAGGCTGTTGAACGCACGGTCGCCGTGTTCCCCAAACTGGGCGCGAGGATGTCTCAAACCGTCGGAACTATGAGCGGCGGCGAACAACAGATGCTCGCGATGGCACGAGCCTATGTTCGCGAGCCACGCATAGTGATGGTCGACGAGCCGTCCCTGGGGTTGGCGCCGCGTCTGGTCGACACCATCTTCGAGTTCCTCGCAAGCGACCTCGTGGGCCAGCGCGGAGTGTCCGTTCTGGTCGTCGACCAGTTCGTCGGCCGAGTGCTCGACATGGCGAAGGATGCCTATGTGCTGCGTCGCGGTGAGATCGTGTTCTCCGGCACCGCAACGGAGCTGCGCGAAGGCGATCTCTTCGCCCGCTACGTGGCGGAAGGCTCGGCCGGCTAAGCGGCGCGAACCGGCACGTGGCGGCTTGACTCACCGCAGCAGGGATGGCATGAGGTTGAAGGCTCGTGGCTCCGTCTGCCGGGCATAGGGGCCCGCGAGGTGACCCGAGGCGATCGAGTCATGATGGATCCGTCGGTTCCTAGCGTCCGGACCGCGCAGGGCCTTGTCGTCGGGCGTGGTCTTGAGACCGGAGCAGAGTTTCGGGGTATCCCTTATGCATTACCCCCTCGCGGGCAACTGCGATTCGCCCCTCCGCGCCGGCATGGACCCTGGTCGGACGACGCGCCGCTTCCCGGTCTTTACTTCCGGGACACAGCTCTGCAACTGGATCCGGTCCCGCCGTTTGGCCCGCTCGTGGCTACGCGCCGGAGTTCCGAGGACTGCCTGTCGCTCAATCTGTGGACCCCGGACCCAGACCCGTCCGCGCGACGACCGGTCATGGTCTGGTTGCACGGCGGCGGCTACACAGGCGGTAGCGGGTCAGACGAGCCCTACGACGGGCGCGCGTTCGCGCGCGACGGCGTGGTTCTGATCACGGTCAATTTCCGACTTGGCGTTCTGGGCTATCTCGAGGTTGCCGACGCGTTCGGTCTGTCCGACGGGTCGGGAAATTTCGGTGCACTCGACCAGATCTGCGCCTTGGAGTGGGTGCAGGAAAACATCGAGTACTTTGGCGGCGACCCGTCCAACGTGACGCTCTTCGGCGAATCGGCGGGAGCTTGGGCCGCGGCCACGCTCCTGGCCTCGAAACGTGCGAGCGGACTCTTTCGACGCGTGATATGTCAGAGCGGCGGCGGTGAGCACGTCCTCATGCCGAGAGAAGCGACCGGCATCACGCGTCGCTACCTGGAGCTGCTCGGGATCAAGCCGGGTGACGTAGACGGCCTGCGAGCCGTAGATGCAAATCGGGTCCTCGCCGCGCAGGGGCTGCTCTTCCAAGAGCTAGCGGACCTCGAGCACGCGACCGACATCCTCGGAGAGCGAGCCGGCCTCCTGCATCTGATGCTGCCGGTCGCAAACGGGGAGGTCGTCACGGACCTTCCAGTGAACCTGATCCACGGGGGAGCTGGCAGCGCGATCACCTTGATCGCTGGGTCAAACTCGGAGGAGAACGGGCTTCATCGTCTTTGGCCCGGAGGAATCCTGAGCGCCGAATACATGCGGAGCCTGTCCCACATGGCGCTTCGCAAGAATGGCGCCGATGCGCAAGCTGTGGAGGCAAGCTATCGAAGTTGGTGCAACGACAGCCTGTCTACCGCACAGGCCATGGAAGGCGACCGGATGTTCGTCCTTCCGACTCTCGACCTCGCGAGAGCCCACGCGACTGCGGGCGGGGAGACGTACTTGTACGAACTCGGGTACGCTCCGACGCCGTTCGGGGCGTGCCATGTGAGTGATGTACCCCTCGTATTCGAGAATCTCGGCACCCCCATGGCCCGCACGCTGGCCGGCGGAGCTGGCGCCCAGAAGGTCGCCAGCCTCGTCCACACCGCGTGGGTCGATTTCGCCCGAACCGGGACCCCCGACCCCGACCTCAAACTTGGGTGGCCGCGTCATGAGGCTGGCCACCCCGCGGCCTTCGTCATCGACGAGGCCTGTCGGGTCGACACTGACAGAGAGGCCAGGCTCCGCGCGCTGTGGGCTTGGGAATAACGGTGACCATTAAGCTGCCACCAAGAGAATCGAGACGAGCGGAGAGCGGATCGTGGCTTCCACAACGGTGATACAGGGTTCGGTTGATGCCGGTTTCGAGCCGGTCCGCCAGAGCTTCGCGGAAAACTTCACCGCCTTCCATGAGACGGGCGCGTCGTGCGCTGTCTATGTCGACGGGGAACTGAAGGTTGATCTGTGGGGCGGCGTCGCCGATGTGAGGACGGGGCGACCCTGGACGGGCGAGACGCTGGTGATGGTGTACTCCGCCACGAAGGGCGCGACCTCCATCCTGTGTCATCGGCTCGCTCAGGAAGGTCTGCTGGATTTGGACGCGCCCGTGGTCGAGTATTGGCCGGAATTCGGCGAGAACGGCAAGGCGGGAACGACGCCCCGGATGCTGCTGAGTCACGAGGCGGGTTTGCCGTTGCTCGAGACGGTGCTCCCTCGTGATGAGCTTCTAGTGGGTTCGCGAGTGGCGGATGCGCTGGCCGCGCAATCTCCGATGTGGGAACCCGGGACCGGCTACGGATACCACGCCCTTACGTTCGGGTGGCTGCTAGGGGAGCTGGTGCGTCGCGTGACCGGCGAGTCGCTGGGCGCTGCATTTGCGGCCAAGGTTGCGGTTCCGTTGGGATTGGATTTCGCGATCGGCCTGCCCGACGGCGACGAGCGACGTGTGGCTGCGCTGGTTGATGCACCACCACCGGACCCGGCCGCGATTGAGGCGATCCCCGACCCCGACCTCAGGTCGCGCATGATCGAGGCGCTAAAGCCAGACAGCCTATTCCTCAAGGTGCTGTCGACAAACGGCGCTTTGCCCACTCCGAGTGCTGAAGCGTGGAACGACCCGGCGGTGTGGCGGGCCGAGCAGCCGGCTGCCAACGGGATCACGAACGCGCGATCGCTCGCCCGGATGTACGCAGCGTGCATCGGCGAAGTCGATGGAGTCAGGATTCTGAGCGACGACACCATTTCCGCGGCGCTCGTACATCACGATGTTGGCCCTGATCGACTGATACCCGTCTCAAGTCGTCACGGCACCGGGTTTCAGCTCCCTGATGCAATCGGGCCCATGCTCTCGGATGCGTCCTTTGGGCACTCCGGTTCCGGTGGCGCGCTCGGGTTCGGTGATCGCCGGTTCAATGTCGCGTTTGGGTATGCGCAGAATCAACTCGGTGGGGGACTGACGGGCGAGCAGCCGCGGACGATCGCTCTTGTCCAAGCATTGCGTCGCTGTCTAGGGACTTAGGTGCAGCTGTGGATGCCCGACGCGGAACCGACCACGAATGGGTCGCACGACCTCGATCGGAATGGCCAGCCTCGGCCGAGCAAACCGAGGCCCGCACTGACGCATATCCGGCGCTTCGCAAGCTGGGTGCCCGTCTTGCTTGGGCTATTCGATTTCCCTGCCTGCGCGCCCCTTCTGTCGCTTCGGATAGTTGCCCGCGTTGTCCGTACGTGCGAACGTCATGGGGGGGAGCCACTGGCGGCTCTCAGCGCACGCGCGCAGAATCTAGGAGGAGTAGTGTTGCATTCACTTGGTTGGAGCGTAAGCCGCAGGCTGACGCTACTCATTGCTGTCGCGCTCTGCGGCATTTCGTCCGTCGCCCTCGCGGCGTGCGGTAGCAGCGGATCTGGTACCGCATCGGCTCCTGCGGCCTCATCCTCGGCGGCTCCAGCCTCGTCGACTCCGGCCTCGTCGTCAACCGCTTCGGGTACGCCGATCACGCTCGGTGCGAGTATCACCGAGAGCGGCTCGGTGGCAGTGGGAGGCGGGTACTCTTATTCGGCCGCCGTCGCGAACGCCTGGACGAAGTGGGTGAACGCCAACGGCGGTGTGAACGGTCATCCCGTTAAGATGGTGGTCCTCGACGATGCAGCTACGCCAGCGACCGAGGAGAGCAACGTTCGGGAGCTCGTGCAGCAGGATCATGCCGTGGCAGTCTTCGTCGAAGACCAATCCGAAGGATTGGTCGCGCCGTACTTAGCCTCGCAGCACGTAGCGCTGTTCTCTGGCCTCACCGACGGAGGACATACGCAGCAGACCACCAGCTGGTTTGGCGTCGACATCGAGCCGCCCTACATCCCGCTTGACTTTGCGTTGGTCAACAAGGACGCCGGAGCCACGAAGGAATCCAACGCCGTGTGTTCCGAGGTCGCGGCTTGCCTAGCGTATGGCAAGCAACTCGCCGCCTTTGCACCGAAGATCGGTATGCAGTCCGGGGTCACAACGGCTATTGCGGAAACCGCAACGAGCGCTACCGCACAGTGCCTGGCGATCCTCGGTTCGCACTCGGACGCGATCAATATGTTTGTCGGCACGAACCCGATCGCCTTGATCTCCAGCGCCTGCAACTCACAGGGCTATAAGGGTTTCTTCAATACCGCGTCGCTCGTGGACGCGACGTTCAACACCGTGAAGGTCCCGATCCTGCTCACCGCCCAGAATTTCCCGTGGTGGGTCAACGCCGCGCCAGTCGTGCAGTACCGCCAGGTGATGTCCAAATACGGCGGTGGCGCTGACTACCAGAGCCGGATCGCGTCAAACATGTGGCAGCTGCTGCAGGTGTTCAGCTACGGCATGAAAGCCAAGGGCCCCGCCGCTCATGCCCCTGTAACCGGGAGCGATGTGATCTCCGCGATGCAGAACGGAGTGAAGAATGTGACGCTCGGTGGCCTGCTGCCGCAGCCAATCACCTTCTCACCGACGGGGTCTACGGTGGTGCGTTGCTTCTGGCCGGCCGAGCACAAGAACGGCGCCTACTCATTGCTCCAGGGGTCGTGGCCATCCGGAAATGGCACGGCCGGAGAGCTCAAGAGCCAGTGTCTGCCTGCCGACGCGGCCGGCTGATAGCGGTAGGCAACGGCTCGACAGGTGGGGATGCCCGATATCTGATCGCAGCCCCAATCACGCTGTCACGACGATGAAGTCGCGGGCCGGACCAGTCCGGTCTGCGACGGCATCAAACGTAGCCGAGGTCCGACCGAGACGCGAGCCGTGTGCTGGTGCAGGCTCGGAGACATCGGACCGCCGCGACGAGGCCAGCGGCGGGTCGGGGTACCTGTGACCGCTGACGAGGTCACGGTCAGGACCGGTGGGCGGTCCCGTCGGGTCGGCTGGACTCGCGCTTTAACTGTCGGCGCGGCGCCTGGGTTAGAGTCGCGCCTGATTCGTCCGGATCTCGGAGGGTACGTGGATCGCGACGCCTATGTCGCGGCCGGCGGGTACGCCGAGGGTGGCGTGCGTGGCGAGGACCTGATCGAAGCTGTCGAGTTAGCCGGGCTGCGGGGTCGGGGTGGAGCCGCCTTTCCGACCGCAGTGAAGATGCGATCGGTTCGTGACCGTCCGGGTCCGCGGTACCTGGTCGCGAACGGAGAGGAGGGTGAGCCTGCGTCGGTCAAAGATCGCTGGTTGCTCCGTCACCGCCCGCATCTGGTGCTCGATGGTCTGCTGCGGACCGCGGAGGCGGTCGGTGTGGAGCGCGCGTATGTCTTCGTCTCGGATCGCGCCTGCGCCGCGGGCGTCGAGCACGCGCTCGGAGAACTTGTTGCGCCCGCCGTTCCGATCGAAGTCGTTTTCGTCGATCCGACTTACGTGGCCGGAGAGGAAACTGCCGTCGTACGAGCTCTGGAAGGCGGGCCGGCGCTGCCTCTTGACAAGCCCCCGCGCCCGTTTGAGGTCGGAGTAAAAGGTCAGCCGACGCTGATCGCGAACGTCGAGACGCTCGCCAACGTTCCTTTCGTCGCCGTGGAAGGCCCTAAGGCGTATCGACAGGTCGGGACGAGCGGCTCGCCCGGGACCTTTCTGCTCACAATCTCCGGCGATTGCCGCCGGCCCGGGCTGTACGAGGTACCGCTGGGAATAGTGTTACGGGACGCACTCAATATGGTCGGCGCGCCGGTCAGCGAAGCATGTGCCATTCTGATGGGCGGCTTCTTTGGCGGCATCCTCAGCCCACGCGTGCTCGACGTACCCCTCGCCTACGACGAATTGCGTGAGGAGGGGAGCGGCCTAGGCTGCGGCAGTGTGATCGTTCTCGGGGCCGACGACTGTCCGGTGGCCGCGGTGGCGGACGTGATGAACTACTTCGCGCGCGAGAACGCGAACCAGTGTGGCGCCTGCATTCGCGGAACTCCAGCGATGCGGGATGCGGTCATGGACCTCGCTCGTGGAACCGACGACACAGAGCGACTTCGACGCTGGTCGTTGTCGCTGCGCGGTCGGGGAGCATGCGGGCTGCTTGACGGTGCCGCCGCCCTGGCAGCGTCGCTGCTGCGGGAGTTCCCCGAGGTCGTGCAGGAACATCTCGACGCCCGCTGCGCCCGCTGCGCAGACCTGATCGGTCCCGACACCTCAGAGAGGACGCGGTTCCGATTGCCGATCGATGACCCTGAGGAAAATGGAGAGCTAGTGCTATGAAGGTCCATATTGACCCGGTGAAGTGTGAAGGATTTGGCACCTGCCACGACATCCTGCCCGACGTGTTCCTACTTGACGAGTGGGGGTATGCCTACACGGAACGGGACGGCGAGGTTCCTGTAGGCCAGGAACCGCTCGCCCGTGAAGCGGTTCACAAATGTCCGGTGAACGCGATCAGCTTGCAGGGCGACGACGCTGCCGCCGCCAACGCACCGACATCTGCTGCGCCTGATTGACCGGTGTCCCTGAGCGTGCGTGACCATGACTCCGTATATTCTTCATGCGACCTACGGTCGGCCAGGCTCGGCACGAGGCGTCCCCCCGGCGTCGACTGTCACCGTGACGGCTGGCTTAGTGTCTTCGTGTCGGTACCGACGTTTGGAGGTGGGGTTCATGGCAGTAGGTCACGTGGGTGACACAATGACCGGTGAGTCGGGGGCACGCCCCAGAAGTTGCCGCCAGCGGCTCCGAGGAGCTATGCGCGCCGCCCTTGTGCAGGCCTGCAACCACGTGATCGTGGCTGAGCGCGTCAACGGCCGCGAGCTAGCCCGACCGCACAATGTCTGAGAACAAGGAGACACCGGCAAACGACCCTGGCGCAAAGGTGGCGCAGCCACCCGCGGGTGGGCCGACGCGGTACGTGGTCGCCCGCGTCGATGAGATACCGGAGGGCGAGCGACTATTGGTCGACGTCGGTGGGCGCGGCATCGGCATCTTCCGGATCAACGGTGAATTTCATGCGATCCTCCAGCGCTGCCCGCACGCGGGCGGTCCGCTCTGCCAGGGGCCGCTGTTGGAATACGTGTATGCCGACCGTCCTGGTGAGGTGCATCACGACCCGGACAAGAAGTTTCTGTCGTGCCCATGGCATGGCTGGTTGTTCGACCTCAAGACCGGGCAGTCGTGGTGGGATCCCAGGCAGACGCGCGCCCGCCGGTTCCCGGTGAGCGTGGAGCACGGCGACGTGATCGCGGAGGCCACCGACGACACCCAGCCCGGACCGGGTCCGTATGTGATCGAGCGCTTTCCCGTCAGCGTCGAGGACGACTACCTGGTAGTCACGATGCGGCCACGCGGCGGTACGCGGGCGCCGACCGATGCATCAATCTGAGCAGGTATCCAACGAGATCGGTAGACGGAGGAGAGCACAATGGTTCTGGGCGAGAAGCACAGGCAAGAGATATGGACAGGGAGCGTCGTTGATTGCGACGTCCACGCGGTCGTGCCGCAGATCTCCGCGCTGTTTCCCTACATGGACGACGTGTGGGTCACCTGGACTACGGAGCGCGAGTATCCGGGTCCAGGGCACGTGGCGACGATCTATCCGCCGGCGCTGACGACAACAGCTCGAGATGAGTGGCGACCGGACGACGGGCGCCCGCCCGCGTCCGAGCTCCGACTACTCCGTGACCACGTACTTGATCCTTGGGACGTCGATCGCGCCGTAGTCAACTGCTACTACGGGATCGACAACGTCAGGCATCCCGACTTGGCCGCCGCCCTAGCTCGCGGGGTGAACAACTGGCTGATCGCCGAATGGCTTGAGGCCGATCCTCGACTCGTTGGCTCGATGGTCGTGCCGGCTCGCGACCCAGCCGCGATGATCCGAGAGATCGAGCGCGTCGGGTCGCATCCGTCGATTCGCCAAGTCCTGTTTCCGGTTCGCAACGACCGTTTGTGGGGCGACCGGATCTACCATTCGGTCTACGAGGCGATGGTCAAGCATGACCTCGTAATGGGCCTGCATTGGGGCGGCACGACCGACGGCCCGCCATCGCCGACCGGGTACGCCTCCTGGTTTGCGGAGGAATACGCCGCCGAGTGGGGCAACTTCGGCGCGCATATCACGAGCATCGTCTCGGAGGGCGTGTTCCGGTTGTATCCAGACCTCCGGGTGTCGGTCCTCGAAGGTGGCTTCACGTGGGTGCCCGTCTGGGGCTGGCGCTTCAATAAGGAATGGAAGGCCCTGCACCGCGAAGCGCCGTGGATGGACCGCGCGCCGTTCGACGTCATCCGGGAGCGCATGCGCTTCTCGGTGGCCCCTGCCGACCAGGGTCCTCCAGAAGCTATGGAGCGCGTGCTCGAGTGGTTGGGCACCGAGGACATCCTGATGTTCGCTACCGACTATCCGCACGGACACAACACCGACATCGGAGCGCTTCTGGACGTCATGCCGGAGTCCATGCGCCCGAAGGTGATGTCTGAGACCGCGCGGGAGTGGTACAGGCTATGAAAGTGGTCCTGAAGTGAGATACGAGCTCGGAAACAGCGCTAAAACGAGTCGCAGACGCGGCGAAGCCACCTAGAGGAGAGGCCATGACTGGCAGCGAGAAGAGTGTGTCGCAGGCTGGAGGCGACCGATTCCCAATCGTCGATGTTGACACCCACACCGGGACATTTACGAGCGCTCCAGAGTTGCAGAAGCACCTCCCTGAACGGTGGCGTGATTGGTTGGCAGAGGTCGGCTTCCGTTACCCGACGATGTCTCACGACCGTCCACGGCAGAGGCTGCTCGTTTGCCGGACCGATGCGTACTCGCCGGATGGCGGGGCGCCTGGCACCGATCCGGACTTCGTGCGCACGCAGCTGCTTGACGGGAACGATATCAGCGGCGCGGTTATGAACGAGACGTACGGTTATTGTGCCGTCGGGGGACGTCCCATGCCCGACGCGCTGTCGGTCGCGCTGGCGCGTGCTTACAACGACCTCCGAATCGAGAAGTGGATGGCTTCCGATGATCGCTGGTATGGCTCAGTCACGGTTTCACACGACACCTCAGGTGAAGCTGCGGCTGAGGAGATTCGCCGCTGCAAGGAGGATTCCGGCGAATACAATGATCGCTGGGTGCAAGCGCTGCTGCCGCCTGACAACGAGCGGCCGGCTGGTCACCCAAAGTACTGGCCGATGTTCGAGGTGTGTGAGCATTACGGGATCCCGGTGGGCTTCCACGTGCTGGCGACTCGGCGGCTGACAGGGACCGGCATCCCGAACTATTTCCTCGAGGAGCACGCGGACATGGCGGCCTTCAACTTCCCGCTGGTGGCCAGCCTGATATTCGAGGGGGTATTCGAGCGATTCCCCGAGCTCAAGATCGCCTTGCTTGAGCTGTCGTGGTCGTGGGCGGTGCCGTTCTCGTGGCGGCTTGATCAGGCCTATGACCTGCACCGATCCGAGTTGCCACACCTTCCGCGAAAGCCTTCGGAGTACTTCGCCGAGCACTTTTGGTTCGCGTCGCAGCCGATGGAGGAGCCCGAGAACCTCGGATCCTTTGACGACGTCTACCAGCTGTTCGAGGACACGTTCGGGGATAAGTTGATGTATTCGTCTGATTATCCGCATTGGGATTACGACCTGCCCGAGACCGTCCCGCAGACGCTGCCGATCGCGACCCGCCGCAAGATTCTCGGGGAGACCGCAAGTAATCTGTATGGGATCCCGCTGAGGGCGGGCACGGGCCTGCCAGTCGAGCTCGCGGCTGCGTAATGCTGAACATCCTGTCAGTTCGGGCCCGGGATGCCTGCAACGTGATCCTTGGCGAACTGGTGACGTTAGGTTTGCGGCGGATGCCCTGGTTGCGTCACCTCCCGAACACTAAGCGCGGTTGGGGCTTTGGCGCTCCCTGGCGGGCGCCGAGCCTTGACACGCCTGAATCCTTGCGGACGGTACCCGGTATCTGGCGTGATGAGGAAGCCGCGGAGCGCGCCCACCTAGAGGCGCCTCTGTACAGCTTCAATGCTATCCATCTCAAAGAGGTCTACCGCGCGAACAGATTCCTGTGGCCGATGATCCTGGGAGAGGTGCCGCGTTTTCTGCGGATTGACGCGGCGTTGAATGAGGTCATCGACGAGCAGCCTTCGACCCCGCCGCCTGCCGCTGACCCACAGGCGTTGACCGAGGAGCTCCGCGCTGAGGCGCGGCGCATTGGCCTCTCGGCGATCGGGTTCGCTCCTTACGACCCGAAGTACGTATTCGCGGAGGTGATGTCGCCCCGGTCGGAGGAAACGATGCTCACGGCCGAGCGCGGCGGTCCCCCGGATCAGGGGACCGTGATCGTCTGTCTCCTCGAGCAGGGGTGGGATGCAACTCAGACGATCCCGAGCCTGAGGGCCGAGCGGGAGGCGATCCGGACCTACGAGGGAGTCGTGGAGCGCTCCGCACCGCTGGCGAAGTTTCTCCACGCCAAAGGGTTCCGCGCCCAGGTCGGCGGACCGACGGGACCGGGCGTCTCGATCCACTACGCCGTGCGGGCTGGTCTCGGACAGCTCGGCCTCAATGGGCAGCTGCTGACGCCGCAATCCGGGTCACGGTGCCGGATCACCCTGATCTGCACCAATGCGCAACTCGTGCACGATCAGCCCGTCGACTACGGTATCCATGCGATCTGTGACGAGTGCAAGCTGTGCGTTAGGCGTTGCCCGCCTGGCGCGATCCCGCAACGCCGGGAGTATCACCGGGGCGTGCTGAAGGCGAAGATCAAGCCTGAACGCTGCTTTCCCGTGGTCGCGCAGACGCATGGTTGCGCGATCTGCATGAAGGTATGTCCGGTGCAGCGCTATGGGCTCGACGCGGTCAAGGAGCACTACGTGCAGACCGGCGAGATTCTCGGCAAAGGGACCGACGAACTCGAGGGTTACCACTGGCCCCTCGACGGCAAACACTACGGTCCGGGTCAGAAGCCGCGTATATCCAGCGAGCTGTTGACCGCCGGCGGTTTTGACATCGACCCAAAGCGAACCGTGCCCGTGAACGTCCGGCAGCATGTGGCGCAGCCCCCGCGCGAGTTGGACCTCGGCGACGGTTTTGGCCGCGATCGCGAAATGGATACGGGAACGCCCAGGGTTTTCGACGCTCGGAAGGCTGGCGCGCATCGTCAAGATGAGGGCGAACGCTCCCAGGGAACGTGACAGAGGCGGCACATCCGTCAGCGCGTCGGGCGAAGGTCGGCCGCGCGGCGTTGCGATATGGGTGAGGCGGCGCTACGAGTGGGGGTCGTCGGACTGAGCGCGAGCAGAGGCTTCGCCGCCGGGACCCACGTGCCCGCCCTGGCGGCGCTTCCCGGCTATGAGCTACGCGGCTTGGTGGCGAGCTCCCCCGAGCGGTCGGCCGCCGCCGCCGCGCAGCACGGGGTGCCGCTCGCGTTCGCTGACGCGGCCGACCTGGCGGCCAGCGACGAAATCGATCTGATCGTGGTCACGGTCAAGGTGCCCGAGCACGCGCGTATCCTCCGCCAAACTCTGGCGGCGGGCAAGCCGATTCTATGCGAGTGGCCGCTGGGCAACGGGTTGGTTGAGGCCGAGGAGCTGGCTGAGGCTGCGGCCGAGCAGCGTGTACGGACCGCAGTCGGGTTGCAAGCGCGGTCCGCTCCGGCAGTGCGCTTCCTGCGTAAGCTGGTGGCCGACGGCTACGTCGGCGAGGTGCTCTCGAGCACGATCGTCGGCTCGGGCGGGGGGTGGGGGGCGGAGGTGGCGACCGCCGCAGACCGCTATACAATCGACGTAGCGAGCGGCGCCACGCTGCTGACCATCCCGATGGGTCACGCTCTGGATGCGGTGTGCTTCGTGCTCGGTGAGCTCGATGACGTCCGGGCCAGCGCCGCCATCCGACGGCCGTTGGTGCACGACATCGAGACCGATGCGATGGTACCGATGAATACCCCGGATCAGATCGCGGTCAGCGGCCTGCTGCCGGGAGGGGGCGTGTTTAGTGCACACTACCGGAGCGGGATGTGCCGGGCCACGAATTTGCGTTGGGAGATCAACGGTACTGAGGGTGACATCGTCGTCACCGGCGCCTTCGGGCATGTGCAGCTGGCCGATCTGGCGTTGCGAGGAGGCCGGGGAGAAGACGCGGCGCTGACCCCACTTCAGGTCCCGGGCCGCTACAACTTGGTACCCGCGCTGGCCGGCCAGCCGGCTCGCGTGCTCAACGTCGGCAATGCCTACGCCCAGCTTCTGGAGGATCTGTCTACAGGCAGCACGGTTATACCCGACTTTGCCCACGCCGCGCGCCGCCACCGCCTGCTGGATCAGATCGAGACCGCCGCGCGCGCCTGACGCCGGTCCGATGGATGCCCTCGTTACGCGTTGCGATCGGGTCGGTCAGGCACGACACAGGTCAGACGACCCAGGCCATCGAGTCGACTCCCGGGCTTCGGCGTGTCGGCGATACGCCGGCGTGCCGGTCTGTCGCTGGTTCTACTGAGCGCGAGCGGAGGCATCGCCTCGGGACGAACGGGCGGGATCTTCGATGCGTCTGCTTGAGGTAATAGCAATGCGACTAACCCGTGTTGCCACTAGGAAGTCGACATCCGCTGGGCAAGGCTGAACCAAGCAAGCGAGGGGACAAGTCGTGCAATACTGCCAGTTGGGAGCTTCGGGAATGCAGGTGTCGAGGGTGGCGTTTGGAGTCATGACCTTCGGGAACTGGTCCTACGAGACTTTCCAAGCCCGAGTCGACCAGGGCGCAGCGGATCACATGATTGGTGTGGCCCTTGACGCTGGCGTCAACCTGTTCGACACCGCCGAGGCCTACGGCAACGGGCAAGGCGAGCAGATGCTGGGAGCGGCCATCAAAAGAGCCGGTCGGGAACGGGCGATCATCGCGACAAAGGCTCTTACCTACCAAGCCGGGCAGGGTGAGGCGGGCCTCCAGTGCAACAGCTACCGGCATGTTGTTGATCACGTCGAGGCCGCCCTGCGCCGGCTCGACACCGACTGGATCGACCTCTATCAGATCCAATCGGCTGACTTCGGGTCTCCCGTCGAGGAGGAGACCCTTCGGGCTCTCCATGACCTCGTTTCCCGTGGCCTCATCCGCCACTTGGGATGGGCGAACCATCCGGGCTGGTACGCGGCTCGCAGCGAGGCGGTCCAGCGCATAAACGGCTATACGCCGTTCGTCTCCGGCCAGATCTACTACTCGCTGGTCGGCCGCGACGCCGAGCACGACATCCTCCCTTACTGCCGCGCTGCCGGACTCGGCACGCTCGTCTGGAGTCCGCTCGCCGGCGGGTTCCTCACCGGCAAGTACACCCGAGGAAACCCCACTCGTGCAAGCGGCCACTCGGTCTACGCGCCCACCGGTAGCGAAGCGGCCTACCACGCGATCGAAGTGATGCGAGGCATCGCCGGGCAGCACGACATCAGTGTCACGCAAGTCGCTATCGCTTGGCTACTTGCCAAGCCCGGAGTGAGCAGCATCCTCGTAGGAGCGTCCCGTCCCGAGCAGCTGGCCGAAAACATCCACGGTGCTGACGTCACCCTGACCGACACCGAGATCGCTGCGCTGGACGCCATCGCGCCTCCCGCGCCAATCTACCCCGAACCCCGATGGTGGACGGCCCGTCCAGGTGAAGGGGCCCCGTTTGCCGGGCCACCAAGCTTGTGGGGCCGCCCCGGCTGAGAGCGTGGTCAAGCCGGTTGCGCACCGACCGGCTCCGACCTAGCTCGATGTCTGCTCCTCGGTCTGCCTCAGCAGCGGGTCGCCAGCCTGGTTTCTGATCCAGGGTTCTCCACCCATTGGCCCGGTCGTTTCGCCATGGCCGGTCGGGCGACCAGCTTCGTGGTCGTCATCATCTCGGCCAGACCGGCACTTCCGCGGTTAGTCAGACAATGCCGGCGAGGGCTTGACAGTCAACGGGCGGCGAGTTTCCGACGACTGTGGTGATCGAAAGACGAGGAACTGAGCATCTCCTGGTCGATGGCTTGGTCTCGCGTTAGCAGATACATGGGCGGCCCAGGTGCCAGGAGCGTATCGACCACCGGCTCCATCCTGATAGCCCCGCCAATCCCGTGTATCGCGCACGCGCCGTCGCGTGCCGCAAATGTCCCGAGAGCTCCGGTGAGCTCGCCGTCCCCGATGTGTGGGCATTTCGTACCGATCAGGGTCGTGCCGAATCACGTGACGTTGTCCCTGGCCGCCTCGGGCAAGGCTTATCCTCCCCTCTCTGATCGTGGTCGGCCAGCGGCCGAGCTCCGTTCCTTCGTGGCGGCGCTAGCTCGTCTGGTGCCCGAGCTAGCGCATCGAGACTCCGGCACCGAAGCCGCCCGTGTCGCCCGTCGGCTGGGCGCGTTGAGCGTGAGGCCGGCGTCCGGCCCTCGGAGCACTAGGCGACGATCAGCTCGTCGTAGTCGGGCTCGATCAACGAGTGCCACATGAACTCGGTGCCGAACGGGCATTGGGTGGAAGAGCGGCCGTGCTCGTTGCGGTAATAGTTGTGCGCGCGCGGATCGCTGTACATCTTGCGCTTCTCCCGCTCGTCAATGACAGCGTTGTATCGGCGGTAACCGGCCTCCGAAGGTTCGACAGACCGCTTTTCCTCCACGATCAGGTGCTGCATGCACTTGAGCGCGTAGCGGGTGACCATCTCTTCGATGTTGACGATGCCGCCGCCCCCGTATGCGTTCGTGTTCGGCCCGTAGAGCATGAAGAGGTTCGGGAACCCTGGGACCATCGTTCCGATGTACGCGCGCGGTCCGTCCTTCGCCCATACCTCCTCTATACCGACCCCGCCCCGCCCGCGCAGCTCCATCGGCCATAGGAACTCGTTGGCCTTGAAGCCGGTAGCGAGGACTATCACGTCAAGCTCATGCTCGATGCCGTCGCCGGTAAGAATGCCCTTCCGCGTCACTCGGACGATCGGGTCCGTGACCAGCGTCACGTTGTCACGGACGATCGCGTCGAGGACGCTGTAGTCGGGGTCGACTGCGATCGGGCGCGCCGAGAACGGAGGATGCACAGGGATCATCTTCTCGAGCAGATCCGGGTGATGACCGAGCTTCTGCCTCAGGAAGTCGATACACCCGTCGCGCATCACCTTGTTGACTGCACTGCGCGAATGCGGGTCGTCGTTCCAGCCCGGGTCGAGATCCAGATACTTTCCGACGATCTCTGGCCCGGTTAGCCAGTTCGTCCGAAAGCGCACGAAGTTCGCGTGGAACGGGAGATTCCGGTCAAGCCAGTTCACCTGCGGCGGGAGGGGCGTCCGGTAGCCCGGCGTCGGGAACACCCAGTTCGGTTTCCGCTGGAACAGAGAGACATGGCCGGCCTGGAGCGCCAGCTCGGGAGTCAGCTGGTACCCGCTGCAACCCGTGCCGATCACGGCGATCCGCTTGCCGCTTAGCTCGAGATCCTCCGGCCACCGCGCCGTGTGGAATAACCGACCCTCAAACTCGTCCATGCCCTCGATCGCGGGGATGCTGGGCCGCGAGAGAATCCCGACCGCGGTCATGACCACGTTCGCACGCCAGACCCGCGTGCCGTCCGGCCCTTCGGCAGTGACTTCCCACTCTGCTGCGTCTTCGTCCCAGACGACCGATGTGGCTTCGGTATCGAAGTGGATCTGGTCGCGGAGCTCGAATTTATCGGCGACCCAGTCGAAGTAGCGCTGGTTTTCGTCCCACGGGCAGAAGGCCCATGGGTACTGGAAGTCGACTCCGAAGATGTGCGTGTAGGACCGGCTCGGCGAGTCGACCCGCGCCCCGGGATATCGGTTCTCGAACCAGGTGCCGCCGACGCCGGGGTTCTTCTCGATCACGGTGAAGTCGATGCCGGCGTGCTTGAGCTGCGCCGCCGCGTTCAGGCCACCCATCCCGGCGCCGATCACGACCACCGAGAACCCCTGAAGTCGTTCGGGAGTTGGGGTCTGCCACTCGACGCCCCGCGCCCACGGATCGAGTGCAAGCTCCTCGAGCCACATCGTCATGTCGCCTGTGGGCATCTCCTGCCCCGCAGCAAGCGTCAGGCTGCGCTCGAGTCGTTCGGTCGGCCCGATGTCGATCGATCCGGCCCCGCGGTCGCGATACCCCTTGAGAAACTCCACCGCCCTCGCCCGTACAAGAGCGATGTCCGCGTCAGAGATCACCAAGGCGTCGACCCCGCCGTCCAAATACGATACGCTGCCCGCCTCCGCGCGGGCCGCAGTCGTCGCCTCGATCCTCGCGTCTCCCGTGAGTTGGTACATCAGCCCGCGCAACACGAACGGATCAGCAAAGCCGATCGCATGCTCGATCTGCGCGTCAGTCGCCTCGAGCAACTCGGTCCTCGGCGAATCATCGTGCCCCTCAGAGCGAGCGCGACCGAGTCCGAGCACCGATGACCCTTCGACAACCGCCACGCCGTGCTGATGCTCGCTCTTGAGGCTATTGGTTCCCGTCAAGGGTCGTCCTTCCTCCGACACAGCTGAGCTCATGCACGGTGCCGAGCCGGTAGTCGATGTATTCAATCTCGCCAGCGATCTCACAGATTGCTCCGTGCGCCGCTGCCGCAGCGATTGCGTTCGCCTGAGCGGGAACTTCGCCGTGAGCTACGCCGGCCACAAGCACAACGTGATCGGGAGAGTCCGACGTGACAGTTGCGGATGGGGCGACAGTGGTGGAGGAATTAGCTGGCATACTTTTCATACCCTGCGCCTCGGTCGTTTGGGCTACGAGTGACCTGGTAGCGTTTGGGGCGGCCTGGGATCGTGAACAGGTAGGGATTCTAGGCCACCAGGCAATGCCAGGCGCTCACACTATCGTTTCGGCTAGCTGGTCGCTCGGTGATTTTCCGCGGAGAGTGGAGTCGCGCGTAGTTAATCCAGCAAAACGCGCCGCAGTGGGGAGTGACGACGTATCAGGTGACGGTCCGAGCGCTGGTCGGGAGCGACGCTGCTCCTCGAGGCGGGTGCTTGGGCGGGCGATCGACGTTGCGGTGCCAAGGATCTCGGCCGTGACAGACGCCAGCACAGCCCACCGACGAGGACGGCGTACAGCTCGCATACCGCCGCGAGGATCTCTCTCCTAGATCAACAGCGCTGAACCCCATTGATCCGACTTGCGGGGGGCTCGACAGCCGAGCGCACGCGCTTTCTGTCGCGGAGTTCTGTGCCCGAGCCGACTGCAAGCGGACGACGCAGACTCTGGTCCCGAGGTCGATCGGCGGTGGCCAGGCGCAGAAGGTTCGCTGCTGGAAGCATGCTGAGCGGCACTGGCCAATGGCCAGAAGTTTCCGAGCCAGCCGGCCTTTGGGGTAAGTCCCCGCACGATTGGAAAGGCGCTCCCCTGGGCGACCGCGGCTGGCAGATCCTTCAGACTGCCACGGGACCGGCGGTGAGTGCGATGGACGATCCTCGCACACGGGTTCGGTGCTCGACGACGCGCCAGCCTTCCGGCCTGCGCTCGAGGCGATCCCAGGTGAAGAAGATGTTGGCGAAGTCTGCCCAGTTTTCTACACCGTGAGCGTTCGAATCGTCAACCCAAAGCCAGACGGTTTGCGCGGCCGTCACCTCCGCACGGTTACCGTCGCATGATTTGAGCAAGACGTTGGAGAGGAGATGAGCTGACTCCCTGAAGAGCGTCATGCTATTCGTGATGTAATCGACGATGGCGCGGCTTCCCACCAATATGTCGGAGTTGTAGTCGGCTACGGCATCGGCCGCGAATACTTCGGTGCCGATGCGCTCGATCTCTCGCGAGTCCAGCAAAGTGTTGTAGAGCGTCAGTATGCGTGTGATTTGCCGCTCGTCCTCAAGCGGTCGGAGCCCAGGATCATCGATGGACATGTTCATATCTCCCTCGATCGTCGGTTATGCCCTTACTGTCCCGCAGTGTAAGCCGCGCCGTGTTAGTCGCGGCAGGGTTCACGGCGCGCGCGTCGAGGAGCCTGTGGCACGGACCGTGCCGGCGAACTGCTGCCCCCGCCGACCGTGCTCGTGGCGAGCTCGGCTCTGCCGCCGCGGTCATCATCGAGGCATTCCCCGGCAGTGCTTCGCTGAGGCCTCGAGGTCTTGGCAATCATCCCGGACGCGCGGGAGGAAGCCGTAACTGCGAATGGTGGCGTCCTCGGGACTACGCTCGGGCCGAGTGAACGCAAGCAGCTCTCTCCTCGTCATTGTGGTTTCCCGCGCCGAGGCGCTTACGCGCGGTGCGAGACGCGGGCACCCTACGCTTGGGGGGAAGCGGGGACAACTGCCCGACACGACAGTGAGACGCGGCTAGCGCTGGCGCCATCCTGGTCTGACCGAGCCGTCGCCTGACCATCTGCTTATCGACCCCGCCATGTTGGCCTGATGGCTCAGATCGAGTGGGTGCCTCGTGGTCCCCCAATCGATCTAGCCGGGCCTGCACCCGTAATCAGCGAGGCTCGTCACGGAGGGCCAACGCTGCAACCGGGGCGTTCGCGTTATCGCGCGAGCGGAGAGTGGAGGAACCGAACGAGGGTTTGAGACTGAAACAAACACATCGCTGCCGCGGTTGAGCGCGCCCCACAGCCGTGTTTGACTCTGCTACCGGTAGATTGCCGCGATGTCCCGCTGAGCCCTGCTTGCAGATTAGTTGGGGCGCGGAGAGCACGCCGTGCAGGTGCTCTCGAAGAATGGGTGGTCTTCGCGTGGTCGCTGGCGGTGAAGCAAGCCGACCCGTAGTTGGGGTGGGAACGGCGCTGGAAAATCGGCGTGGACTGTCGCTCGGGGTAGTGGCCGCGGCCCTGGGCCGGCTCTACCGTGCTGAGGTTGGTGCCGTTAGGGCAGGAGAGTCCACTCAAGGAGTCCTCGTGAAGTTCCACGCTGTTTCGTTCGAACGGGTCGTGCGGAGCGGCCCTAAACGTTCTATGAACTTCCGAGGAGGTTCGCCAGCTGGTGATCGCCGCGATAGTACTCAGCCTCCGATCACGGCCAGTGGGTCGGGCCATAGGGGCCACGAGCGTTTGGCAACTCTCTCGGGGGTAAACCGGCGCCATCGTCACAGGCTTGGCGACGCGGAGAAGCGACGAGGCGCTAGGGGTGCCGTGACTTCAGTCCGGCGTGGCGACGGCGCAGCAATGCGTAGGGTGGCACATCAGTCGGTTGATAACTATGAGGAGGCGCAGAGGTGAACATGAAGAGTTTGGCCGCGGTGTGTCATGGAGTTGGGGAGGACTGGAGAGTCCAGGAGATCGAA
>Ga0335078_10002611_pt1 | contig 27174 bp, 22 predicted proteins | sample Lox_Sample_32_FD_206711 | JGI IMG/M metagenome (GOLD analysis project Ga0335078, IMG submission 206711) | Soil microbial communities from Loxahatchee National Wildlife Refuge, Florida, United States - Lox_Sample_3.2 | ecosystem: Environmental > Terrestrial > Soil > Wetlands | place: USA... | reverse complement strand
AACGCGGCCTGGAAGGGCGACAGGGCGCTCTGCAGCAGGAGCATGACGATGGCCAGGGCCATCGCCGCGAGCACGGGCTCCAAGGCGCCTTGCGCGGAGCGCCCGAGCGCGGGCACCCGGGAGATGGCCACGCTTGTCGCGACCACGAACCCGAGCGGGAGCAGGCCGATGACCAGGTTAAGCAGTGCGGCGACCGGGACGGCGCGTCCCGCCTGCGGCAGGATGCGGATGATCGGCCACCAGCTGCGCCAGCGTGCATTTCCCCAGCTGCGCACCGCATGAAACATAAGTCCATATATTCCACAAAACCGGTTAAGTGACAAGCTATTATTCTAGGTACTGCTGGATGACCGGGCCTACCAGTGTGGCGATGTCGTCTGGCGTCGCCCTGGCGAGCGCCTCGAGTCGGAGCACGTGGCGGAGCATGGCGATCCCGATGAGCTGCGCGGCTATCAGCGACGCGCGCAGCTGCGCGTCCGGATGGCCGGTGCGCTCGGTGATGACCGGCAGCAGCTGCGCGGTCAGGAACCCGCGGAGCATGGCCGCGGCCTCCTCGTGGGAGACGGCCGAGCGGACGAGCGCGAGTATCGCGTTCCTGCTGTCGTCGCTGTCGACGAAGCGGATGTAGCTGCCGGCCAGGGCCTGACCGAAGTCCTGCGGCGGCAGGCCGGCCAGGCTCGCGATGAGCCACGGAACGGCCGGGGGGAGGCCGGTCGCCGCGACGAAGAGCGCCTCCTTGGTCCCGAAGTAGTGGATCACGAGCGCCGGGTCCACCCGCGCGTCGGTCGCGATCGCGCGCACCGAGGTGGCGTCGTATCCCCGGGCGGCGAACCCGCGGCGGGCGGCGGCGAGGATAACGTCGCGGGTTTCCTGCTTTCCGCGCCGCCGCCCAGTGCGGTTCACCGCGCCGCCGGCCGTGTGACGATCGCCACGAATGCCTCCTCGAGATTCGCCGGGACGGACGCCACGGCGGCCTCGATGCCGGCGCGGGACAGCAGTGCCGAGATTTCCGCAGGCTGCCCGCCCGAGCGCAGCGTGGTGCCGTGCAACTGCACGGGGAACCCGCCGTCGTCAAGCACGGTGAAGGCGCGGCTCCAGTCGGCGGAGCGGACCTCGGCGACGTTCCGGCCTGCCGCGATGTCCGCGGCGGTGCCCGACGCCGCGACCCTTCCGTCCACCATGATCATCAGCCGGTCGCACTGCTCGGCTTCCTCCATGTTGTGCGTCGTCACCAGCGCTCCCGCGCCCGCGGCGGCGGCCTGCCTGATCCCCTCCCAGAGCCTTGCGCTGCCGAGGGGGCCGACGCCCGACGTGGGCTCGTCGAGCACCAGGAGCTCAGGGCGGTGGGAGAGGGCGACCGCGAACGCTACCTGGCGCTGCGCGCCGAGCGGCAGGCTGCCGACCAGTTGCCCCTGCCACGCGGAGATGTCCCCGGGCAGCGGGAGGCCGCCGCCGCGGAACGCCGCGGCCGTGAAGTCCCAGTTCTCCTTCACGGTGAGCCCGGCGTACAGGCCGAGGGTCTGCGGCACGTAGCCGACCCGGCGGCGGGTCTCGATGGACGGAGCCTCGCCGAACAGGCGGACCACGCCCTCGTTCGGTGGAAGCAGGCCGAGCAGCAGGCGGATCAGCGTCGTCTTGCCTGCGCCGTTCGCGCCGAGCAGGCCGACGACCTCGCCGGGGCAGACGGTGAGGTCGACTCCGGACACCGCGGTGAAACCGCCGAAGCGCCGCACCGCCCTGCGGGTCTCCGCTAGCTGCTCCACCGCGTCATCCCTCCCGTCCTGGCCGCTGGCCGGCCAGCGCGGCTCGCTGGCCGGCCAGCGCGGCCGCGACCCCGGCGTCCTCGAAGTCCGGTGCGGCGGGCCGCGCCCCCGCGGGAAGGGCGCCTTCCGGTGCCCACACCCGCCAGGTGACGCCGCGCCGCCAGGACAGCGGGGCCGGGCGCTCGGCACCGTCCATGACGCCGAGACGGCCGGGGAAGCCGTCAAGGATCTGCGCGGGAGTACCGCTTGCCGCGGTCTTCCCGGCTTCAAGCAGCACCACCACGGCGGCCCTGGCCGCCTCGTTCACGTAGGTCGTGCTGACCGCGACGGCGGTGCCGTCAGCGGCGGCGGCGGAGATCAGGCGCCACAGCTCGGCGCGGCTGACCGGGTCGACTCCGGTCGTCGGCTCGTCAAGCAGCAGCAGGACGGGGGCGTGCAGCAGGGACATGGCGACGGCCAGCTTGCGCTGCATCCCGCCGGAGAGCTGCCCGCCAAGCCGGTGCCGCGCGGGCCCGAGCCCGGTCTGCTCGAGCAGCGCCATCGCCCGCTGCCACCAGGCGCGGCCGGCCAGCCGGTAGGCACTGGCCGAGAAGTCGAGGTTCTCCTGAACGGTCAGGTCCGCGTACAGCCCCGCGGTGGCCGGCACGTACCCGATGCGCTCCTTCTGCGGGCGGAGCACGGTGCCGAGGCTGGGCTTGAGCAGCCCGGCAAGCACCTGAAGGCAGGTCGACTTGCCGGCACCGTCGCCGCCCACGACGACGGTGACTCCCGCCCGGTCGACGGGGACCGTGACCCCGGCGAGTGCCTCCGTGTGCCCACGGGTGACGGTCACCTCCCGCAGTCCCCAGCTCACGAGGCCACCGGCTCCTCGCTACGCGCGGCGGCGCGTTCCTTCCTGCCGCTCGGGGCGAGGTCACGGCGGAACCGGAAGACGGCAAGGCCGAGGACGACCACGGCGAGGACCGCGAGCAGCCCGATCGGTTCCCACAGGTCGGATATCGGCATCGCCTTGAGCATGACTCCCCTGCTGATCTGGATGAAATAGGTCAGCGGTAGCACGTAGGAGATCCAGCGCACCCCGAGGGCCATGGAGGACACAGGGAAGATCAGCCCGGACAGCAGCACCTGCGGCATGACGAGCATGAACGCCAGCTGGATGGCCTGCCCCTGGTTCTGCGACACCGTCGAGACCAGGATCCCCATGCCCAGGGTTACCAGCAGGAACAGCGCCGCCCCCAGGGCGAACGTGCCGACGTTCCCGGCGAACGGCACGTGGAAGACCCCCATGCCGATCGCGACGATGACCACGAGGTCGACCGCGGCCACGATCAGGTAGGGCACGATCTTGCCCGCGATGACCTCCCACGCGCGGAACGGCATGACGGCGAGCTGCTCCAGGGTGCCTGCCTGGCGCTCCCTGACGACGCCGAGGCTGGTGATCAGCGTTCCGATGAACACCAGGATCAGCCCGGCGAGCCCGGGCACCATCACCCACGAGGTACTCAGGTCCGGGTTGTAGAGGATCTCGACCCGCGGCTGGACCCTGGTGGTCGCCGCCATCTTGCCCAGGGCGGTCTCCGCCGTCTGCACAGAGAACAGCTGCGACCCGTCCATCAAGATGAGCGGCGCGCTTCCTCCGGTCACCACCGCCACGACCGCCTTGCCGTCGCGCAGCAGGTCCCTGGCGGCCGGCTCGCCCGCGGCGGTGTCAATCTCGCTGACGTGAAAGGCGGGCTCGTTGAGCAGGGCCGCCGCCTGGCTCGCGCTGGGGCCGACCACGGCCGTGGGGATGTCGCTGACCCTGAAGTTCGCGGCATAGCCGAACACGACGAGCAGGATGACGGGCAAGGCGATCATCATCGCCACGGTCCGCCGGTCCCGGCGAAGCTCACGGAACTCCTTGAAGACCATCGCCCACACGGCAACCACCCTAATTCAACGGTTATTGAATAATCGTTCACTGGAACTCTACAGTCGTTGACTTTCTGCCGTCAACCACGGGGACCTTCGCCATCTCGGCAGGCACCGCCGGAGGGGACCTTAGGCCGCTGCGCTCGCCCGGGCCAAAGGCCACGCTGGGTAGTGGAACATCCTGTCGATAACGGAGGTGGGGCAGATGGCTGGCTGGACGAGGGGCACCGCAGCGGGCCAGGACGCGGCCGGGGGCCCGCCAGCTCGGGCGCGCACGCGTGAACTGCGCACACTGAGCCCGGAGGAGTGCCTTGACCTGCTGGAACCCGGCGGTGTCGGCCGGGTCGGGCTCATGTCCGCCGAGGGGATCGTGATGCTGCCCGTCAACTACGCCGTCGCGGCGAGGACCATCGTCTTCCGCACCGCGCCGGACACGCTGCTCGCGGCGTGCGCCAGCGGGCCTGTCAGCTTCCAGGCCGACGACTTCGACGTTGCGAGCCGTGCAGGCTGGAGCGTCCTGATGCAGGGCAACGCGCGCAGGGTGGCCGACGAGCACGGCGTGCGCAGCCTTGAGCACGGCACCCGCCTTGAGCCGTGGGCGCCAGGCGCGCGCGACGTGTGGGTGCGGATCACCCCTGGCCTCATCAGCGGACGGCGCGTCCAGCAGGCGTAGCCGCCGCCGGACGGCCGCCGCCGGCCGGCGGCGGCCGTCCGGCCGCGCGGCACCAGGGATTGCGCGGTACTAGGGGTTCGTGACCAGGACGCTGCCCGGCGGGCGCCGGACGCCGACGCCGGCCTGGGTGGTCACGCCAAGGCGGAGTATCAGGTGCGGGTACAGGCCAGGCCGCAGGCCGACAAGGCCGCGGCCCCTGCCGAGCTGGAACGGCTGGGTGTGCAGCGCGGCCGCCACGCCCCAGGCGGCGCTTGTCAGCAGGGTGCGCTGCAGTGCCTGCCCGGCGCCCACCCAGTCCGCGGGCCCGTCGGAGCTGGTCGCCAGCAGGCACACGGTCCCGGCGGACCGGCCAGGCAGGGTGCTGAGCGGCGGCAGCCCCCAGCCGTGGCCGCGGGCGAAGCCGGGGGCCGGGAAGTACGGGAAGGTCTGTTCGGCATGCGCCGGGTAGGCGCTCGCGGGGACTCCGTCGTCCCGGGTGCTGCCCGGCGGGCGCGTCCACGCGGCGCGCTCGCGTGCGCGCTCGCTGTCCAGCTCAAGAGCCTGCTCGGCGGCCTGCACCGCCTCGGCGAGCGCGGCGCGGATGCCCTCGTCGGAGACCACCTGCAGCACCGCGCCGTACCTGGCGGCGCCTTCAACGAGTTCCGCGAGTAGTTGCGGTGCCAGCGGCAGCGGGTCGAACCCGCCCCGGTGCGACCGCCGCGTGCGGACCTGGGCGGCCAGCCTGCGCTCGAACCTGGTTGGTGCCGTGCGGTGCTGCCAGGTCAGCCGGGCGACGAGCAGCGGCATTGCCGGGTCGGGCAGCACCTGCGCCCCGGGAACCCAGCCGGCCGCCCGCAGCGCGAGGCGTGCGGTGAACAGCGCCGCGCCGCAGCTGAGCAGCATCTCGCGGCCGTCGGGGTCGGCGGCCGCCAGCTGCCTGGCCTGGTCGGCGTACAGGCAAAGGCCGCCTGGGTCCGCGCTGAACCACCAGGGCTGCGTGTTATGCACCGACGGCGCCCACACGGCCTGGCTCACGATGTACGGTGCGAGCCCCGCCGCCTGCTCAGGCCCGGCCAGCATCCCGGCGGGCGCCAGGGGAACGTTCATGGGCCCCTCCGTTCTCACGGTCACCGGACTGCTGGCTCTCATGGTGAGCTCCGGTCCTGTCCTGGCATAGGCGCGAAGGTCACGTCGGCGCGGGCCGCCGGTCCTTTGCGAAGGAGACACAAGGCCCTACCCGGGTGGCGGCCTGCCTGCTGTGCTTGAGCTGGGTGAGCCACGAGTTCAACCAAGGAGGCTGACGGTCATGATCATCCGTACCGATCCGTACCGTGAACTGGACCAGCTGCTGACCCAGCAGGTCTTTGGCACCGCCGCCCGGCCGGCCACGATGCCGATGGACGCCTACCGCGCGAAGGACACCTTCTACGTCCTCTTCGACCTGCCCGGTGTCCGGGCTGAGTCCATCACGCTGAGCGTCGAGCAGAACGTGCTGACCGTCCGCGCGAAGCGGCTTCCCGCCGGGGCAGACAGCACCGAGATGATCGTCGCCGAGCGCCCGTCCGGCACGTTCAGCCGCCAGGTCATCCTCGGCGACGCCCTCGACACCGGGCACATCACCGCCGACTACTCGGGCGGCGTGCTCACGCTGACCATCCCGGTCCGCGAGTCGGCCAAGCCGCACAGCATCCACGTCGCAGGCCACGACGAGAAGCAGCCCGTGACGGCAAGCACCTGAGGCTCCCGGCAGCCGCCACGGCGGCTAGCGCGCCGCGGCGGCGGGGGTGGTGAGCAGGTCGTCGATCATCGCGCGCGGGATCGTGTGATCGTCGAACCAGCGGCCGCCGAACGGGCGCCGCACCGGCATGATCTGGTCGCTTGAGTAGGCGAGGATCTTGCGGTTGTACGACCTGATCACGTCGCGCAGGCCAGGCGGGAGACTGCCGTCGAGGGCCAGCGCGCGCTCCATCTCGCCGAGCAGCTGCCTGGTCTCCTTGATGGTGTCGAGTACCGCGTTGCAGAACGTGGCGGGTAGCACCTGATACTCGCCCTTGATCTCCACCAGGCGGGCGATCGCATCGTAGGAGACGTCCTGCAGCTCACGGCGGGACAGCCACTGCGTCTCGTAGTTGAGCCGCCGGTGCCACAGCGGCTCCACCATGGCGCGGCGGTGCTCTTCGAGCGTGCGGTGATGGATCCGGTAGCCGTGCTCGGCGGGCTGCTCGAAGAAACGGCAGCCGGGGTCGAGGAACGGCACCATCGGGCAGATCAGCGGCAGCGCCGCCCAGCCGCCGAACCTCTTGATCAGGTGCTCGGAGTACGCGATGGTGTCCATGACGGACTGGCGGTCCTGGTACGGCATGCCGATGAAGAACCAGATCATGATCCCCTTGACCCCGGCGTCAAGTGCGCGGGGGATCCAGTTCTCCATCTGCTCCATCGTGTAGGTGCCGCGCCCGGCCGCGGCGCTGATCTTCGGGTCGTGCGACTCCGGCGAGAGCATGATGTAGGAAGCGGTGGACTCGCCCATCTTCTTGAGCGTGTCGGCGGGGGTGAGGTTGAACTGCTCGAAGGAGACGGTGGCGTAGCCCATCTCCTTGACCGCGTCCAGGTAGGCGTGCATCCGGGTCTTGTTCTCCGAGTAGCACTGCAGCGCGTAGATCGAGGTCCGCTTCGCGGCCTCGCCCATGGTGCGCAGCTCCTGGATGATGAGGTCGTTGTCCTTCTGCACCAGCGTCTTGCGTACGTCCATGATGTTGCGGTACGCGAACTTCGACCCGCCGCACCAGCCGCAGTCGTGCACGCACCCGGTGTTCGGCAAGGTCATGATCAGCTTCGACGACGACAGCCCGGTGACCGGGGTGTCCTGATAGTACGACCAGTCGTTGCGCGCGTCGTTGTAGCTGGCGGCGGGCTTGTGGGTGAACCCGGTGTCGTGCAACTCGCCGCCCGCCTTGTACAGCAGGTTCGGGATGCCTGCCAGGTCCTTGTTGCCCTTTCTTGCCCTGGCTACCAGGTCGGCGACCGGCGCGAGCGTGTCGTAGCCGCGGACCACGGCGTCGACGCTCGGGTACTGGATGAGCTGGTCGGCGTAGTAGGTCGCGGAGATGCCGCCGAAGATCGTCAGCGCGTGGGGGTGCACCTCCTTGAGTAGGGCGGCAAGCTCGATCGCGCCCTGGCACTGGGTCATCCAGTGCAGGTCGAACCCGAACACCGGCGCCTCGAGCCGCCCGAGCAGCCGCCGCACGTCCAGCCCCTGGTGCTGCAGCATCAGCGACGCGACGTTGACGATCTTCACGTTGAGCCCGCGGTCGGCGAGGTGCTGCTTAAGTGAGAACCAGCCGATCGGGTACATCTCATAGATCGACGTCACGTTCACGCTGTCGCTGTCGCTGAGGTAGGCGAACAGCATGTCATCGCGCTCACGGAAGTCGAACACGCTCGGCGCGTGCACCAGGAACAGGTCGGCCTCGAGCCGCGACGCAATCTGCTGGTCCATCCTGCGGAGATCCCCTATCTAGAAGGCCTGCTGTAGTTCTGCTACCTGGCCGCCTGCCCGAGTACCTGAGAGCAGCCCGAGGCGGGCCAGGTCATCCGGCTCGAACCAGAAATCCCACTCGGCCGGGTTGGCCCTGATCGCGGCGTCCATCGCGGCGACGCAGCGGCCGAAGGCGGTGGCGGTGTCGCCGTCCATCGGTACCGGCGGCGATATCTCGAGCACCTGGTGCCGGTAATCGGCGCAGCGGTGCACGAAGGCCATAAGCACCGGGGCACTGGTCAGCCTGGCCAGGGTCACCACCCCGGGCAGCAGGCCGGCCTGGTGCCCGAGGAAGGTCATCTCGACGGTCCTGGCCCGCTCCGCGTCAAGCGGCGGTGCGTCGCTGCAGATCGTCAGGACCTCGTTTTCCCTCAGCACGGCCGCGGCCTGCGCCGCGACCTGCACCCGCCCCGGCCACGGCTCGATGCTCGGCCGCTGCCTGTGGCGCAGCACGCGCCTTGCGTAGATGAAGTCCCACATCCGCCGCACGGCGGCGGGCCCGTCTGGCGGGTAGTTCCACCACCAGCGCCCGATGCTGGTGACCGGGGAACCGCTGGCATGCAGCAGCGAGAAGGCACAGTTGTAGGAGCCGAAGTGGGCGCCGCACAGGATGGCCCCCTTGCCGCCGGCCAGCGCGGCGTCCAGGTGCTCACGGCCACGGATCTCCACCAGCTTCCCCAGCGACCCGGCCCGGCCGCGCAGCCGCATCAGGTCGATGACTTCACAGGTGCGGATACGGAAGACAACCCGGGCCAGCCGCTCGGCCTCCTGGGCGCTGAGCTGCTCGCCGAGCACCTGCCGCAGGCCGCGCATGACCTCGGCGCGCTTCTCCGGCCAGTACCGGAAGGTAAGGTCGCCCCGCCAGCGGGCGGCACCGTAGGCAAGCCTGGCGGGCAGCAGCGCCAGCAGCGGCGCCACCACCAGCCAGAAGGCGATGGTCTCCGCCGGGCGGAGCAGCCGCCTCATCGTGGTCACCGGTTCACGCCCGGCCGGCTGTTTCCCCGTCCCGTGAGCGGAGGTAGGCGCAGATGGCGTCCACGGTGTCGAAGTTCTCAGGTACCAGGTCAACGTCGTCCACCACGATGCCGAACCGCTCCTGGATGAAGACCACCAGCCGCAGCAGGCTGAGGGAGTCAAGCACGCCGGTCTCGAGCAGCGAGGTGGCGTTCCCGAGCGGCAGCAGCGCCGGGTCCTGGACGAGTTCCTTGCTGATGTAGTCGTTGATGACCGCTTCCACTTCAGTGCCCTCCGGCTTCCTCGCGCTCTTGTATGTCCGTGCCCTGCAGGCCGGCACGGTCGATCTTGCCGGTGGATGTCCTTGGCAGCGCCTGGCGGAACTCCACCACGTCGGGGACCATGTACCCCGGCAACCGCCGGCGGCAGTGGTCAAGGACCTCTTCCCTGGTCAGGCTGCCCTCGGCGGTGATGACCGCGCGCAGCCTGTTGCCGAGCAGCTCATCGGGCACCGGCAGCACGGCCGCCTCGCGGACGGCCGGGTGCGCGTAAAGCGCCGCCTCCACCTCCCCGAGTTCCACCCGGTAGCCGCGCGTCTTGACCATCCCGTCGCGACGGCCGAGGAAGATGAAGTCGCCCGCCTCGTCCAGCGTCACCAGGTCACCGGTCCGGTAGGCCGCCTCGGCGTAGGCCGCCTGGAACGGGTTGGTGACCAGCATGCTTGCGGTCTTGGCCGCGTCGCCCCAGTAGCCGCTCATCAGCCCGGGCCCCCGCACGTACAGCTCGCCCTCCTGCCCCGGCTTCGCTACCCGGTCGCCGTCTGCGGTGACCGCGAACGCGTCGGTGTTCGCACAGGCCCGCCCGATCGGGACCGGGGCGGTCAGCTCTGCCCCTGGTGGTACCTCGTACCAGGTGCACACGTTGGTCTCCGTCGGCCCGTACCAGTTCAGGTAGCGCGGGCCTGGCAGCTCGTCCATCAGCCTGGACAGGTGCTTGGCTGGGAACACCTCGCCGGCGAAGATCACCGCCCGCAGCCGGGGAAGGCCGGACGCCCGCAGGTTCCCGTACTCCGCGAGCATCGTCAGGACCGAGGGCACCGAGTACCAGACGGAGACCTGCTCCCTGCCGATCCACCCCGCGAGCCGCGACGGGAAGACGGTCATGTTCTCCGGGGCCACGACCATGCAGGCGGCGGCCAGGCAGCTGGCGAAGATGTCGAAGACCGACAGGTCGAAGTGCAGCGGCGCCGGGCTGCACACCCGGTCCCCCTCCCCCAGCCCCGTGCACCGCGCTGCCCAGTCCACGAAGGTAAGCGAGGCACGGTGGGAGATCATCACTCCCTTGGGCGTCCCTGTCGACCCGGACGTGTACAGGATGTAGGCCAGGTCGGTCTCTATCGTCAGGTCGGCGGGCAGTGCCCCGGCGGGCTCGGCAAGTACCGCCTCCCAGGGCACCACGGCCGGCTCCCCGGCCGTCGCGGTCCCCGGCTCCGGACCCGCCGCCGCCTGGCCATCCCGGTTCGGGTCGGCCACGACCACGGCACGCAGCGCGGGAACGGCGCCGGCCATGGCGGCCGCCTGGCCCGCGGTCGCCGGGCCGGCCAGCACGACCGTGATGCCGCTGTCGGTCATGATGGCGGCAAGCCGCGCGGCGGGCGACTTCGAGTCGAGCGGCACGTAGCAGGCCCCGGCCTTCAGCACACCGAACAACGCCACCACGGAGACGGCCGACTTGCGCGCGAAAATGCCCACCCGCTCTCCCGGCGCCACCCCCTGTGCGAGCAGGGCGCGGGCCACCTGGTTGCTCAGCGCGTCAAGCTCGGCATAGGTAAGCGCGTGCCCGCCGTCGGCCACCGCGGGCCGCTCCGGTGCCCGCGCCGCGCTGTCCCTCAGCAGGTGGTGCAGCAGGTACGCCATGGTGGTTCTGCTTTCCTCTTCGTGCTCGTGGGCTTAGAGGCCCAGCATCCGGGCCAGGATTACCCGCTGGATCTCCGAGGTACCGGAGTAGATGGTGCTCGCGACCGCGTCCCGCAGGTCCCGCTCGACGCCGCTCTCCTTCATGTAGCCGTAGGCGCCGTGTACCTGGATCGCGTCCAGGCTTGAGGCGACCCACGCCTCGGACGTGAACAGCTTCGCCGCCGCCGCCTCGGCGAGGGCGGGCTTGCCCTGCTGGCCGAGCCAGGCGGCCTGGTAGACAAGCAGCCGGGCCGCTTCAAGCCGCAGGTACATGTCGGCGATCTTGCCGGCCACCGCCTGGAACTTGCCGATCGGCTGCCCGAACTGCCTGCGCTGCCGCGCGTACGCGGTGCATGCCTCCACCTGCCGCTGCATGACGCCGAGCGCGCTGGCCAGGATGCATGAGCGTTCCCAGGTCATCGCGGAGTTGAATATCGCCATCCCCGCGCCCTCCCGCCCTACGCGGTTGCCGGCCGGGACGTAGCAGTCATCGAGGACGACCTCGCCCATCGGGGAGGTCCGCAGCCCCATCTTGTCCAGTCCGCGGGTGACCGTGAACCCGGGCGTCCCCTTCTCCACAAGGAAGGCGGAGATGGCCGCTACCTTGGGCTTGCCAGGGTCGACGGCGAAGACCATCACCACGTCGGAGACCGGGGCGTTGGTGATGTACAGCTTGGTCCCGTTGAGCAGGTAGCCGTCATCCCGCCGCTCGAACCTGGTCCGCATCGCGTACGCGTCGGAGCCGGAGTCCGGCTCGGTCATCGCGTGCACCCCGATGAGGTCACCGGAGATAAGCCCGGGCAGGTAGGCCTGCTGCTGCGCCGGGCTGCCGAACTTCACAAGCGGCAGCTCAAGGCTCCACATCTGCGCGTTCAGCGAGAAGATCAGGCCGTTGTCATGGCACCCGTACCCCAGCGCCTCCATGACGAGCACCGTCGTCAGTATGTCTGCGCCCGCCCCGCCGAGCTCGGCAGGGACCGGCAGCCCCTGGATGCCGAACTTCGCGCACGCGCGCCACGCCTCCGGGGAGAACGCGCCCGCCTCTTCCCGCTCGGCCAGGCCCTGATCTAGCTCCCGGCGGGCGAAGGCAACCGCGGCCTCCTTGAGTTCTTGCTGCTCCGCGCTCAGCGAAAAGTCCAACGTCTCCTCCCGCCCGTCAGTGCGAGCGTGCCCGTCCTCTCTCCGTTACCTGGACAACAGCGAGTCCAATTTCCCATTACTAGACAATAACGGGGTCAATAGTGGCACGGTTCAAAGAGCTGCGCGGGGAAATGCGGATACCCAGAGGTCTTCCTAAGAAGTCGAAAAGATTCGACCTCCTGACCGGTCGCGGACCGCCTGCAGGCTACGCGCGCAGCGCACCCGTTCGAAGCCGCACCGTAACCGTCGCAGGTAGATGCCGATCAGATCGATCGGCGAGACAGCTTAGGAGACCAGTTTGCGATTAACTTTCTACTTAAACCATAATGGTCACAATTGTCGATTTTGAATCATAAGTACCACTACAACCGCCTATGATGGGTTACTCGCGTCGATATCGATCGCCACGGTGTAGCGGTGCTGGCCGCCGACGACCGTCTCCTCCTCGTAGGCGCGGACCGCGATCTGCGGGTTGGAGTGCCCGGTCGGCCAGCTGATGCCGATGCCGTAGCTGAGCACGCCCTCGAAGTCGCCGCCCTGCGCGTAGTCGGTCATGCGCTGGAAGCCGATGCTCGCGGCGGGCTGGGAGATGACCGACGACTTCGTTCCGTCGGCGGTGTGCGCCTGGGCGCCGGTGAAGACGATGTCGAGCACGCCCTGGCCACCGAGCGGGATGACCTTGCCGCCGGGGTCGCTGACCAGCTTGCCGGTGAACCCGATCCGGTAGCTTGGGAAGCCGTCCGTGAAGGTGAACGACATCCGGTTGTACGCCCGCTCGCCTGACGCGGCAGGGCGGCTGCCCACCTTGATCTGGACGAGCTCGGGCACCGGTGGTACCGCCTGGGCGTGGGTGACGTGCGCGGGCATGGCCACGTCGTTCGGCCAGTGCCACGGGTAGGCGAGCCGGAAGGACAGGACCTGGGCGGACGAGGACGGCGACACGGCGACCGCGCCCGGCTGGCTCGCCGTCGGTGACTGGCCTTGCGCCGTGGACTGTCCGGATGCCGCCGCGGAGGTGCTGACGGATGGCGGGAACCCGCCGACGGGCTGGCCGGCCCGGCCGCACGCGGGGAGGACCGCCAGCAGTACAGCGGTGCTCGCGATCGATACCGTGGTCGTAGTGCGCGGGATTTTCATGGCAGCCTCCTGGTTCCGGGCTCACCTGATGTGACCAGCGGGAGAATCGGCCATGTGCCCGTCGGCTCCGCCGACGGCCTTGCGCCTCCCCCACTAGTTAAGACTTAGTTAAGCTGCGACCGGTTGCGGGCTGGCGCAGCCGGGAGGCGGGGTCGTTGGCACCGGAAGGCGGGTCGTTGGCACCCCGGGGCAGGGCCGGCGGCACCCCGGGGCAGGGCCTGGGGGTCAGGCGGCGCTCAAGGCGGGGACGCCGGGACCAGCGGGAGTGGTGAGCTGCCCGGTGTTCGCATATCATGCCTGGCACAGCGATTTTTATGAAGCTTTTTTGTGTTGTGAAGAGTTTTTAGCGTGATAATACGAAAAAGTATTCATGATCATGGTCTTGTGCTGCGGCGATGATGCTCCTGGTGCTGATGTTGCTGCCGAGGTCGGGGGTATCACTGCGGTGATGGTGCTGTTGGTGCTGGAGGTGCTGCTGCGGGTATCGAGGTCGGCGATGTTAAGGGTGCCTGGCGAGTGGCGTGTCCTCGTCGCGGATGAGGTGGATGAGGGTGCTGCCGAAGGTGCTCGCCGTCTCTTCCGGTAGCGGGAGGCCGTCCGCCAGCAGCGCAGCGCCCCAGTGACGCTGTCCGGACGCGGTGTCCCGGTAGCGGGCGGCGGGATCCAGGGCGGCCAGCCGGATCCGGGACGGGCGGGCACCGCACGGCTGCGGTCCCCACCAGGCAAGCAGCACCACGTCGTGGCCGGCGACATACTGACTGGCCGCGAATGCCCCTGACGGCCCCGGCGACCCGGACGACCCGGACGACCCGGACGCACCCGGCGACCCCGACGCACCCGGCGACCCGGACGCGCCCGGCGACCCGTCGGCGAGCGAGGCGAGGCGGTACAGGCGGCCGCGCTGTACGACCGGGCGGATCGCCTTGTACGCCGCGATCAGCTCCGCCGCCTCGGTGAGTTCCGCGTCGGTCCAGCGCAGCAGGTCGCCGCCGACGCCGAGCGCGCCGGCCATTGCCACGTGGAACCGGAAACTGAGCGGCAGCTCCCGCCGGGTCAGGAAGTTGGGGCTGTCGGTCACCCAGGCCATCATCGCCTGCGGCGGGTACGCCTGGGTGAAGCCCTCCTGGATCTTCACCCGGTCCCAGGCGTCGGTGTTGTCCGAGGTCCACGCCTGCTCGGCGCGGCGCAGGATGCCGAGGTCGACGCGCCCGCCGCCGCTTGCGCAGGACTCGAACTCGACGCCCGGGTGGGCGGCGCGCAGCCGGTCGATGACCGCGTAGAGGTTAAGCACGTGGTCGGTCCAGGCGCGTTCCGGGTTGTCGCCCGCCCGCGCGGGCCAGCCCGGCTCGGAGAACGGGCGGTTCATGTCCCACTTGACGAACTCGATGCGGTTCTCCGACAGCAGGCGGTCAAGCGTCACGAACATCCACTCCGCCACGTCGGGCCTGGCCAGGTTGAGCACCAGCTGGTTGCGGTGCTGCGACCGGGTTCGGCCGGCGAAGTGGTACACCCAGTCCTGGTGCGCCCGGTAGAGGTCGCTGTCCGGGTTCACCATCTCCGGCTCGACCCACAGCCCGAACCGCATGCCCAGGTCGTTGACCCGGTCGATGAGCGGGCCGAGACCGCGCGGGAACTTCCGCGCGTTGACCGTCCAGTCGCCAAGGCCTGCCTGGTCGTCGTCGCGGGCACCGAACCAGCCGTCGTCCACCACGAAGCACTCGATGCCGAGCCGCGCGGCCAGCTCGGCAAGCCGCGCCTGCCCGGCCTCGGTCACCTGGAAGGACGTGGCCTCCCATGAGTTGTACAGCACCGGGCGCAGCGGCGGCTTGCCGCCGCCGGCCCGCACCGGAGGTACCTGGACCGAGGTGACCCGCGGCTGAGCGGCCCGCGCCCCGGCGGCCCGCGCCCCGGCGATGCGCGGCGGGGCGATGCGCGGCGGGGCGATGCGCGGCGGGGCGGTGCGCGGCGGGGCGGTGCGCGGCGGGGCGGTGCGCGGTTGGACGGCCCGCGCCCCGGCGGTGCGCGGGAAAGGCGGCCGGCCGTGCGCGGTCGCGACGGCGCGGTCGTCGCCGCGGCCGAGCACGTGGGCCAGCTGCCAGGCGTGCCATTCGCGGCTTGCCGCGCCGAAACCGCCGACGGTGTGCAGCCCGGCGAACCGCGGCAGGACCAGCTCATCACCGGGGTCCAGGCGGTAGGCCCAGTCGAAGTCGTTCATGCCGCCGCAGGCATGGGCCCGGCCGCCTGGATTGGTCTCGAACACCAGCTTCCATGAGCCGCTCCAGGCCAGCGCGCCGCTCCACACCTCGCCGCCTTCCTCGGTGGCCGTCCCCTCCGGGTCCAGCGTGAACCAGGGGTTGAGCTGCTGGCTGGTGGTGCCGCGGCGGCTCTCGAGCACCACCTTGCCCGGGGTGAGCGTGGTGTGCGCGAGCTGGGTCTCGGCCCCCCAGCCGCCGTGCAGGTAACGCAGCCGCCAGCGGCCGCGCAACGGCAGCCACCAGTTCGCGGAGTGAGCCTGCCTGATCACCACGGGCGGGCCGTCATCCCCGTGTTCGTCTCCGCTGTGTCGCACGGTGGCCCAGCGATCGAGCACGTCGAACCCGTCGTAGACGCGGTAGGCGAGGGTGACAAGCAGCGGGTGTGCGGTGTCGGCCAGGTCGACCTCCAGCGTGCTGACCGGCCCCTGACGGATGAGCCGCTGGTCGCCGACGCGCCACTCGACGCTCCTTGTGCCGTCGGCGAACTCGGCCTTCAGCGACGGCTCGTCGTAGCGCAGCCCGCCCCACGGTACGTACTCGTCGGGGCGCTCGCGGGCCAGGCTGAGCTGCTGTTCGTGGCGCGCCGTCGCGCCCGCGGCCGCCGCCTGCAGGTCGCCAAGCGCGGCCCGCGGCAGCGGGGCGCCCCAGTACAGATGGCGCAGCGCCGTCCCGCCGTCCGCCAGCCCGAAGGCGTAGGCGGTCGAGCGCATCTCGGCGAGCCACACGCCCGCGTCCGCGTCGTGCCAGATCCCCGCCACGCATCGCCTCCTGATGATTGGTTCTTAGTGTCGCCGTAACGGAAGGTGGTGACTGCGCCACGCCATGCGGCTCGCGACGCGGGCTCGGCACTCAGCAGGAGCCGCGCTTGACAAGCTCGCTGCTCAGCAGCAGGTGGACCGGCCGCCGTACCCGCCCGGCGATCTGGTCGTCCAGGATCTGCAGCGCCTCAAGCGCGGTCTGCTCGATCGGGTTGCGCATGGTGGTGAGGGCCGGGGTGACCCGGGTGGCCGCCGCGGAGTTGTCGAACCCCACGACGGCCACGTCGTCGGGCACGCGCCGTCCTGCCTCGCGCAGCGCCCCGATGGCGCCCGCCGCCATCAGGTCGGAGGCGACGAACAGCCCACGCAAGCCAGCGTCACGTGCCAGCAGCTGGCGCACGCCCCGGTGGCCGCTGCTCAGCGACCAGTCACCGGTGGCCACCAGGTCGGAGCGGAACCGGTCACCGAGGGCGCGCCTGAAGCCCTCGAGTCGCTCGCGCCCGCTGCTTGTGTGCAGCGGGCCCGTCACGGTACCGACGGCGCCGCCGACCCGGCTTGCCAGGTAGCTGACCGCGGTGAAGGCCGCCTTCTCGTCGTCGATCGCCACCCAGGAGAACGCGTCCTCGAAGCCGAGCGGCTTGCCGAGCACCACGAGCGGCAGCCGGTACGGCAGCAGCCGCCCGAGCAGCGACTCCTCCTCGTGGGTGAGCGCGAGCAGGGCGCCGTCCACGTGGCCGAGCGTGAGGTAGTCGCCGAGGTAGTTCTCCTCCTGCTCGTCCTGCGCGGTGGTGATCAGCAGGTGGCGGCCGGTCTTGCGCAGCTCGCGGGAGAAGACCCGGGCGAACAGCCCGAAGTTCGGGTCCTCGAACAGGCTCTCCTCGCGGTCGGAGATGACGAAGGCGATCGAGCCGGTCCGCCCGCTCGCCAGGTTCCGCGCCGCCTGGTTGACCGAGTAGCCGAGCGCGTCGATGGCGGCGTTCACCTTGTCGAGCACGGCGGGGCGCACGTTGCGGCCGCCGTTGATCACCCGGGACACCGTGCCGCGCGACACGCCGGCGAGGCGCGCGACGTCCTCGATCGTCGGGCGCCGCCTTGGCTGAGCTGAGCTGGCCACCAGGGCATTTTAGCCGGTCGCATGCCGAGTTGTGCTCGCTCCCAAATCAACCATTGTCATGAATCGTCATCGCTGCTAGCGTTGCGGAAAGTTCGATTTGGGAACGCTCCCAAATTGATTTGGGTCGCGAGGGGGCGCGGCGTAAGGATCAGGAGGTAGCAGCGCATGTCGTCTTCGATCCGCAGCGCAAGCAGCCGTGCCCGGCACCCGGGCAGGCGCATGCTGGCGGTAGCCGCCGCGGCGGCGGCACTGACACTCGCGGCCTGCAGCAGCGGCGGCGGCTCATCATCGAGCGCAAGCGCCGCCGCGAGCGGCGGCAAGGTCACGCTGACGTTCTGGTCGTGGGTGCCCGGCATCTCCCAGTCGGTCGGCCTATGGAACAAGACCCACCCCGACATCCAGGTGAACCTGGACGAGACCACCTCGGGCGGCGCCGGCACGTACGCCAAGATGTTCAGCGCGCTGCAGGCGGGCAACGCCCCCGACCTTGGCCAGGTCGAGTTCTCTGTGCTGCCGAACTTCGAGCACGTCGGCGGGCTTGTCGACCTGTCGCGGTACGGCGCGGCGAGCGTGCAAAACGACTTCGTGCCGTGGACCTGGGCGCAGGTCAGCCAGGGCGGCGGCGTCTACGCCATCCCGCAGGACACCGGCCCGATGGGGCTGTTCTACCGCTCCGACCTGTTCACGAAGTACGGGCTCAGCGTGCCGACGACCTGGGCGGAGTTCCTGAGCGACGCGCAGAAGGTGCACGCCGCCCACCCGAACGTCTACATCACCGCCTTCCCGTCCAACGACGCGCAGTGGTTCTCCGGCCTGGCCTGGCAGGCGGGCGCCAAGTGGTTCAGCACCTCGGGCGACACCTGGGTCGCCAACATCGACGACGCGCCGTCGCAGCAGGTGGCCGGCTTCTGGCAGCAGCTGATCAGCGACCACCTGGTGAAGGTCGAACCGGACTTCGCCGCCGCCTGGTACAAGGACCTGTCCGACGGCACCCTGCTGACCTGGCCGACCGCGGTCTGGGGCGAGAACACCCTGGTCACGAACGCCGCCTCGACCACGGGTGACTGGCGGGTGGCGCCGCTGCCGAACTGGGGCAGCACGCAGGCGAACGGGAACTGGGGCGGGTCCACCACCGTGGTGTTCACCGGCAGCAAGCACCCGGCCCAGGCGGCGCAGTTCGCCGAGTGGCTGAACACCAACGCGTCGAGCATCACCGGGCTCATCACCAAGGGCGGCCTGTACCCGGCCGACCTGGCCGGCCAGCAGCAGCCTGCCGCCAACTCCCCCGTCGCGTTCTACGGCGGCCAGAACATCTGGTCGGTCTTCGCGGCCGACGGCAAGCTGGTGAACACCACCTTCCAGTGGGGCCCGATCATGAGCACCACCTTCACCCAGATGTCGGACGGCTTCGGCAGCGTGGGCAGCGGGTCGAGCACGCTCACCCAGGTGCTTGCCTCGACGCAATCGCAGACCCTCAGCTCCATGCAGAAGCAGGGCTTCTCGGTGAAGGCCGGCTGAGCGTGGCCGTCGGCCATCGGCAGCCCCGTGCCGCGTCCGCGGCACGGGCAGGGACGCGGGGGGCGGCAGCCGGGCCGCCGCGGCGACGCCGCGGACGGCCCGGCTGGGCGCCTGCCATGTTCCTCGCGCCGTTCGGCGTGCTGTTCGCGCTGTTCTTCCTGCTGCCGATCGGGTACGCGGTCTACGAGAGCCTGTTCAAGGTGCGCGTGTCCGGCCTGGGCCTCGGCCCTAACTCCACGGTGACGACGTTCGCCGGCCTGTCCAACTACACCCAGGTCTTCTCCGACTCGTCGTTCTTCGGCGGCGTCGGCCGGGTGCTGCTGTTCGGCGTGGTGCAGATCCCGGTGATGCTGGTCTTCGCCACCGTGCTCGCCCTGCTGCTCGACTCCGTCGCCGTCCGGTTCAGGCGCCTCTTCCGGCTGGCCTTCTTCCTGCCGTACGGCATACCCGGCGTGATCGCCGCGATCCTCTGGTCGTTCCTGTACCTGCCTGGCCTCAGCCCCGTCGTTGCGGCGCTGCACGGCGCCGGGTTCGGCACGGTGAACTTCCTCGGCGTGCACACCGTGCTCTGGTCCATCGCCAACATCGTCACCTGGGAGTACACGGGCTACAACATGCTGATCATCTACGCGGGCCTGCAGGCCATCCCGGTCGACCTGTACGACGCCGGGCGGATCGACGGCGCCTCGGAATGGAAGATAGCCACCAGGATCAAGCTCCCCCTGGTGGCGAGCTCGCTGGTGCTGACCGCCATCTTCAGCATCATCGGGACGCTCCAGCTGTTCAGCGAGCCGCAGGTGCTGCGGGCCATCGCCACCACGATCAGCAGCTCGTACACGCCCAACCTGTTCGCCTACACGCAGGCGTTCGTGACCAACAACCCGAACTACGCGGCGGCGATCGCGGTGGTGCTCGCGATCGGCACGTTCATCCTGTCGTTCGGCTTCCTGCGGCTTGTGCAGCGGCGCTGGGCGGGCGCGTGATGGCCGCCCTCGTCCGGGCTCGCTCAGGTCCCCCGGGTATGGGGCCCGCGGGCCGGCGGCGGGCCTCGCCCGCGGGCTCGGCGCACGTCTCAAGGAGCGGGCTGCTCGCCACCGCGTTCATGTTCGTCTGCGCGGTCTACTTCCTGCTGCCCGCATGGTGGCTGGTCGTGTCCTCGACGAAGGGGCCGAGCACGCTGTACTCGTCGGAGGGGTTCTGGTTCAGCCAGTTCCACCTGGCGTCCAACCTGACCGGCCTGTTCAGCTACGACGGCGGGATCTACTGGCGCTGGCTGGTCAACACCCTGCTGTACGCCGGGCTCGGCGCGCTGTGCGCGACGCTGCTGGCAAGCGCGGCGGGCTACGCGCTCGCCAAGTACGACTTCCGCGGCAGGCAGCTCGTCTTCTCCGTCATACTCGGCGGCGTGCTCGTACCGGGCACCGCGCTCGCCCTGCCGCTCTACCTGCTGATGAGCAAGGTCGGCCTGACCAACACCTACTGGTCGGTGTTCCTGCCGAGCGTCGTCAGCCCGTTCGGCGTCTACCTGGCCCGGGTCTACGCGGCCGCCGCCATCCCCGACGACCTGATCGAGGCCGGGCGGATCGACGGCGCGGGCGAGGGCCGCATCTTCGCCTCGGTGGCGCTGCGCATCATGTCGCCGGCCCTGGTGACTATGTTCCTGTTCCAGTTCGTCGCGATATGGAACAACTTCTTCCTGCCGCTGGTGATGCTGTCAGACACCCGCCTGTACCCGGTGACCCTCGGCCTGTACTCATGGAACAATGAGTACGGCCAGGCACCGCAGCTGGTCAGCTACGTGATCATCGGCTCGCTCATCTCGGTGATACCGCTGGTGATCGCGTTCTTGTCGCTGCAGCGCTTCTGGCGCTCCGGACTGGCCGCTGGCAGCATCACGCTATGAGCGATGCGCTGAGCCGCCCGGACCGTCAAGCCGTGCGCGGCATCGGGTACGGCGGTGACTACAACCCGGAGCAGTGGCCGGAGTCCACCTGGGCGCAGGACGTCCGGCTGATGACCGAGGCGGGTGTCAACCTGGTGACCGTCGGGGTCTTCTCCTGGTCGCGGCTGCAGCCCGCGCCTGGCGAGCTGACCGCCGGGTGGCTTGACCGGGTGCTCGACCTGCTCGGCGCCGCGGGGATCGGCGTCGACCTGGGCACGGGCACCGCGTCGCCGCCGCCCTGGCTGGTCGCCGCGCACCCGGAGATCCTGCCGGTCACGGCTGACGGCCGGCGGCTCGCCCCGGGCGCGCGGCAGCACTACTGCCCGAGCGCGCCCGCGTTCCGTGCGGCGGCCGTGGACCTCGCGGACCGGATGGCACGGCGCTACGCCGGACACCCGGCCGTCGTCATGTGGCATGTCAGCAACGAGTACGGCTGCCACGTACCCGCCTGCTACTGCGAGCTGTCCGCGGCGGCGTTCCGTGCCTGGCTGCGGGAGCGGTACGGCGAGCTCGGCGCGCTGAACGAGGCCTGGGGCGGTGCGGTGTGGAGCCAGGACTACACCAGCTGGGACCAGGTGCAGCCGCCGCGTACCGCGCCCACCTACGCCAACCCCGCACAGCAGCTCGACTTCGCGCGGTTCAGCTCGGGTGAGCTGCTTGCCTGCTACCTGGCCGAGCGGGAAGCGATTGCGGCACAGGCGCAGCACGCCCCCGTTACGACGAACTTCATGGGCTTCTTCCGTTCGCTTGACCAGTTCCGCTGGGCGGCCGACCTGGACGTCGTCGCGGTGGACAGCTACCCAGACCCCGCCGATACCGAGGCCCACCTGCTGTCCGCGATGACCTGCGACCTGACCCGGTCGGTGGCCCGGCTGGCTGGTTCGCCAGGGCGGCCGTGGGTGCTGATGGAGCAGGCGCCGAACGCCGTCAACTGGCGGGCCGTCAACGTACCCAAGGCGCCAGGGCAGTACCGCGCGCTCAGCCTCCAGGCGGTGGCTCGCGGCGGCGACGCGGTCCTCTCCTTCCAGTGGCGGGCCGCGGCCGCCGGCGCAGAGAAGTTCCACAGCGGGATGCTGCCGCACGCCGGGACGGACAGCCGGACCTGGCGCGAGGTGACCGAGCTCGGCGCGGACCTGGGCAGGCTCGCGCCGGTGGCCGGCGCCGCGGTGCGCGCAGAGGCGGCCCTGCTGCACGACTGGGAGAGCTGGTGGGCGCTCGAGGCGGACTCGCACCCTCGGCAGCTGCACCTGGTCGAGCTGCTGCGCGCATTCTACCGGCCGCTGTTCGAGGCCGGGGTCACCGTCGACTTCGCGCATCCGGAGAGTTCGCTGTCCGCGTACCGGCTGGTGGTGGTGCCCGCGCTGTACCTGGTCAGCGACGCAGCGGCGGAGAACGTGCGGCGGTTCGCGCTTGACGGCGGTACGGTGCTTATCAGCTTCTTCTCCGGGATCGTGGACCCGCGCGAGCGGATACGGCTTGGCGGGTACCCGGCGCCCTGGCGCGAGCTGCTCGGGCTGCGGGTGGAGGAGTTCGCGCCGCTGCCTTCTGGCGCTGTGGTCCGGCTCGACGGAGTCCCAGGAGCAGCCCGCGGCCGCGCCGGCGGAGGCACCCGCGAAGACACCCGCGGCGGCGCCGGCGGAGGCACCCGCGGCGGCGCCGGCGGAGGCACCCGCGGAACGGAGGCGGGCGGCGCGGGCCGCGTATGGCAGGATGTCATCGGCCTGCGGGGCGCTGAACCGCTCTTCCGCTACGCCGAGGGTCACCTGGCCGGCCAGCCGGCCGTGACCAGGCACCCGTACGGCCGCGGCGAGGCGTTCTACCTCGGCACGCTGCCGGACCGTGCCACCCTGCGCGGCCTGGTGGCACAGGCCTGCGGCCGCGCCGGCATCGAGTTCAGGACCGACGTTCCGCCCGGCGTTGAGATGGTCAGGCGCGGCGACCACCTGTTCGTGATCAGCCACCTGGACCAGCCGGTCGAGCTTGACCTCGGCGGCAAGAGCCTGGACCTGCTGACCTCGGACATCGTCGGGCCTGCCGCCGTGCTCGGGCCGCGCGGCGCCCTGGTGCTCACCGCGCGGGACTGAGCCCGTCAACCCGGCCGGCCGGTGACGCGGCGCGGCGCGGGCACCAGGCCGGCGAGGCGGCGAGGCGGCGAGGCGGCGAGGCGGCGAGGCGGCGAGGCCAGGCATGCCTGGAAACGTCATCCAACGGGCACCCCAAGCACCAGTGGCCTCAAACGCACCAGCGCTGCGGCCCGCGCCCATGATCATGAAAGGTTTTTAGCACTCCTATGCTAAAAACTCTTCCTAACAACAAAAACCTTCACGAAAAATCACCTGTAAGGCTTATCTGGCGAGTACCAGGCGCCGCATCGTCCTCGTCGGTCTCGATGTCCCCTTCCGTGCCCACGTCCACGGCTTGCCCCCGGCTGTGCGGCGTCCGGCGACTGGCCCGGCGACTGCGCGAGGACGAGGACAAGGACGGCTTATGTCCGGTAATGGTCATCTTGTGACCAACGCCCTGCGAGTCCGGACTTCCTGCCATGTCGCGGCGCCGCTCGCGGTGACCATGCTGAGTTGACAGCATGGCCGTGTTCCGGAGGTGAGCACCATGAACCGGGTGAGCCCGAGTACGAGTGGTGCGTGATGGCCGGCCTGCCGAACCTAGCCGCCACGCTCGGCGGGTGGAGCGCGCGGCACCGGCTGACCGCGGTCGGCGCCTGGCTCGCGCTCGTCATCGCGACCGTGCTGATCGGCGGCGCGGTCGGCCAGGCCACCATGACCCAGGCCGAGTACGGCGTCGGCGAGTCCGGCCAGGCCACCTGGACGCTGGTGAACGCGGGCATCAAGGACCCCGCCGCCGAGCTCGTGATGATCTCCAGTTCCGGCGCGTCGCAGGCGGACAGGACGGCGATGCGGTCCGCGGCCAGCGCCGTGCTCGCCGCCGTGCAGGCGACCGGCCAGGTAAGCGGGGCCCGGGCGCCCGTCACCTCATCGAGCGGACGGCAGGTGCTGCTTCAGTTCTCGATGAAGGGCGACCCGGACACGGCGTACAACCGGGTGCAGCCGGTCGAGGACGCGGTCACGCGGGTCCAGGCCGCGCACCGGGACGTCACCATCGAGGAGGTCGGCCAGGCCAGCGTGTCCAAGTGGTTCAACGACACGATCTTCCGTGACTTCCATCAGGCGGAGTGGACCGTTCTCCCGCTGGCCCTCGGCATCCTGCTCGTCGTCTTCGGCGCGCTGCTCGCCGCGCTGCTGCCGGTGACGCTGGCGCTGACCGCGTTCCTCGCCGCCAACGGGGTGCTCGCGCTGGTCAGCCACGCGGTGCACGTGGACTCCTCGGCCAGCTCGGTGATGATGCTGATGGGGATGGCGGTCGGCGTCGACTACTGCCTGTTCTACCTGCGCAGGGAGCGCGAGGAGCGGGCCAAGGGCGCGACCAGGGAGGCGGCGCTGCGTACCGCGGCCGCCACCTCGGGCCGCTCGGTGCTGATCTCCGGCCTGACCGTCATGGTCGCCATGGCCGGCATGTTCCTGGCGGGCGTGCAGATCTTCGACGGCTTCGCGATCGCGACCATCTCCGTGGTGCTGATCGCCGTCGTTGGCTCGGTGACCGTGCTGCCCGCGCTGCTCTCACTGCTCGGCGACAAGGTGGAACTCGGCCGCATCCCGTTCCTCGGCAAGGCCGGCCGCACGGCGGCAGGCACGGCAGGCGGCACGGCAGGCGGCGGCCGGTTCTGGACCGCGGTGCTCGACCGGGTACTGTCGCACCCGGGCCGGTCCGCGGTGCTCGCCACGGGCCTGCTGCTCGGCCTGGCCGCTCCCGCGCTCAGCATGCACACCGAGTTCCTGAACGTGCAGCAGATGCTGCCGTCGAGCAGTCCGATCGTGCAGCGCTACGACCACATCATGGCGGCGTTCCCCGGCGGTCCTGCCCCTGCGGTGGTCGTGGTGAAGGCACCGGACATCGGGTCCTCCGTCGCCAAGCGCGAGATCGCCGCCCTGGCCAGCTACCACAGCAGCGCGCTCGGCCAGCCGGTGCACACCACCGTGTACCCCGCGGCCAACCTGGCGGAAATCAGCATCCCGCTCGCCGGGTCGGGGGACGATGCCACCTCACGGCAGGCCCTGGCGACGCTGCACGACACGATCGTCCCGGCCACCGTCGGTAAGATACCCGGCGGCACCGCGCTGGTGGGTGGGGACCTGGCGGCGCGCATCGACTGGAACAACCAGATGGCGAGCAGCATCGTGCCGGTCATCGTGTTCGTGATGGGCATCACGTTCGTGCTGATGCTGGTCTCGTTCGGCTCGCTGGTGATCGCCGCGACCTCGATGGCGCTGAACCTGCTCTCCATTGGCGCGGCGTACGGGGCGCTCAGCGCGGTCTTCGTGCACGGCTGGGGCGCGGCACTCGTCGGCACCCAGGCGCCCGGCGTCATCGAGGCGTGGATACCGCTGTTCGTGTTCGTCGTGCTGTTCGGGCTGTCCATGGACTACAACGTGTTCGTCGTGTCCCGGATCAGGGAGGGGCACGACCGCGGGCTGCCCACCAGGCAGGCGGTCGCGTACGGGGTCAGGTCCACCGCCGGAGTGGTGACTAGCGCCGCGATCATCATGGTCGCCGTGTTCGGGGTGTTCGGCACGCTGAGCGTCCAGCAGTTCAAGCAGCTCGCCGTCGGGCTGGCGTTCTCGGTGCTTGTCGACGCGACCGTGATCCGGGGCGTACTGCTGCCCTCGGTGATGGCGCTGCTCGGTGACCGCAACTGGTACCTGCCCAGGTGGCTCTCCGGGTTCACGGCCCGCGGTGCCGGGCCGCGGCCGCCTGCCGGCCCGCTTGCTCCCCTTGCCCCGGCCGGGCCGCCCCCGCCCGCCGGGCCGCATCCAGAACCTGCGACCGGAGGTCGATCATGGATTCGTTCTTCAAGCTGATCGCGGCGGGCCCGGCGTTCTTCGTCAGCGCCTGGCTGCTGATGGTCTTCGCCGGCATCGTGAGCACCGACGTGGGCGTGCGCCCCTTTGGCTACCTCACCTCCATGGTGGTCACCATCGCCCTGTGGCTGACCGTCGCCCCGGCCGTCGGCGCCGTGGCCGGCCGACCAGGCAAGAAGAAGGACGGCGCGGGCCACTGATCGGACCGGCTGCTGAACGAGGCGCATGGTTGTTCAAAGTCGCCCGCGCGGGGAAGTTGCGGCGTGTGCAGCCCGCGCACCTGCCGCTTCCGGCCGGCGAGTCCATCCTCATCGGCCTGGTGGTGGCCGTCGTGGTGCTTGTCCCGCTGCTTGGGCTGCCGGCCGCGCATATCTCAGGGATGACCCGCGAGGGAATCCATGCCCTGCTCGCCGTCATCCTCGGCCTGACCGTGGCGGAGATTATCCTTGACCGGCATTCCGGCGGCAAGACCAGCATCGTGGGCGAGGGCCTGCGCGTCGTGCTCGTGTTCCTCATCGGCTACCTTGGCCCCAGCCTGTTCGGCCTGGGGGCGGCGCGGCTCATCTCGCTCGGCCATCCGGTGACCGTGCTGTGGCTGCTCGTCTTCCTCCTCGTCCTGGTGCTGTTCATGCTCGGCAGGTCGTTCGGCCTGCTCTCGGTGCCCTTCGCGCTCGTGCTGCTCTACGTCATCCTGCGCTACGCGCACGTCAGGACCGAGGTGATCGCCGCCTACGCCGTGGCCTGGCTGCTCCTGCTGTCCGGCGTGCGGACCGTCGTCGCACACGGCATCGACTCCGGCGCCACGGACAACCTGCGTAGTCACACCCACCTGCCCCGTGGGCTCTGGTGGCTGCTGTGGCTGGCGGGCACGGTGTTCGCGCTGCTCGTTGGCGGGAAGCTCCTCGTCCTCGGCTAGTAGCCTGCCCGTGCCGAGCTGGGTGCGGGCAGCCCCGTCCGCGCCTTGTCAACCCCGCACGCCGGGCACGCGATACGCCGGCGGCGGTCATTGGTGCCGGACAGGCGTTCATGAAGGGGAGGCTGAGGTCGACGAGGTCCGGTGAGCCGCCTGCTATTCGCCCATTAGCCTAGTCGAGGCGATTTTTCATGAAGAATTTCGGTGTTATGAAGGATCGTTAGCGTTATCGCACGTAAAACCATTCATGATCATGGGCTTGACCTGCCGCGATGATGCCTTTGGTGCTTACGGTGCTGATGATGTTCACTGCGCTTGGCGCCGGGCTGCCCCGCCGCCCGCCCGCCGCCCGCGCCCGCCGCCCTCAAGTCGCCCGCCCCTCGTCGCCCGCCCCTCGTCGCCCGCCCCTCGTCGCCCGTCGCCCGTCGCCCGTCGCCCGCAGCGCCCAGCGCCCGCAGCCCCCAGCGCCCGCAGCCCCCAGCGCCCGCAGCCCCCAGCGCCCGCAGCGCCCGCAGCGCCCCCAGCGCCCGCAGCGCCCCCAGCGCCCGCAGCGCCCGCAGCGCCCGCCCCCAGCGCGCGCCCCCAGCGCCGGCAGCGCTTCTGAAGCGGGCGGGAAGCGCCGGCGCATGACCCCGGAAGCGGCGCGCGGTGTCTCATTCATGCCATGGAACCTCACTGACCGAGATTGAC
>Ga0335078_10002609_pt1 | contig 27183 bp, 19 predicted proteins | sample Lox_Sample_32_FD_206711 | JGI IMG/M metagenome (GOLD analysis project Ga0335078, IMG submission 206711) | Soil microbial communities from Loxahatchee National Wildlife Refuge, Florida, United States - Lox_Sample_3.2 | ecosystem: Environmental > Terrestrial > Soil > Wetlands | place: USA... | reverse complement strand
CTTTACTGCGGGCTTATGATGACGGCGCGCGGGCCGCAGGTACTCGAATTCAACGCGCGTTTCGGCGACCCGGAAACCCAGGCCATTCTGGTTCGTCTTGAAAGCGACCTCGTCGACGCGCTCGAAGCCTGCGTGGATGGCCGCCTTGCCGAGACGCCGTTACGCTGGTCCCCGGGCGCTTCGGCTTGTGTGGTGGCAAGCTCAAGCGGTTATCCGGGCAGCTACAAGACCGGCCTGCCGATCACCGGCCTCGCCGTCTCCCAGGTTCCCGGCGTCGAAGTTTTTCACGCGGGCACGGCGCTCAAGAATGGGCAGATACTCACCGCCGGCGGCCGCGTGCTGGGCGTAACCGCCGGTGCGGACTCTCTCGCCGAGGCGCTGGCGCGCGCCTATCAAGCCATGGCGGAAATACACTTTGAAGGGATGTACTACCGGCGCGACATCGGACACCGCGCACTCGGCGCCGCAAGATAGCGCACGCCAAGTCGGAGCACTCGTGGAGCGAGCCATTCGTTCCCGATATCGACCGGATGCCCGAGGAGAAGCGCACCGTGTTGCAGAGGAAATTTGCACTACGCGCACTGTTGCGGAGCCCGCGCAATTGGGCGCGGTGACGGCACTTTCCCTTCAAACATAGTTTTCTTATTAGAGCTGCAAGGTTGCGACTTCTTGAGAAAATCGCAACTCGATAGTCGAGGCCCAGGACACTTTCGAGGGAGGTAGGCCCTAACCTAACCCTCGGCGGTGCTAGGCTCAGGTTCAGCTAACGGCTTCACTTGCTGCTTTTGGAAGCACGAGCGGCACAACACGGGTCTGCCCTGCGTCGGCTTAAAGGGAACAGTGGTTTCCGCGCCGCACTCTGAGCATGTCGTGCGCGTCTCGGGTCTTACCCGCTGCGCGCCCCGGGTTCGTTTCGCCTTGCACTGTTTGCAGTGTTTGGGGTCGTTTTTGAACTGCTTGTCGTGAAAAAAAAGCTGCTCGCCGGCCGTGAAGACGAACTCGGCGCCGCAGTCTACGCACTTCATGACTCGATCGGTAAATTCCATGGCCAATTTGCCTCACCGGGAATTGCACCGAAATCGGTCGCGGCTTGATCAGGATCTTGCCGGTCTCGGTTCCCTGTCCTCTTTCATATGGCGTAATAAGGGCCCGGACCGCACTAAGAACTAGGCGAAATTCAAAAAATCGTCCGGCACGCCGGATAACGCGAAAGCCGCACGCAGAATGCGTGCTAAGCGTCTATTCGCGCTTCTCTGGCCTCTGTGGAGTTTCAGCATGATGCGACGTGATTCGAGCGGCGGGGTGCCGCCTAGCCGCGAAAGCTTCGACCGAAAACAGAAACTGGAGAAGCGCTACAGTTTGTTGCGCCGCCGCGTCGTGCCGTGTCTTTCTTCCTACTGAGTTAGCGGCTTTCGCTTGGTTCTCTCGAAAGCCGCCCGAACGGTCACTTTCGCGACGGGATAATGTTCAGTCTTGCTCCTTACGAGCCTTTTTACGATTCCGCTTGCGCGCCAAGGCTGCCTTGACGCGACGCTTCTCACCGGGCTTGAGGTAGTAGGAGTGACGCTTGACTTCCTTGATGATGTCCTCCTGCTGAACCTTCCGCTTGAACCGGCGCAGCGCATTTTCCAGCGGTTCGCCTTCCTGAATGCGAACCTCAGCCAAAACCTCCACCTCCAAACCTGCCATTGGGCTCCTATGATCATAACCGACTTTTGGCGGCGCGGCCAAAATTTGTCTTTGCCTTAAGTTCCAAGTAACGCACTTGCCGGCAATCCAGGTTTCTACGGCCGGTTCCGCGAACTTGAATTGGCCCCTGAAGCCCTATAACAAGTTACACTTACATTAGAGGTCGCCTTAGCGCTTCATGATCCGAACTTATCGGGGTCATTTACCCCAGGTCCCCTCCAGTTGTTACATTGACGCGTCAGCACAAATTCTGGGCGACGTCGAGCTCGGCGAGCGCTCCTCCGTCTGGATGAACGCCGTTCTTCGCGGCGACGTGAATTCGATTCGCGTCGGCTCCTGCTCAAACGTGCAGGATTGCAGCGTTCTCCACGGTCAGCGCAACCGGTATCCGGTCATCGTAGGCGACTGGGTGACGATCGGCCATAACGCCACCGTCCACGGGTGCGTAATCGAGGATATGTGCGTCATCGGCATGGGAGCACGCATCCTGAACAACAGCCGCATCGGTGAATGCTGCATTATTGCCGCTGGATCGGTGGTGCCCGAGAATACCGCAGTTCCCCCGCGCACGCTTTGGGCCGGGGTCCCCGCCAAACTTCGCCGCGAACTTAGCGACAAGGACCGCGATCTGATCCGCGAATACGCGCAAAATTACGTCGACTACGTGGACATCTATCTCAAAGAACCTCCGCAGATTGCCTAATTCGCATCATTACGACCTAAATGCCCGGAGGCCGAGCGCATGCGTCCGAGTCACGTTGACATTTGTGGGCCGGGAATAGTCAGATAGTTAGATATTCGGCTCTGCCGATCAATGTTTGAAAGCCAATGCCGAAAGATCCGCTTCGGACCCGCCCCCGATTACCGTGCACCATCGCTGCCCGTCTCCTGTTGATCGCGGCCCTTACCGCGAGCTTTTGCATGCTCGCGCCGGCACAGGAGCATGCGCCGCATTCTGCAGGTGCGATCCCGGCTTCGCTTCCCGATGCTCCTGCGCCGCAAATTGCCGCTACGGACGACGTGACGGTTCGCAATACGCCGCGCAATCTGCTGCACGACCAGGAAGCCATCTGGACCAGTCCCGCCCGCGTCCGTACGCGCGATCTCGAGTGGCTCGTACCTCTTGCCGCTGCGGCCGGCGTCGCTTTCGCAACCGACCGGCACACCATGACGCAGGTCGTCTCACGCAATCCTTCGTTCAACCAGGCGAGCGACAACGCATCCAATGTGCTCATCGGCGGTTGGATCGCTGCCCCGGTCGCTGTCTACGGTTTTGGCCGCATTCAGCAGAATGAGCACGCGCGCCAGGCGGGCATCCTCACGGGCGAGTCGATGGTGGATGGAGTCGTGATAGAAGAGGCGCTGAAGGTAGCTTCTATGCGCGAGCGGCCGGGTGTCGATGACGCGCGCGGACATTTTTTCCAGTCAAACGTGGGTATCGACTCATCCTTTCCATCCTCGCACAGTCTCCTCGCCTGGTCCGCCGCATCGGCGCTGACCGGCGAGTATCCTGCATTTTGGACGCAATTCGCGCTCTACTCCGCGGCAACCGGCGTGAGCCTCACACGCGTGATGGGGCAGCAGCACTTCCCTTCCGACGTTGTCGTAGGCAGCTCCCTCGGTTGGCTCATCGGCCACAACGTCGTCCGCCGCCACCATCGCGAGCATAAGGCGCCGTCCACCATCCCCTGATCGCTTTGTCAGATGGGCCGCGGATTGCGGCCCGAGAAAAACATCCGCTGGTGCCAGTAGGGATAAATCGGCTCGACATCACTCGCCTTGTCCAGCTCCGCAACCTGAGCCGCGGTCAGATTCCAGCCGGCCGCGCCGAGGTTCTGGCGCAACTGTTCTTCGTTGCGCGCGCCAACGATCACGGACGAGACGGTGGGCCGCTGCAAGAGCCAGTTGATCGCCACCTGCGGCACTGCCTTGCCAGTCTCCGCCGCCACTCGATCGAGCGCATCGACAACCTTGTACAGATGTTCGTCCGGCACGCTCGGCCCGGCATCGGAAATCTTGTGCAGGCGGCTTACCTCGGGCGGCGGCTGGCCGCGGCGGATCTTGCCCGTCAGGCGTCCCCAACCCAGCGGACTCCAAATCAACGCGCCTACCTTCTGGTCGAGCCCGAGCGGCATCAACTCCCACTCGTAGTGGCGGCCGAGCAGAGAGTAGTACACCTGGTGCGCCACAAAGCGCGTCCAACCGTAGCGGTCGGCCACGGCCAGCGACTTCATCAAATGCCAGCCGGAGAAGTTCGAGCAGGCGATGTAACGTATCTTGCCCTCGCGCACGAACTGGTTTAGCGTTTCTTGCACCTCTTCAATCGGCGTCAGCGCATCGAAGCCGTGCAGGTGATAGATGTCGATGTAGTCGGTGCCCAGCCGCCGCAAGCTGTCCTCGATAGCGCGGCGCAAATGATACCGCGAAGAACCCTCCTCGTTCGGACCCGGACCGGTGGGAAACCCTGACTTCGTGGAAATGAGTACCTTGTCGCGCTTGCCCGCGAGCGTCTGGCCCAGAATCTCCTCCGAGCGGCCATTGGAGTAGCCGTTGGCCGTATCGAAGAGGTTGACCCCGGCATCGAGGCAAATGTCGACAAGGCGCTGTGCCTCTTCAACCTGGGTTTGGCCGAACTCCCTAAAGAAGTCGGTGGTGCCGCCGAATGTCAACGCACCATAGCTCAGTGCGGAAACTTTGAGGCCGGAGCCTCCGAGAAGTCTGTATTCCATGGGCCTTAGGATGGCATCGCCTTCTCTCTAGTTGCAAATTGCGTACATCATAGGTTGACCGCCGCGCTTTTGTTTGCGACCTCTTCTTAGATCAGCTCCAGCACCTGGCCTACGTAATTTCGATCGGCGGCCTCGTCCTGCTCCAGATACTTTATGCCGTAAGCGACGCAGTAGTGGCGAAGGTCGGAGAGAATATCGCGGACGGCAACGGCGGGATGCTGTCCGCCCTTCAGGTAGAGACGTAAAGCGTGCTCAGCCCTTGTTAAACGGGCCTTATTTTCGTTGCTCCAGGCCGAAGCCCGAATCCTGCTCCGCCTCTTGCCTTCGATCTGCCTGCGCAGTGCCCTTTTGTGTACAGCTAATCTCATCGCATCCTCCAACGGGTCCGCCTTTGGTGACGGCTGGTCTCGAATCTGATTCCCCTGCTCGCCTTCCTCATTCGATTAGCCGCCCGACCACCCGGATCGCGGCAAAGACGATCACCATCCCTATCGTCGTTCCCAGCCGAGAGTCTACAGCGAGGGGTTGCCGAACGGTCATACGCTTGCCGTTGATTGTGACACCAACCAGCCAGCCGCGCGCCCAACGAAAATCCGCAACGACTGCAAACTCGAATTGCGCGTGACAGTTTGGGCATACAACCAAGAGATTCCTTGGGTGGTGGCCGACGCCGGGATCGAGGTGATGCACCTCAAAATACGGGCCGCCACCCCTTTTCTCAAAAGTGAATGAGCAGAGCTGGCATTTGCCGCCATGCAGCTCGCGAAGAAGAACGCGAATTGCCGACGGAACGACCTCGCGTCGCTCGGCGACGCGTGGAAGAGCGACGGGGCGCGGCGTAGGAGCCGACGCGCTCGCCATCCTCAAGAGTTCATTCTTGGCCACGACGCGTGGACGTCTTCGAGTAAGCTGAGCCAGCGTCGCGAGATGGTGGTCGGCCTCCGACTCAGTTTCGGCGGCATCAAGCCCCTGTCTTGCTTTCAGCTCCCTTCGCTCCAGCACGTAACGGTCTAAGGCAATCCGGTACCGCCTTCGCGCTCGATCCTCCACAGTTACCGAAACCAAATCGCCCTTCCGAACGCCCCTGGCTGAGAACCACCGCGCGAGTCCCAACACGCGATTCTCTTTGACGATCGGGTCGTATGGCTGAAAGGTGAGCTCATTGAGGTCTTCCTCATCATCGAAAAAGACACTGATCGGGCTTCGCACCACAGGGAACAAGCCCTTGAATCTTTGCGGTATGGCGAGAAGACCTTTGCTTAGGCGGCTCGCAGAGACGCGCAATGTGACGCGCTGCCTTTCGGTGCTCACGGAAAGCTATTGTACTCGACAAGTGGCTCACTGACTTCCCTTGGGAAGGGACACCCGCACTTTCCACTCAATTTGCACTCGAAAAGCGCTGAATCCGGCGGTGGCGACTTGCCCCTCTGCTCCCGATTGCCTATTCCCTGTTCCCTGTTGCCTGTTACCTTTTCCCTGCTTTCTTGCTCCCTCGGTCCCTAGATCCCTTGGTCCCTGCTTCTTCACTCCGGTCGCAGATTTAGCCCGAAGTCCGCCGGATCGCCCAGCAGCGTGAAGTAGTAATCGTCATTCGGATAGGGAGCGTAAACATTCATGCCGCTCACCTTCGATGCCTTTTTCCAGCGCGGATTGGTGTGGTCGTTTCCTGTCAGGTCCATGAAGTTGAAGGTGCGCCAGGGCCACACCCGGATATAGTCCACGCGCACCACGGGCACGCTGAGCTTCTCGCCCGCGACCGTACCGTAAACGCGCACCAGCGACAGTGCCGGAATCGCCGCCGGGCCCACTTTCAATTTCGCAGTAAAATCGCCGCCTCCGGTCCACTGCACCAGCATGATGTGGCAGTCGGTCATGCCGTCGAAGTACTTGTGCTCGATGAGCAATGTCGTTTCGCCGCCGTTCTCAGCCGGCGGCGTAATGCCCCGCACAATTCCGAACCAGGCTACGTAGGTTCCGGTCTTGCCGTGGATCGAGTATTTGGTGAGCATTCCTCCGTTGGTCTTTTCAGCGTCGTTCACCCGCGCGAGGAATGGCGCTTCCATATCCGTCGGCTTGTAGGAACAGGTGCCTAACGATCCGGTCGGCTTTAGCTCCTTCACGGGCTGGATTTCAATTGGAGTTTGCGCGGTTGCACTCAGGGCCGAAATAATGCAAAACGCGATTGCGAGTATACGGGGCCTCATCACACCCTTCTTTCCGGAAAGCACTAACGATTTAGACGCGGCGTTGTTGAGGAATGTTCCCGGCGGATGCCGTCAAAGCAAAAGCCCCTCGACATTTTTGTCGAAGGGCCTTCCGAAGTTCGCTAGCATCTGATTCCGCGCCCGCTTCCGATCGCTTACCGCCCACCCAGAAGTGATTGCATAAATCCACGCGACTGATTGAAATGCTTGCCTCAGAGGCTAAAGCCCACGCTTACTTGCGGCACTTATGGCACGAATGAATTCGTGCCCTTTCAAAACCGCGGAGTCGACAGATTTTTTCCGCAAGGGCTAAAGCCCCAAGTTTTTGTGCGGCTCTTGCGGCACGACTAAAATCGTGCCCTGACACTTCGTTCCCAACGGCGCATTTTTCAGCAGGCTGTGACGTCATGCACCTTCAAAGCTGGATTTATGCAACCAGTTCCGGACGCCGGGCCCTGTTGTTAGCAGTTCAGCACATCCTGCAGCTTACTCAAGGTGCGGTGAAGGTCCTTGTCGTTCCGGCGCTGTTCGTCGATCTTGGCGATCGAGTGCATCACCGTAGTGTGGTGCTTGTTGCCGAACTGGCGCCCGATCTCGGGAAGGCTCGCTTCGGTCATTTGCTTGGCCAGGTACATGGCGATCTGCCGCGGCACCACCACGTTGCGCGAGTTGTTCTTCTGCTTCAGGTCGCTCACGCGCATCCCGAACTGCTCGGCCACGGCGCGCTGAATCGCCTCGATGGTGATTTTGCGCACCTGCATGTCGATGAACTGCTTGAGGCACTGCTGCGCCGCCGCGAGCGTGATCTCTATGCGGTTCAGCTGGCACCAGGCGATCAGCCGCACCAGTGCGCCTTCCAGTTCGCGCACGTTGGTGCGTACGTTCGAGGCCACAAACAGAGCCACGTCCGTGGGCAGGTGCGCCTGCTCGCTCTCCGCCTTCTTGAGAAGGATGGCGACCTTGGTTTCGAGATCGGGCGGTTGAATGTCGGCGATCAGGCCCCACTCGAAGCGCGAACGCAGCCGCTCCTCGATCTCCGTCAACTCTTTGGGCGGGCGGTCCGAGGCGATGACCACCTGCTTCATCGATTCGTGCAGCGCGTTGAAGGTATGGAAGAACTCTTCCTGCGTGCGCTCCTTCTGCGAGATGAACTGGATGTCGTCGATGAGCAGGACGTCCACCGTACGGAAACGGTCGCGAAAACTGGTCATGCGATCGTTGCGGATGGAGTTGATCATCTCGTTGGTGAACTTTTCCGCCGAGACGTAGCAGATGTTCGACGACGGCTGCCGCCGCTTCACCTCGTGGCCGATGGCGTGCATGAGGTGCGTTTTGCCCATGCCCACGCCGCCATAGAGAAACAGCGGATTGTAGGCGCGCGAAGGCCGCTCGGCCACAGCAAGCGCCGCGGCACGCGCAAACTGGTTGCCGTTGCCGATGACGAACGCGTCGAAGGTACAACGTGGATTCAGTTGTGCGGCGGTAGACCAATCGAATCGCCCTTGCTCGGGCGCGCGGGCCGCGGAGACGGGCGGCGCCGTGGGCGCGTGGCTCGGGACCGGCCCGAAGCCGCCGTCCTTGCGCTGCGGCGGAATCGACGGATCGTCTTCCGCGGTGACAAAGCTCACATCGTCGAAGTCAAGCGCGTTGAGATCGATCGCCTCCTGGATCAGGTCGCCATACTTCTCGCCAATATGTTGGAACTCCGACGAAGGGACACGCACGTAGAGTGTCCGCCCTGCCGCATGGCTGAATCGCGTGGGCTTGAGCCAGGTTTCGAATGATTGCCGGATAACCTTCTTCTCAAGAGCCGACAGAATCTGGAGCCATGGGTTAAGTGCCGTTGCCGGCGAAGTCGCAAATGCCATCGTACATTCCTTGCCTCTTCCGCCGACGGGGGGGCCGAGCGGTTCAATTCCAGCGTTCAGGCAACAACCTACCTTTGCGCAAAGCTGCTCGCTTTCCGTTCACATCCGGCGACCGGTTGCCTGTCCGTAGCTGGTGTGCCCCCTCAAGATTCAACCTGGGGCGTATTGGGTAATAAGAAGCCGTTACGCAGACATTGGGAGCGTCAACTGAAATTCTTTGACCGGTCCCGATAGTAGCACATCTCGCCCTCGTTGCAATGCCTCTTTCACATAACTTTTCTCACCTCTTGAAAAGTTGCACCAAGGTTGGTGAAACTTTCCATGCTTCATCAAAATCTTGCGCAATTCATTTCAAAATCTCGCAACCAAACTCGCCGCTGAATCTTCATCCATTCGCACCATCATTTTTGCGGACCGCATCGCGCAACGTCGCGCGTGATCCGCTCCCTCCAGTTTGACCCGATTTCTGCGGCCCGGTATACTCGAATCTGCGTCATGCGGGAGTAGCTCAGTGGTAGAGCATCGCCTTGCCAAGGCGAGGGTCGCGAGTTCAAGTCTCGTCTCCCGCTCCATTCCGCACCACCCCGGCAACGAGCGACGAGGTGCAGCGCGGGGTGGGACGTTCCCGGCCCAAGGCGCGGTACCCAAGTGGTAAGGGAGAGGTCTGCAAAACCTTTATGCGCCGGTTCGATCCCGGCCCGCGCCTCCAGTCCTTCTCGACAACTTACGACGATTGAACCCAGAGGCTGCGCCCTCTGGTTGCCAATATGGTTGCCAATTGGCGCTTCCAACGTCCTCAGTCCCCTGCCTGGGCGGCTGCGGCGGCCTTTTCGTTGGGAATCTCCGTCTGCGGACCGAGATTGACGGCGACACGCTTGCGCACCGTCCTTCCCGCTTCGTCGACAACGTCCTCCCGATAGAAGCCCTGGCCAGTATGCTGGACCGCGATCCTCACGCAACCGGACACTGCCGGTCTGAAATCGCTTGCGAGTCAATCTGTACTTCCCCTTTCTGCTGACTCGAGCAATTCCGTCGGATGGGTCCAGAGTAGCATCGGGCGAATGCCGTTCGCGAGACCGGAGGTAGAGCGCGACCTTGCGGGCATAGCACACCTCAATCAATTTGGATTTGGGATTGATGCGGCTTGCCGAGTGGTTCGCCGATGCTCAGACTTGAGCGATGAAACCTTGAAACAGGGGCTTCCGACTGGTCGCCCGCGCTGATTCAAGTGTGACTATGGCACGGTTTCAAACGCAACGCACTAAGGCTTGAGAAGGCTTGTAATCGCGCATGAACGCTGGTGGATTTGAGCAAGCCACAGCGCACAGTGAAAAACAAAATTGCGCCGCCCATCTTGCTACGACCAGGGACTGAAATTGACCGGTCTCCTGATATGTTGCGCTGCTTCTTCAGTAACGGTGAAATTGCAAACAGGGCAAAATCGCATTATTCCACCAGCACGTTGATCCCTTGGTCCCATGTATACAGCCTTCGATGGAGTGGATTGATAGCACTTCGGACACAATGGCTTATCGGGCTTGCTCTTGTATTGGAAGTAACCGAACTTTGCATCCGGGCCTTCAATCTCTTCACTCTTCGCGGGCTGCGCTGCCGCGAAAATCTCTGCACAGCTTTTCGTCAGCGAATACTCATGGTCCTCAATTTCAGCCGACACGAGCACGTTCTGCATTAATGCTTGCTCTCGCTGCGCTTCATTCAAATGAGCGATTGCGACATCAAGATTCAGCATCTTTACGGGATCGTCCCGCATCAACTGCGCATTGTTCTTTGTCTTTTCGGTTGCTTGAAATCTCCTAAACCCCGGTTGCTTGCGCGACACTTCAAACATGTAGCATGTAGAGCCTGCAAAGTTCAATAGAATCTCTGGAACATCAATCGTGCAGGAATACTCGTTTGCTCTCTTGCCTCTACTCGTCAAGACGGGCGTAAGACGCTTGACTTGTATTCCGCCTTCACGTCCAGGGAATACTTCGAGCTGCAATTCACCAAAATCGTCGCTTTCTGATGCCTTGCGCCATGTATTCAGCCTTGTCTTGAGGTCTGTGATGATTTGATCGTTCGATGTAAATTCCAGAGGATTCAAATGCAGCAATTCGCGCAATCCCTCGCGGCCAACTCCCTTCTCTATGTATGCAGCCGTCAATAGATCGTTCTTTGCTGTTCGCTGGATATAGGCTGCAATCGCAATCTCTTGTTCAATCCAAACCGATGCTCTATCCAACGGTTCAGACTTGTCCGGCCCATAGCAGACATTTCCTCTTCGATGCATGACAGTTATAAAACCGTCACTCTTTGCTAATGCGTCAAGGATGTTCTCGTGCAGCCCATTCAAGTTGTGCTGCGCTTCGGCGAAAAAGCAATCGAACACGCCATGATCGTGTATTGTTTTGCAAATCGCTTCGCCTAGCCGTTTTTCTTCCTCAGTGCGCTGGCCGCACGACACAAAAATGTGTGGCTTGGACATGTAGCAATGCTACGCCGTGTGCTGGTGGAAAAGCCGGACCGAATGTTGCACAGCAAGATGGGTTATTGGGGCATGACCGAATTCTCTATTGTGACCCGGATATTCGGAGTGGCATCCCCGCGCCGTTTTGACCCACTGTTTGGGGGTGTGGGGGTGCTGACAGGCTCTCCGCGCCGGTCACGCTTTTGGAGTGAGCGCAAGCGACACTCCCGCGTTACCGAAGATGAGTCACATTCAACTATTTGGGGTCTCGTTCGGGGTATATCCTACTTGCTTGGCCGCAAGCTATTGATTGAATTATATTTCTGGCTGCCCCCCAGGAAGCCATTTATGTTGATTCCACATAGTTTATTTGTCAAAGGCGCTGTAATACCCCTATTAGTACCCCTCCGCGCTTCCGGATGAATCCGCACCAAAACGCACCATGCCGAACGCTCGCGAAAACAGGGGCGCTAGCCGAGAGAAGCCAACGCTTCCTCTGCCGAAAGAACCGTAATGCCACTGAATCGGCGGAAATCCTTGACATTGAGTGTGAGCAAGTTCCCGATTCCATGCACCTGCATCGCCGCTACCAAGCGCGCGTCATGGACCTGGATACCTGAGACCTTCGCCGAAATAACGATTCTGCCCACTCTTGATGTGTCACCTTGCTATCGGCGGCAAGCGAGAATTTGGCTTCGATCAGAGCTGCCCGTTCATCGATCTCTGTGACAGAAAATCCGAACCCGTTCCGATCAGATGGCCGGGTGCAGAAGTTCCAGAATTCTGCCAAGTTTTGCGATGTGTAGAATAGCTCCGCTTCGCGTGCCCAAAGACGATCCGTACATTGCCGGATTGTTCCATATTCGTGGCTCTCCGGCTGTACGAGGCGGAGCAGAATGTTCGTGTCCACCAAGTAGGACGATCCGGGCATCAGGCGTGTTCACCGTAAATCATTTCGCGCGAAAAGGTCTCGGACCGCAGTTGGGGGAGATTAGGGGCCTTGCTCGCAAGAGCATCCAGAAAGGCGCGAAATTCTTCCTGGCTGGCGCGGGACCGCCCTTTGCTTCTGGAGGCCATTGCTTCCTGGAGGAGCCTCTGCGCATACAGCTCCAGCGCAATGCTGCGAGCCAGTGCTTCCGCGGCAAGCTGCCTCTCCATCTCCGGATTGAGTTCGACACGGAAGTCATGATAACCTCACACGTCAATTCATTATCGGATGGCAGGAGAGGAAAAGTCGATTCCAAGTTTGATCGCGAGGGGCCGTGCGGTCAACTCTTGAAGCTGGGCTGATGTTCGGCGGGAGACTTGAATCTCCAGGGAGGATGAGCTCCTGCGAATTAGGAGTCCCATTTTTCCACATTTGCACAGGAATGCACTCAAGCGCATTCACCCGCATAAGCCGTTCTATCGCAGCCTTTTACGAGGAGCATTGGTCGCGCATATCGCTGCACCCGAGCGCATCGAAATCGGGGGAAAAGTATCCCCAAAAGTATCACCGCAACTGCTGGGGACTTGCATTTGCGGCAGGTTAAACTTCATGCTTAAACTCGTTTTCGGTATCGCCCCTTTGAAAGAATTGCCCGGCCTTTGCCGATAAATTAGCCTACGAAGTGTTTGCCGTCATGTTGCAGGTGGTTATTGCAAAACGAAAACGATGCCTGCTCCGATGTCAAGATTGTTCTGCACGTTGTTGGTGGAGTTGTGCGGTTGGTGCGCAGCCAGTCAGCTTCAAAGGCGCGCAGCGCCAAGCGCTTCGTGGGGCGAAGTTCATGCCGCCGCCAACTTCAGAGCCAGATTGCGAACGTCCGGTCGGCTCTCCCCGGACTGCGAAGATGGTGTTGAAGCCGAACGCTTCGCCCATCAGTGCGTGACCGAACAACTCGTACCTCTTTTACCCAGGCGCTTACGAGTAACGCTGGCCGAAGGTCGGAGCTACCCGGTCCAGACCCAAACCCGTCGAGTTGATGTTGACGACGTGCGAACCAGCCCTTTCGGCCATCACGCCCTGCCTGCAATAAGCCCGGCCATCAACCTGCACGCTCGCACTCTGCATTCAGTAATCCTTGCCAGTGCCAAGATCGGACAACGTTGCGCTCTAAGTGAAGGATGCTTCGAGAGGATACTTTCTTTCCGGGCGGGCGGTTGGAGCTACCGGGGCCGCCAGCGGCGCGGCCATTGCCATGATTGCGGCTCCGCAAAAGAACAGGTCACTGGGCAGTCTGTACGTCGATGTCTCCTTCGCGCTACTGCACGTTGAGCGTAACGATTGTAGTGTGCTGCAGGTTGCCGGCTGTGGCGATGATGGTAATGGTGTAATTCTCGGAGGACCGGCCACCGCAGCCGCCCAACAGCGAGGCTGCCAGGCTGCCCAACAACAAGATCGCCACACAGAGCAGCCGCGGCAAATGCTTTCCGCGCTGCCTGATGCGGCCCATGCCGAAGAGCGCCAGCAAGGCCAACGCCAGCGGTGCCGGCCCGCCGGAATGCTCGTTGTTGGCGGCCGTGGCCGGCGCCGTCTGGATCATCAGTGTCACCGCCGTCACGCCCGAACCGGCCAAGAGCGACGAGGGCGTGAATGTATATGTGGCTCCCGGCGGCAGGCCAGTGGCCGTCAGGTTGATCGTAGCCGGGAATGTGGTGGCCGGCGCCACGGGACTGAAGGTCACTTGGAACGTGCTCGATTGGCCCGGATTGACAGTCTCCGAAGTCGTGCTGCCATTCGAAATTGACAGGCTGAAGTCCTCGATGGTTTCCTGCACCGCATTGCTCGTCGCGGTCACAAAGTTGGGATCGCCGGAGTATACCGCCGTGAGCAGCTCGTTGCCGATGGGTAACGAGTTGGTTGTCAATGTGGCCACGCCGTTCGCGTTCAGTTGCACGGCGCCGCCCAGCGCGCCTGTCCCGTTCATGAACATCACCGAGCCCGTAGGCGTGCTCACAGCGGCCGAGACCGTGGCCGTCAGCGTCACGCCATTCTGCGTCAGCGCCGGATTCTGAGAGGATGTGAGCGCCATGCCCGGAGTCGCCTTCTGAATGACCAGCGTGCCTGACGTGTTCGTAACCGTGTAGTTGCCGAGCTTAGCATTGGGATCGTTCAAACTCGCCGTGATCGGATATGTCCCGGCCGGCGAGCTTGCCGTGGCCGTGGTCGTATAGGAGGCCGTGATGCCGTCGCCCGGAATTTCGCCCGTAAGCGTCCCCGTCAGTGTGGGTAGTGCTCCGCCGTAGCTCATCGACTGGTCGTTTGCCGCCGCCATCAAAGGGGCCGTGGCGACGCTCACGCTGACCATGCCCGTAACGCTGCTGTAGTCGGTGCTGTCGGCCGGGGTGAAGGTAACGCCCTCGGATTGCGATCCCGCTGCCGGAGTCGTTGCGGGTGTCGTCCATGCGAAGGTGCCTGCCGCATTGTTGCCGTTGTAACTGGCTGAGCCTCCGCTTAAGGTCGAGGCCGACAGCGCCTGTCCATAGGTCATCGCCGAAGCCGTCGGCCAAGTGACTGTGGGCGTCGCCTGCCCCGCCTGGAACGGCATGCTGGTCGCGGAGATGGCGAGCGCCGGCACCAGCGCCCCGTTCAGCGTCAGGTTCGCCGTCAGCGTGTCGCCCGTGCCAGGCGCGCTCACTTGCAGTGTCAAGTAATCCGCTACGCCATTTATCGTCGTGGCCGATCCGCCCGTCAGCGTGGCGCCGGTTGGATTGCTGGTCAACGTCAGCGGAACGTTTAGGCTCGGCGGGGTCGCTGGGGGAGTCACGGTGGAAGCGAATGCGACGCCGTTCTCCTGGAGCGTTACCGCCGCCTGGAAGTTGACGTTGGGTAGGATAACCGCGGCCGGTGCGATGGGCGCAGGTTGGCTGGTGAAGGCCAGCGAATAGTTGGTCTGGACAGCGCCGGAATCGACCGCTCCCGAGGGACAAAGCGGATTCATCTGGAGGCCGCGCTGGTCGCTAGTCACGCCTGAGGGCACGTTGGCGGCCAGCCCCGCGCAGATGGCAGGAGAGCCCGGCAGTGGGATCATAGTTTGCGTCGGCCCGCCGTAGTACGCCAGCGGCGTCAGGTCGATGGCGCCCGCATTCACCTGCGCGCCGTTGAAATAACCCACAAAGTTGCCGCCGTTATCCGTGTAAGGGCTGCCGCCATCGAAATCGTCGGCGCTGCCCGCGGCGGTGTTGCCCGCAACGATGCTATTGGCCAGGCTGGCAAAGCCCGAACCGAAGCGGATGCCGCCCCCGCCGCCGTCGTAGGTGGCGGAATTGCCCGAGAAGGTGCTGTTGGTCACCGTCAGCATACCACCACTACTGATAGCGCCGCCGTCGTAGGTGGCGGAATTGCCCGAGAAGGTGCTGTTGGTCACCGTCAGCATACCACTACTGATAGCGCCGCCGCCGTAGGTGGCGGAATTGCCCGAGAAAGTGCTGCTGGTCACCGTCAGCGTGCCGCCGAAGATAGCACCGCCGAAGTAGATGGCGGAATTGCCTGAGAAAGTACTGTTGGTCACTGTCAGCGTGCCGTCGCTGCTAATAGCACCGCCGAAGTAGATGGCGAAATTGCCCGAGAAAGTGCTGTTGGTCACTGTCAGCGTGCCGTTGTTGTAAATTCCTCCTCCGCCATAGATGCTGTCGGCGGAGTTGCCGTTCACAATGTTCAGGTTGGCGATGGACGCGATGATCGCGTCTGGCCACGGCGCGAATTTGAAAACCGTGTATGCGTTGTTCCCGCTCACCGTCACCAGATTGATCATCGTAGCGCCACTGCCCGCGGTGGGGCCGGTGATGCTGGTGTACGGCTGAATGTTCAGCGTGCCCAGCGTGCCCAGCGTGATGGTCTGCGCGCTGGCGAAGACCGTCCCGTCGAAGGTAATGGCGCCCGCGCCGACGGAACCGGCCGCGGTCAGCGCTTCGCGCAGGGTGCAGTTGCCGGCGCCGGAGGTGGTTGGATTGGCCGGGCAGTCTTGTTGCACGGTCTGAAGGCTAGGCGCGGTGGTGTCGTCCTGGGTGGTGTTCACCACGAACGACGGCGGATTTACAGTGAGCCCAATACTTGCGCTGCTGGGCGAATAGTAGGACAACGGTGGTCCCGCACTCAAGCTCCCGGTAAAGTTGAACGCAATGGTGTGCGTACCCACGCTGAGAGGCGCGGCCGGCAACGCGATATTAAAGACGTTGGCGCCTGCGCCCGCGGTCACCGTAAGCAGGGTCGAGCCGTCCAGCGTGGCCGTAACCTCGCTGGCCGTGATGCCGCTCGCGGTCGGCGGATTCACCGCCACCGTAATCGCCGGCTGCAAATTCCATGCAAATGTCGAGCTGGGCGTTGCAGATGGCGTCAACGAGGTCGTAGTGGGGACGACGTATGTAAACTGGTCAGCCGCACTGGTGGCACTGGTGCCGCCCGGGGTGGTTACGGTCACGTCCACCGTACCCTCGCCCGTGGGAGATACTGCCGCGATCGACGTTGGCCCGTTCACTGTAAAGCTTGCGGCCGGCACGCCGCCGAAACTCACAGCCGTGGCTTCGAGAAAGTTCGTACCGATGACGGTGACCGTGGTTCCTGTCGGAGAGAGCCCGGCAGCGGGACTGACGCCCGTCACGGTCGGCACTCCGTTGATGTTGAAGCTTGCGCTCACCGCCGTCGCGCCGATGATCGGCCAAGCCACTTCCAGGGTGTAAGTTCCTACGGCGCTCACCTGGAGGCCGCCGAACTGCGCCTCGTTTACTGTTACGCTCGCCGCCGTCACAGGCCCCGTCGTCACCGGGTTTGTACCGGAGAGCCAGGACGGAGGAGAGTTGGGATTGTCGGGGTCAAGAACCAGCGTGATTGGGATGCCCGCAACCGTGTCCGTTGTGCCGGTCATCTGGTTGGTTTCGACCACCTCCACGCTGGGCGCGGGCGCGAAAGTGGTACTCGCCATAGAATTCCCCGGCTGCTGCACGAACTGCACCCCGGTGTAGTTGGACTGCACCGCACCCAGGTCGATCGAGCCGGATGGGCATGAGGAATCCATTGGGAACCCGCGCGCGTCCGTGGTAATGCCTGCAGCCGCGGCGACCGAAGCCGAGCCTTGGCAGAGGATGCCCGATGCGCCGGGCAGCGGCATGATCACCTGGACACCCGCGTTGGCAGGGCTGTAGGCCAGCGAGCCGAGAATCTGGTTAACGGATGTCACCCCGTTGGGGAGGCCGATCAGGTTGGGGCCGGAGTCGCTGAACCCATTGCCCGCCACGCCCCAGGTCACGATGCTGTTGGCCAGCGTCAGCGTGCCAAAGTTGAGGATGTCGTCGCCGAAGGAATTGTCGGAGAAGGTACTGCTGGTCACCTTGAGCATGCCGCCATTGAAGATGCTGCCGCCAGCGCCGTTCGCGAAATTACCCGAGAAGGTACTGTTGCTCACCGTCAACGTGCCCGAGGAAAAGACTCCCCCGCCGGCGACGTTGAAGCCGGTGGCTTGGTTGCCCGAGAAGGTGCTGTTGGTCACCGTGAGAGTGCCCAAGTTGAGGATGCCGCCGGCGGCGGGACCATCGCCAGGGCCGTAGCCACCTGACCGGGGGGGGGGAAAAAAGGTTTGGTTGCCGGAGACCGTGCAGTTGGTCACCGTCAACGTGCCGACGTTGAGGATGCCGCCAGCGTAGTCAGAACTCGCGTTGGCGATGGTGAGGCCGTATACGTTCGCCGTGGCGCTGCTCTTCACGGTAAGCACGGTGCCAACATTCCTGTCGCTGTTTCCGGAGACGGTGAGCAGATTCGCGCCGGGTCCGATCAGGTTCACCGTGCCAGTGATCGACGGCAAAGGGGTATCGGAAACGGTGGCTCCGGGGTCCCATTCAAAGCAACATCCAACGAGGATTGTTCCCGGCGCTGCAACCGCAGGCGCGCCGGTAACGAACAGCGATGGCGCGAAGCCGATATCGGCCTGGCCGCCACCCACCTGCATGAGCGCATCGCGCAGCGAGCAGGAGTTGCCCTGGCCGTCTGTGCAGCTCGCGGCATCGTTGTTCAGCCCGTCGACAAGCGTGTTCACGAGCACGTAATTCGTCTGCACCGCTCCGGCATCCACCACTCCGCTGGGGCAGATGGACGGACCTATCGGCCAGCCGCGCTGGTCGGTGGTCACGCCCGATGGCACGTTGGCGGCCAGCCCCGCGCAGATGGCAGGAGAGCCCGGCAGTGGGATCATAGTTTGCGTCGGCCCGCCGTAGTACGCCAGCGGCGTCAGGTCGATGGCGCCCGCATTCACCTGCGCGCCGTTGAAATAACCCACAAAGTTGCCGCCGTTATCCGTGTAGGGGCTGCCGCCATCGAAATCGTCGGCGCTGCCCGCGGCGGTGTTGCCCGCAACGATGCTATTGGCTAGGCTCGCCTTACCACCCGTATTGTAGATGCCGCCGCCATTATTGCCAGCGGTATTGCCGGAGAGTGTGCTGTTGGTCACCTTGAGCATGCCGCCATTGAAGATGCTGCCGCCAGCGCCGGTCGCGGAATTACCCGAGAAGGTACTGTTGCTCACCGTCAACGTGCCGGAGTTACTGATGCCGCCGCCGTCAAGGGTGGCGGAATTGCCGGAGAAGGTGCTGTTGGTTACCGTCAGCGTGCCGTTGTTGAGGATGCCGCCCCCGCTGTCGTAGGCAAACCCGTTGGCGATGGTCAGGCTGGAGATGTACACAGCGGCGCCTGAATTAATAGTGAGCACCTGGTACGCTTTGGCCCCCGACACGGTGAGTTGGCGGGCTCCGGGACCGAGGATGTTCACACTGCTTTGGATGAGGGGCAGGACGCTCTGGAGCTTGATCGTGCCCGACACGCCACCTAAGTCGATCGTGTTCGCGCCATTGTTCGGGGGTGCGTTGCCGTTGACAGTGACCGGGTTCGCGTTGATCTGGTTAATGCAATCGCGCAGATCGCCGGGATTGCCGGAGGGACCACCGGTATCGTCCGCGCGGGTCACGGTGCACGTAATAGGCGTCAGCGTTTGAGCGGCGGTTGCGCACAGAGATGCGGCGAACAGCCAGGCCACTGCCCAGGCACAGATAGCTCGGCGCGAGAGTTGCACCAGGTTGAATGTGCATGAAGACCAGGAGGACAGCGAACTAACGCAGCGTACAACGTCGAGCATGGCGCACACCTCCGCCCCTGCTTCCGGCGGCGCTGCTCGCATCTTCGATTGGCCTATGTAGGTCTGACCCGGTTGAAGCGTAGCCCGGGTAAAGTGAGTCACCCTCTCAATTGCGGGTGGGGGACCACATCAGATTTCAACGCACGCTGGAATCATAGCGGCGAATCGGCCCGATTTTAACCGCGCTGCTTCGGTCCTTCCGTGACGACGGTCACGGTCCCAATTTCTCGGCGGTTCCCATCCCCCGGCTCCCTTGCGCCTCACGGCGCACCCTGACGACAAACGTAAGAGGCATGTCGACTTCGGTGGCGAGCTGCAGCCGTTCGGTAGACAAGCCGCCCTCCGCAAAAAAACTAATTCGATCTGTTCAGCCCGTGCAGTTGGTGCTGCCAACTCTTCCGGAATACCCTTGACCTTTTACTGGATTACGAAGTTGTGTAGGGGGTCGATGGTATTAAGTGGCGTTTTCCTCAAGAAAATGGCACCTTAGATGCCGGTGAATTCCGTATGTTAATTCCTAATTCTGTCTAGAAGCATCGGCGCGAATGTGCGTCACTCTGCAGATTTCATTGCGGAGTGTGTGAGCGGGTCGTCGGAAAGAGTGATCTTGCTGATCAGAGAAGCGGCAAAACGGCGGTTGCCGGGGTGGTTTTGAAATGCAGCCTGACATTCCCCGGATATTAGGACGATAAGCCGAGGCTTGGAGGCCGGTGTCAAGGGTCTGCGACCGCGAACGCGGCGCGCTTGAGCGCGGCCTTGACGCCGGCCGGGCCTCGGCTACGCTGCTGGGAGCCGGGGAATATCATCTTGGCGCACAGCGCTACATTGCGATACCGAATCCCTGGCCGATTTCGTGGGCGCGGGCGGGCTGTTGCTCGACGGTCTGCGCCGGTTGCGCCTGCTGGATAGCCTGAGCGTGGGACACGTCGCGGCTCAGTTCATGACCGAGCGCAGAGACATCATTCGTGAAGATTTGCGCATCATGGGCGCCACGTGAAAGAGCAACGTAGGCCATGCGGCTGTTAAGCAGATCTTTGGCGCCCGGTTCGGTGTCCACGTGAATTAGGACGCGGTCGGCGGTCTGGCCTTGGCTTGAATGGCTGGTTACGGCATAGCCGTAATCGAGATGCATGTGCCTGGTCGGATCAAGTTGAACGGAACGACCACCGTTCATTTTCAAATGCAATCGACCGTCGTGGCCGATGCTTTCGATGGTGCCCAGTTCGCGGTTTGCCACTTTGAGGTCGTTGGCAGGCGCGGTGAACTGGACGCGGTCGCTCCCAGAGAAGTTACGCAGTTCTTCGCGAAATACCGAGACGCCCTGCTGCCGCCGCGGATCGTAGGTGCGTTCGGTGTCGTTCTGCAATTTGACCGTGAGCCGGTTGGCTACAGGATCGATGCTCTTCACTTGCGCGTACTCGCCCTTGCCGATTCCGGTCTCTTTGGATGCGCGCGAGTAGCGCAGCACGTCGCCCACGTCGTACCGCTCGGCCCAGGTGCGATCTGCGCCGGTAAGATCCTGGCGCGGGACGAGAGTTCGGATGCGGTTCTCCTCGCCGCTGACGATTCCACGGCTCTGCAACTCCACATGGATTCTCTCGTTGATCTCCATGCGGGAGCGATTGTCGGGCGAGACAACGAGTGTGCGTTCAGGCGAATTTGCATACTCCTTCGCAATCGCCGTAATGCGCTCGCCGTGATTGGGAATTTCATGGACGCGACCCTGCTGGTCAAGATTCTGGACGGCCTCGCGAACTTCGCCCTGCGCGAGTTGTTCGACCACGCGTTTCAGTTCCGGGTCTTTCTGGCGCACGACCTCATCGAGCCTGACCGTCACCATGCCCGCATCCTGAAGTTGTGCGAACGGCCGTCCGGCCTCTACTGCCTCGTGTTGTCTCCGGTCGCCAACCAGTAATACATGGTCATTCGGATGGAGCCGATGGACAAACTCATGCAACTGCCGAGTCGATGCCATCGAGGATTCGTCGAGCACGTACAGCCGTTTTTCGCCTGTGTCTGGCTGCTTGCCGCGCGCTAGATGCTTCTGGAGCGTCGATGTCTCCATGCCCGCCTCGGAAAGCTTCTGTGCCGCACGGGACGTAGGTGCGAAACCTTCGACGTGGTATCCCTCGGCCACTGCAGCTTCGCGGATCACGGAGAGTGTAGTCGTCTTACCCGCACCCGCAACGCCGTCCATGCCGACAATTTTCTCGCGCGATACTAGAATGTTGTCCACGGCCTGACGTTGTGACGCGCTCAGTTCCGGGTGCCGGTCTTCGGTCCTGATGCGCACCTGAGGCGAAACCAGCATAGGATCGCTGTAGCCGCGCTGGTTGCCTTCCTGCATCCGGGCAATAATCTCGCGCTCCATGCGCACCATTGCCGTGGTCGTGAATTGCTGGCCTACGCCGTTATGGACGATTTCGCGAAACTCGCCTGTTCTGACCCGGCGCCCGAACTCCTGTTGGATGCTGGCATAGGTGGTTTCTCCCATGCCGCGCGCCAGAGCTGATTCGAGGATCGCGCGCCGGTCCTGCACTGCCGACCTCTCGAAGACATGATCGCGCGCCCAAGTCACCGCCCGCTGCGCGGCCATCTCCGGTTCTCGCGTTTGATGTTGTCCATACGCTCGCGCCTGTGCAACAACCCGATCCGCCTGGTGCCCATGCTGAGCGGCTAGCTCCCGATGTCGCCGCAAGACTTCTTGCTGTGACAGTAATTCTTTGCGGTCGCGTGTGTGGTGCGCCGCGATCTGCGCCGCCGCGGCTCCATCGATGCCTTGCTTCCGTAGATGATCTTTGATCTGTTCTGGGCGCGGGCTGGACGCTTCCAGATACTCCTTCGTATAGCCCTTGATTTCGGGCTGGCCGTGCTTTCCGCGCTCCAGTTCGTAGCGCAGCTTTTCGAGGCGCAGCGACAACTCCGATCGGTACACTGCCGTGACGTATCGCGCCAAGCTCGCCGTAGCGCTGGTACACGTATTGGATGGCCTGCTCGCGCTTTTCTTCGGAGGGCAGGTCGAGATCGATGTCCGGCCACTCATTGCGGCTTTCGCTCAGGAAGCGCTCGAAGAGCAGTTCCATACCGACAGGATCGATGGCGGTGATTTCGAGGCAATAACAGACCGCTGAGTTCGCGGCGCTGCCGCGGCCCTGCACCAGGATGTCGTTCGTTTTGCAGAAGCGGATGATGTCCCACACGATGAGGAAGTATCCGGCAAATCCGGGCTTACCGATCAGTGCCAGTTCGTGATCGACCTGCTTTTTCGCGCGCTCCAGTAGTTTTTGGTCGTTCTTTGCGCCGTACCGCAACGCGACTCCTTCCAGCACACGCTTGCGCAGAAAACTGTCCATGGTTTCGCCGTCAGGCACTGGATAGCGAGGAAACTCGTAGCCGAGATCGTCGAGTTCGAAGCGCAGCCGCGATGAGAGTTCGACGGTGTTCTGGACGGCTCCAGGCACGTCACGAAAGAGGGAGATCATCTCTCTCGCCGTCTTCAGATGCCGGTGACTGTTGAGGGCGAGCAGCCGACCTGCCTGATCGAGTTCGACATGATGGCGGATAGCGGTGAACAAATCCTGAATCTCGCGGTCGTAGTCTGTGGCGTAGCGGACGCCGTTGGTAGCAATGAGCGGCAAGCCGAAAGAGTGTGCGATACGAATTGCCGCCTGATTGCGCCACTCCTCCTCGCGCTCATGGTGCCGTTGCAGCTCGACGAAAACGTTTTGCTGTCCGAAGATGCGGATGAGCTGTTCGACGGCCGCGCTGCCTGCCGTTTCGCCGCCGCGTGCGAGCGCCGCGGCCAGGGGACCCTCGTCTCCGCCGGTCAAGCAGACTAGGCCGGAGGCATAGTGACTCAGGTCATCGAAGTTTGCCGCGCCATCGCCTTTGGTGCTTTCGCGCATCTTGAACTGCGTAATGAGCTGGCAAAGATTCTGATAACCCGTGCGCGATTCGCAGAGCAGTGGAAGCCTCGCCGGTTCGCTCTTGTACTGGTGCGGCACCCACGCCGGCGGCTTGAGGCGCGAACCGAAACTGGATACAGAAATCTCTGCGCCTATGTGTGCACGAATATTGTTGCGTTTCCCGCTGGTATGAAAACGTGCTAAGCCGTAGATGCCGTTGTGGTCGAGCAGTGCTATCGCCGGCATTTCCAACCCAACGGCTCTTTCGATCAGGCTTTCTGGCAGCGATGCAGCTTGAAGAAAGCTGAAGGCGCTGGCGGCGTGCAACTCAACATACTCAGTCATACAGCCCCGTCATCTGCCACTGGTCGCGCAGTAGGTCTCGAACCAAGCAGCAACAAAGCATGGTTCCATTCAGCGCGCGAGCAATGACATCCCACTGCTCGCATCCCCATAGCGTTGGGTTCCACCACTCGCCGCTGGACTGCCAGGGGCCGTAAGCTCGATCGACTGCGTAACGGCGCGCCCGGAAGACAAACGCAGCGGGACGCCTGCTTTGCGTGGTGACGAAGGTTGCTTCCGGTGGGCGCAGTTGCCGTATAGTTGGACGCGGCGTCGTGGCTGGAGCTTCGGATGGTTGTGCCGCAGCGATTGTGAATGGCTCTATGCGGAACGCATCGGGTTCATGCGTGTCCTTGAGTACGGCGCGGCCGACGTTGTTTTCACCGACAATTGAGCGGATGCGCGCTAGTGTCACATCGAGCCGCGAAGGTTCCGGCAACTGCGGCGCGAACAATCCGAGTTGCACCTTAATGGTACTTCCCGGCTCGGCATGAATCGCCACTACAAGAATTGCAGCGTTTGGCGGATGCGCTTCGAGTTCGAGATGCAGCAGCTTGATCCAGAGCTTGCGGTCATTTGTGGGCAATGCGGGCCGGATCGTGCGGAAATGCGTTATGCCGCCTTCGAGCGTCAGAGTAACCGTCACCGAAGCCAGCGCGAGCACACGCGCCGATGCCCGAAGGATTAACTGTTCCAACATTAGGTTAAGGACAAAGAGCAGCGCGTCGAGAACCTCGACCGGAGTATCGAGGTCCATGCGCTCTTCGAGAGTGAAGGTCGGCTCGACGGGTTGAAAGAGATGCGGCAACTCACCGCGCGCCAACTGGCGCAGCCGCTTGCCCGCCTGCCCCATGCGGGCAATGAGCTCCTTTTCCGGTAATTTGGCGAGCATCCCCAGGTCATGGATGCCCCACAGTGCGAGCGTCTCCGCCTGCGTTTCATCGAGATCTAGCACCGCGAGCGGTAGCGAAGCCAGCGCAGCAGCTTCTTCGCCCGTAGCAACAACCTGTATCTGACCGAAGGGTGCAAGCCCCTTGGCAAGCACCTCTGACGTATGAAAGTTACTACTGACGGCAGCGCTGGCGGTGAGACCGAGCGCGCGAACGCGGGTCAGAAGATTCTGGGCAAGTGTTTCGGGTGAGCCGAAGAGTGTTCTTGTACCAGAGATGTCGACGACGCACAAGAAGGCGGAGTCCCTGCTGCAATCCTCGACGCGCGGGGAGAAGTAACCTACGCATTCGAGAAGAGCAGCCTTTGTCGCGTCCTCTTCCTTCAACGAACGCGGCAGAGCGGTCACTCCGGGAAAGGTGTCAACCTCGACCTGCGTCATGCCACGTTCAATACCGAGCGGCATCGCCTTGCAATTGATGGAGCATACCTGCTGTGTCGGCGAATTGCCTTCCATCACCACGCAGGCGTGCTCGCGCAATTCGGGCCGCAGGCGCAACAACGCCTCTGCGGGGAACTCTCGCACAAGAAGGCAGGCGTACAGTTCCGCCACGCAACTCATCGCATACCTGCCCATGTGGCTTGGCTCTGCCAACTCGCGGATATTTCCCGCTGCGGAGGTTTGCGCAGCGGAACAACGTTGGAGACGTTCTGAGCAAAACGGCGGCGCTCGACCGTGACGCAATGCTCCATGCCAGTGAACACAGTGGTTTCATCGTCGCGCGACCTGCCTTCTTCGAAGCGCAGCAGTAGTTCGCCGCTGCTCTTTGCGCAGGGATGCTGCGTGAGAAGTAGAAGACTGGTTTGCGTCCGCTCTGCAGCCATCCTGTAGCGGAACCAGGTTACCAGCGGAACCCGCGAAGCGAATTCCGGTGCGATGCTGCCAATATCTAGGACGATGGCGCTAAATCCTCCGGCCTGCAGCAGAAGATCGGTTACACGAAGTGCCTGCTCAATGCGTGCCCAAGGTTTATCGGAGGATACACGCAGGTTCGCCTTTGGAGCGGCAAGCTGCGGCGGCGGAGTGAAAATCTCGTGTTCCGGCCGCGCCTTGCGTTGCGGCTCCGCGCAACGCGGTGCAATGGTTTCCGTGCGCAGCAGTCCCCCTACTGCTTGAGCGAGTCCCTTGACCTCGCCGCGAGGATGCAGGAGGGTTATGCATTTACGGTTCAAACTCCCGCCCAGATTTCAGTAATGATAGGTGATCCCGAAGAGGCAAAATCGACGGGGCACGTGACGCCGCACCCCCTTTTCGGGATTCGTGCGGAGGAACTCAAGCTTGCGACGGAGTGCGTTAGCGCTCTCGCAGTTTCGGAGCTTTCGCCAGTAATTCGACTGCCGAACGACATCAATCGCTCTGCCGGTGCGGTTAGGAACTTTGCTGCGTCCTATCGGGGCGTCAACTCGGCGCCACGCAAAAGGCTGCAAGGTTTCAAAGAAGTGCAACGGCGACTCGCTCGCGGGTTCCCGGATGAGTTTCTTGAATTTGTAAAGCAGGCGGAAGTGGGAGTTCGCGTGATTGCGGACGCTCACCTTGAATGGTTGGACGTGGACGGCCTCCCCCTCATGTTCAGGAAGAGCACTAGCCGAATTCCAGTTACGCCCGGAAATCTGTTTGTTCAGACAATCGCGTCACCACCTACACTCCACGTTACCCCCAGAGATCTCTCAAGCATTCTTGTGTTAAACGCTTTAGACAATAGCGATCCGGTTCGTAGAGCATTTGAAATATCGATGGACGTCTTCACGCCAGAGTGGGGAGATGCACTGCAATTCACATTTTGCGAAATTGGTAGTGAAGATGACCTAGCAGGCGCCCTCGAAGCCTTTACGGGCGCAATTGCGATATTCGACGGCCATGGAGGGCACGACCCAAATGAGGCCGCGATGCTGTACTTGAAGGGCAAAGGAGTCGATGTTTGGACGTTGAAGAATCGCATCTCGCGAATTCCGCCAATCATTCTCCTCAGTGCCTGCGATACCCACGCTGCTGACCGCAATCACGCGACATCTGGAAACGGCTTCCTTGCGCTTGGAGCAAGATCTGTACTCGCGTCGGTATTCCCTCTCGATGCGCGTGACGCAGCGATCTTCACCGCGCGGTTGTTGCTCCGCATCGCGAAATATGTCCCGGTCGCTCCGAGCGTTCTTCGAAGACCAGTTCGATGGGATGAGGTGGTACATGGAATGCTCAAGATGCAACTCATGACTGATTTTCTGAGGTCTCTGGAAAGGAGCAGGCAGATTGACGAAAACACCTATCAGAGGGCGCATTACGAAGCAAACAATGCGATAAACGGCGGCGAAGGGCCGCCCCAATCCGACCCATTTCAGTTCATGGTTACTTATCTTGCATCGCTTGGAATCAAGCCCGAACGGCTCAACGAGCATTTGCAGATGACAATCGCAAATTCCAACACCATCAGTTACGTTCATCCTGGACGGCCGGAATCAATCGCTATACATGATGAAGAAATCAACGCTGCCCTGAACGATTTGGTCGAAAATCGCTGAGCGCCAGCCACCACCGTCATCCAGGACCCACGTAGAAGTGACAGACTATGGCGCTCGACCTTATGTCATATGCTCACAGCCAATCGAATCAGTACTGGCAAGTCTTAGTGCTGTATCTGGAGCGCCCCGCGACGCAACAGTGCGCAGTTGCATGCTCTCAGGCGGGGCGCTGCGGATACAGCGACTTGAAGGAAACCGCCCTCACGGAAGGCTATGTACTTTGCATCGGTCTGAGCGGGTGCAGAGGGATCGGGAGCAGACTGACTCTGTTTGGCTGCGATGGCCTGAAGGCTGGCTGGAGCGGCGCGGTGGCTTGCATAGGGCTGATTTGGAGGCGGGAGAGGCTGGGATTGGAGAGGTTTTGCCCAGATAAGACAAGGGAGCTGCATGCGCGCCGAAGCACGCGTGGAAGCCG
>Ga0335078_10002608_pt1 | contig 27188 bp, 31 predicted proteins | sample Lox_Sample_32_FD_206711 | JGI IMG/M metagenome (GOLD analysis project Ga0335078, IMG submission 206711) | Soil microbial communities from Loxahatchee National Wildlife Refuge, Florida, United States - Lox_Sample_3.2 | ecosystem: Environmental > Terrestrial > Soil > Wetlands | place: USA... | reverse complement strand
GGCGCAACACTAATCATCGGTTATATAACATTAGTAGTTATGATGTATCGGCAATAGGGTCGGTCGATATACAATGATGATAGTTATATAATAAGAAAACCCGACTGGTCGAGTCTAGGGTTAGGAGGTAAGCGTCTTGATTATCACTGTCCTGTAAACTACAAATGTGCTAAGTACATGATGAATACAAAGGAAACAAGACTAGATCCCACAAAGTGGCAAAACATGACTACAACCCGGGAATATTGATGTAAGTTCAGAATTTGTCTCATAAACTGGTTCTAATTGAAATTTCACTCTTTTTCAATAAGACTATTGATTGTTATTTCAATTTCATTGATTACTTTATTGACCTATCCACTATAATTAGTGATAAAGACTCAACTTGTCCATGTTAAAAGGAAATTTTAATTAAGTCTGAGGATTCAACTTCTTGACACCATAAGAACTCAACTTATACACAGTAGATCACTATATTATATATTTTATTTTATAACACGTCTTATGATTTTAACTAACTCACTCACCTACTCATAAACTATAAACATATATTTCTCAAAGAAGTTTTTAATACAGTATTATAAATCACTATTTGATTCATAATAAATGTTATAAAATAGTCATTTGTAAAGCATGTAGTTATGTAGTCAAAAAGAATTAGATCAAGAAGCATCTCGAAAGAAAGTATAAGTACTTAGACATCAAAGTATAAAAGAGGTTGGTTGAACATATGAGGGAGTTGGTAGAAAGCGAGTTGATATGAACACCAGAGGTAAATTGTCAAGCAATTGAAGGATTAAAGTTAATGAGTGGATTTGAATATAAGAACTGTGGTTACATTTATATGAAAGCGAGAAGTATATAATAACACTGCCGAAGTACTCACAATTAAAAGAAAGCGATGGAAATAAAATGGATAGAGTATTAATTATAAATGTAGTTCCCAAGTTAAGACAAAAAGTATTTCAAAGTCAGATGTGAGACTCCAAGATCAACAGCAATTAAGTTACGATTGAATGACTTATTGATTGCTCAAAAAGAAAAGGAAGCAGTTGAAAAGAAGAAAATGATGGTGATATCATAGAAGCAACATAAAAGGGAAAGGATGCCATGGTTGAATAAGACTAGATAGTTGAAAATATTTGCTGAGAAAGACATAAATACATTAGTAAAAAGTGTGAAAAAAACTAAACAGATTGGATCTAAAACTATAGTTGATCTATGAATATACTGAAGTGATACTTTCTGGCTCTGACATCTATGACGGTAAATGTGAGTTCAGAGTTTTCTCTCACTGCCATTGCCATTCGAGGTTTAAACTAAAGTTTGAGTCTCTCGGTCCATTCATCAAGCATCTTAGAGCGATCTCTCTTAATGGTTCTCTTATCAATGTCAGAGACCTCGAAGGACCACCATCGACTGATGACACTGTATAAACAAAGGTGGAGGTTATCTTTGATAAGCTCAGCTCTTTTATCCTTAGCAGACTCTACGATACACTTATAAAATGTATCTATATTTCTATAAATAGTGTCTCGCTCGACGGAAATTATGTCTCCCATTGGATTTCAATCATCAACAGCCAAATCAGGTTAAAATAAGTCAAATTCTTCGATGTGCCATCTGGATTTGATGACCTATTGGTTAGTGTTTATAGGTGGATGGAAAATGGTTTGTAGGTTAGCATCATTAACGATGGTTTATATGAGAGATGCTGCGATTGCCACAATATCATCTAGATGAAGACATTATTGAATCATTGGTAGAGGATTCCATAAAGTTGAAATTTGAGGAGAAGTTTACTGAGTTTGATGCAATGAGGTTGAATTATACATTGGTGAAGTATTAGATTCAAGAGACATAAAAGCTGGAGTAGGTTGGAAAGAAGTAAAAGATGATGTAGATTGAGGTGGGATAGAACTCGTTAGCATGAGTTGAGATGAGGTAGAGGTAGAAGATGATACAGTCTAAGAGGTTGAGAAAGGTTTTTTGAAAGGTGCTCTTTTTCGAATGTTTATTGGAGAAGCAAATGGTACCGAGTATGTTTGATTCTCTTCGTCGACTAGTCCCTGTTGATAGAGGGCTGATAGTCTAGTAGACCAAAGGACTACATCGGTATCGGTACTCCTAAAACCAGTATGTCAAGAAAGATGAAAGGAGTTAATTGAAGGCTAAAGAGGTAGGGGGGTCTTGCCATCTATAGAAATCGTGGAAATAAGGGAAACGAAGTGAGGTGAATTTATCATAAATATGAAGAAGGTGAACACAAGAAAGGGATCCCGAGCCGTCAAGCTATCAGAGTGTAGAACCCAGTACTTTAGATCTAAAGACGCTCCAGAGATCTTAATTGTAATGTACTAGCATACGTAAATATATAGTATAGAAATGAATCAAAAATGCTAGAAGAATTTTATAAAAATTGTGAGAAGAATTCCAGAAAGAGATGGAAAATGCTGAAAGGATTCTAAAGAAAAAAAAGAAAAAAAGAGGAAGTTCCGAAAGATGCTTAGAAAGTGTAGTAAAAGAGATCGTATCGAATGGAATTAAGTATGAGATGAATGAAGATGTTGTATTTCCTACTCGAGAATAAACTATATACAACGTGACATCAATCGTATCGATCACATGTCACCACAGTACCCCTCTCTCAGAGAGGCGGAATGCCAAAAAGCAATATACAAAAGCAATATACAAAAGTAATATATATGACCAGCAAAAGTTTCAAGTAAAGCAAAGCATCTCACTTAGGTGAGGATTTTTTGTGGCAGGAGGAACGATGTAGTGGGACTGAAGATTTACTGTGATTGAACTTATTTGATTTATCCATATCGGTCTGGTCTACAGACGACGCCTTTGACGATTGCGTAGTCCACTCGTCAAAGACATTTCTCATATTGTTGAGATGCTCTAGTAGTTTCCAGATTCTCTCAGCATCACCATATCCTTTCCACTTAACCAGAAATTCCTTTTTTCCTTTTTATCTTCCATTCCCCTTAAATCCGCTCCACTTCATATTCTTCCACACCATCCACCTGCACTGGCATCGACTTAATGTCATCTGTGTCGGTCCCTTTATAATGTTGGAGGTACATGACTGAGAGTACATCATGGATCTGAGATCCTGCTGGCAGTTGAATGCGATATGATAATAGAAAGAGCTTCTCGAGGATGCATATAGGTGTAGACATAGGAGCGATTTTGTGGTGATGTAGCAGTAGTGGTTTGTAGCTGGAGCCAAATCTATGGAAGCGCAATAGAGCAAGGTCGCCAACTTTAAATTGGAAATCATATCGCTTGGAGTCGTAGAGCTCTTTCTGTTTCCATTGAGCAGCAATGATAGAGTCACGAGCATCAGAGCGACGATTCTGGAGATCGCCAGTGAGCGTTTCGGCAGATTCGGATGACCATGAGTCATGTGGAGATAGAACATCTGGAATGCCACAGAGATGAATTGTGAAACGGAGATCATTTGGCGAAATGTTCATACTTACTTGAGGAATATTGTTGTATTCAAGCTTGATAATAGGGAGAAATTCAGTCCACTTTGGGTATAGATCGATATCGCCACTCAAGAAACAACGTAATACAATCTCCACTGTTATATTTGTCCGCTCGCTCTGACCATCCACTTGAGGATGGAAGGCTGCGGTAATGCCCATCCTGATACCGAGTAAATTCATAAAGGTTGACCAAAACATTGAAGTAAATTTTAGATCACGATCCGAGATGATCTTAGTCGGCAGTCCGAAGGTAGTATACATATATCGTAGATATAACTTGGCGGTGTCTTCGGCTGAGTCTGTCGTCCTACATGGAATCAGTTTGATCGCTTTCAAGAACTTGTTGGTGATAGTGAAGAGAGCGTCATGTCCATGTGACAGAGGTAGGCTGGTGATGAAATCCATTGTGATGGTGTGAAATGGTTCGTCCAGAGTGGGAACTGGATGAAGGTGGCCGATAGGCTTCTCATAAGAATGCTTTGAAATCTGACAGGTGATGCAATTGTTACATAATTCTTTGATTCTTCGTGATATTCTAGGAAAGTAGAATGGTTCAGAGGTCAATAGGTAGGTTCGACGAATGCCGAGGTGTCCACATGCATCATAACATAGGTGGAGAGTCTCAGAGATGAGCTTTTTTAAGATACATAATCGTAAGGTATGGCAGTCAAAGAAATATAATGACTTTCTGATTAGTATGAAGGTGCCATCCATTGACATGACCGATTGCTTGGCGGTTGACTCTGTATATTCTGTAAGAGTTTTCTTTTCCTTTTCTGTGGGCGTAGGTGTTGGAGTCGATGGGTCGGACATAGGTATCTAAGTAGAAGTCACTACATCGGCTGTCGGGTTAGAGTTGGATATAGATGTCGCCTTCAAAGTGGTCAAGTCAGCTGCGGGAGCGGTCCACTCATCCACAGAGGCATTCCGAGCTCTTTTTACTAACTTGAAAACGATGTTCTTAAAATGACAGTTGCTCTTATATTCATTCCATAATTCTTCCTGCCAGCTGTTGTTGATATGTATAAGGTTGATGTTAAAAGATGAAGATGAAGATGAGGAAGGGAATCTCGATCATGCGTCGGCGTTCACATGGAATCTGTCAGGTCGATGGATGATTGTGATCTTGTCTCGTAGTGGATTCAATAGCAATGCCCAATGAAATAAACCCGAATTGACTGTCGCTTTCACATTTCATATCCATTTCAACACTGTGTGGTCTGTGTATATCCTCAGCTTTGCTCCATCGACATAATGCTACAACTTGTGCAGGCTCCACACTAGACCAAGGCATTCGAGTTCTATTGCAGAGTAGCGGGTTTCTATGTCTTTCAACTAATGGGAGATAAAGAAGATAAGATGCAATTTGTTGTCCTCCAATGACACTTGGTATAGTCCTGCTTCAATTCCTTTCCTATATGTGTCTGTGTAAAGGATGAATTCTCGATCGAAGTCGAGATGGATCAACATCGGAGCAGAGGATAGTCGAGCCTTCAAGATTTCAAACGCCTTTCTGATTTCCTCGGTGTCTGGAAAGGGTAATACATAACGGGCTTTTGCTATTTCTTTCGAAGAGATCCTTGATTTGTCTACAATGTCGCTTTCCTTCCTGTTCGCTTTGATTGATTTAGTTTTACAATTGTTGATGGTAAAATGCTTGTTTTGTCTCATGGCTTTGGTGATGGGTAATGTGATTTCAGTGAAGCGTGGGATAAAATCACAGTGGTAATTGAATTTCGTGAAGATGGTCGATGCTTCCCTCACTGTCTTTGGGTATGGAAAAGCTGTGATTGCCTCGACTCATTCCTTGAGTATCGAGAGTCCCAGTCGGCCTACTCGATGACCTAACATTTCCATGTTATCATAGGTAAAATGGCATTTTTCTTCCATGATGGTCATTCCGATACTGCGGAGGGCTTCCAAGACCTTATCGATATGTTCCAAATGTTCTTTTAGCGTCTTTGAATATATTATGATATTGTCAATGTATGCCAGCACAAAATCTAGTCGATACATCCCCAGAATGAAATCAACCATGCGTTGAAAGTGCGATGGCATATTTTTCAGACTAAAGGGTACCCACAAGCATTCATAGAACCCATCTTCAGTAACAAAGCTAGTAAACTTCCTGCTATCCTCGTGTACTCCCATCTGATGATAACCACGATTGCAGTCAATTGTTGTAAAGCAGTGTGTACTACTAAGAGCTCGGAACACAGAGTCCTGTCATAGGAACGCATATTTATCGACAATGGTTTTGCTGTTAACCTCATGAAGGTCTATGCAAAATCATGGTTTGCCTTTCTACATGACGACTATGACAGGTGACGAGACTTTGGAATTAGATGGTTGAATGATTCTGCATTCTAGACCATCTTGAATGAATTGCTTGATGATTTTTCTCTTTGCCGAAGAGGTCAGATAGGGCCCCTTTGAATGTATGGCTTTCGTGTCAGCTTCTATCCTTATATTGAAGCATGAATCTAGCTTGCCGAGCTTCTTTTCTGGTCCGGCGAAAACATCTCAATGCTTGCGTAGCATGGCCATCCATTTCCTCCTCCATTGTTTATTAAAGCCAAGACATATATCCCATTTCAAGTCATCTGATTGTGTATCACTGTCATCCACAGGCTGGGGCTAGATGGGTCTGCTTTGACTAAACTCATCTTCCAAGCCGAATAGGTCGACAGGCTCTACGATATCCGGGTGCCAACTGAATGAAGATTCTTGTTTGAGAGGATCTGTAGCATTCCACCAATTGGATGAGTTGGAGGACGTCGGTGGATCGGCAAATGGCATGTCATTGATGGCAGGGATACCTGAAATAGTAGATTCTGAAGGTGTGACCATTTCGGAAATAGGTGAGACATTGCCAGCAGCTGCAAAGACGTTTCCAGAAATAGCTGACACCACTGATGGTTCCGATGCAGATGTGCTTAAAAAGGAGAGTATGAAGGCAGCTTAGGTTGCAAGGATGCCAAGACCGAGATTCTTGGCTACTGTCTTAGGAGAGGGCGTCTCCCAGTTAAGAAAGGAATAATGAATGTTCCCTTTGAAAGGTTCAAATGTTCCGATGACCGAATCGCTTCCGAGTTTGACTGAGCGAGGTGTCGGATTCGTTATGAGAATGTGGCTTGTATCGCTTTTAATGACTGCATAAAAACATGAAGCATAAGTTCTTTCTGCTCTATTGACGTGATGGATGGGATTGACGAGGTACTCCTTCTTTGTCTTTGGTGAAGTGAAGCGGATTGGAACCCAGTAATCTGAATATAGTTTGATACAGACGGTCTGCGTTGTGAAAATTCGTAGATCATACTTCATTTTTTCATAGCGATTCCTATCCAGTATTGGAATTCTGATGGAGAAGAGAGGGAATCAAATGTGATGTGTCCTCTAGCCGAATCGATAACCATTTTATATGATTTTATCACGTCGATGCCAATGAGGTAATTCGCAGGGTAGTGCTCTACAATCTGGAATTCGATCTGAGCCTTGACCATCTGTAAACCTCTGTCTCCGTCGTTTCTGAGCATAATAGCTTTATTCGGAAAGTGAATCAGCAGGACAACATATCCCAATGTACTTGTTTTGTGTGTACCAATTCCTCCAAATGTTGAACGTGAAGGCGACTTCATGATCTGTGTTCCTTCTGGAATGATATCTCTTTGAATGATGGATGGTCCACCGGAGTCGACAACTCCTTTGATCAATTTCACAGACGGAGTAGGTATGCAGCCGATGTATGCCTTGATCGGTGCTGGTTCCACACTCATGTAAGAGACTCCAGTTCCGATTACAAATTCTATAGTAAGTTTTCTGATTCTGCACTTGTTGATTCTTGTCAATGTCATACCAGGAGATGTGTCTTCATGTACAGTGGATGTATAGATGTTGTGATATGATGACCAGTTATATGAATCATGTGTGTGTGAATTGTGTGAATCCTTGCTCCCCACCAATTCATCATCATTTTTTGATTCCAATTGACTTGATGCAGTTTCGTCGCCAGAGTTATTCTCATCAGAAATGTTCCAGGCATCATATAGCATCGAGTGGTATGATTTTGGCTATTTATCGTAATTGTAATCCATATGCATCTTGCAGCAGAATCGACAAGGTCTTTCCACTATCTTTCCATCATCGTCTGTGATGTGCTTTTCTTTCGAAAGCTTAGGTAGAACCAAGAAGTCCTTGTCCAACTTTCTCTTAGCTTCCAATCATGCTGCTTTTGTTTGAAGCTTAGCTCCTTGAGATCTCTCAGCTCTGTTTCCTTTTCTACTACTGTTCCTCCGTTCTCCTCTTGGAGATTTTGATGACTCTGACGACTTAGCCGATGATCGAGGTGTTGATAGAGATCTTCTGTCATGACTGTCACGTTCACTACATCTCAGTGATTCGTGATTCTTTTGCTTCTATGACTCTCTGAAATTGATGTCTTTATTGCACAAGAGGTGGCTGAAGTCTGTCATATTGATATCTCTTATCTCGTGATGATTCATCATGAGTCAGAAGTCCGAAGCCAAACCATTCCAGATCTCATCAATCAAATCCTTTGACTTGATCTTCTTATCCACTGCTCTGCAGAGTTCCATCTTTGCATAGAAGTAGTCTATCATACTCTTATCTTCCAGAGTGTATTTTCTCTTAATGGCTTGCTCTTTGACAACCGTAGAGTTGATCTAGAATTCGTCCGTCAAACACTCGATTCAGCCTTCTACAGTTCTTATTTTCCTTCGAGGCATGGATCGTGATGAGAACCAACTCTTGGCTCTCTCGATGAGGGCACCAGAAATCAGCGCGATGATTGCTGCATCATCATATAATTCCATCATTAATGAGAGCTGATCACAAAAACTGTGAACTAAGTCCTTGTCGGGATCAAAGAATCCAAGCATGCTTGATGAAAGTTTCACGGTGTATTTGTCGACGATAGGTGTGGGCTGTCTAGATCTGTCTCGACAGCAGTCTTGACGTCTGTCTTATCTATCGTCACGATTCTGGTGAGAGTGTCGGCATCTATAGATGTCATCATCATCCGGATCGGATGAATTGGATGATGGATCTCTTCTTCCGCCGCTAGTCCCACGTCGGTGAGCATCATGCCGGTGAGGCTCTTCACGATCATGATTGTAATCTCTTCTTCTATCATCCCTTCCTCTGTCATCCCTTCCTCTGTCATTCCTCTCACGATCTCTATCAGTGTTTCCATCATCGGAGTTGGTTGGATTCAGATCGGACTCATCGGGAACTCGGAATTGATCATGGCAATGATGGATGTTAGGACTTTGACGTTGGAAAGAGGAATTCTGACCGTCTTGTTCAAAGGCGCCTCTCCTCATTCGATTACCATCGAACTCCCACATCAGCAGGTCCATTTTGTTGATGAACCATTTGCCGTCATACCCGACGGGTGTTGGAGGTTGATCTTGTGGTCCAAAGTCATATTGAGAATGTTCTTCAGAGCGAATTTCTGCATAGAATCTTTGTGTGTCGAGATCCAGGAATATCTCAGTTTGCGTTTCGAAATGAGTGAGCGTGTTGACAACAACGACTTGATGGATGCGTTGCTTTTCTATCGACTTCTTGATATGGGTTGTTCCTCTTGCATAGGTGATATCGAGAAGATGTCACGGAAGATGTGGCTTAGTAATGATATCTGAGTCAGCAAATTCCGAAATGACTATCAGAATAGGCTTGATTGGATTCAGCATGACCATAGGAATAGACGTTTGCTCTTTTTGTATGATGAGGATAGACGTCTGTTCCTTTTGTAATCCTGCTTTATGGAGCCTTTCTTTTCACGATCCTTGCAATGTAGATTCAAGTCCCGTAGAATCTGGATGGCTCTTTTTTGGGACGACGGCATTCAGAAGGGCATTTTCATCTGACTCATCCATATCCATATCATAGTCCTCGATTTGACTTTCCTGTTCTAATTCTGTTGGCAATTCCTACAATTCGGTAGCTCTCCTTTCTGCTAATTCTCTGTTTTCCTTTGTTGATTCAAATGGCATAGACGGTGGAGAGGGAGCTTTCGAAGTGACTGGAATTGATAAACGCCTGAAGTCCGTTTCAACACTTTGAAGTCTCATATCGAGCCTGTTAATCGCATCGGATTGCACTTTCATTTAAGAACTGATAGCTTCTGTTCGGGCTTTAACTGTTCCGGAAATGTCATAGATTCTCCTTGATTGCTTTTCTAACTCTTTCGCAATGATATTCATCTTTGCGTCCTGCTCTTTGGTGAATTGCTCTTGGTTTTGGACAATAATCAGAATATTTTTCGTCACTTCTGCCAATGCTGATATTTCAGTATATAACTTATCAATAGATGCTACGGTGGTGAAGGGTTCTAAAGCGACTTTGAGAGATTCCGCTGCTGCCATTGCTGGCTGTTGGTTCGCCTAACTTCCCGAGCATGCTCTAGCCACGAACTCCTCATTTGTATGTCTCTTATCTCTGTGCTGGCGTTGTAGAGAGACTGTTGTTTTTAGAGGTAAGGCATGCTTCTCTCCTTGCTTGAAGATTCATTGATCAGTGGCAGCCTGGACGAGCAATGATGTGGCTGGATTATTGGGAGAGTCGATCACCATAAGATCTCTAGGTGACTGTTCTTGTCGATTCTGAAGAGTTGGTGTTCGCTCTTTGGGAGCTGTCACCGATGCTTGAATTATAAGGGGTCTCAGAGCTGCAAGTGATATAAAAGTGATAATTGTAGGGAATGAGAAAGATCTCGAATGATTTACAGAGATGACTGCAATGAATGCATATGACGATCTTCCTCCGCTTAGCTTAGCCGCATTAGGAAGTCCTATCCGGACTATATATAACTCTAGGAAGCCAATGAGAATTCAGTCCTGTTGATCTCTGTGCCCACGACGAGTCGTTTTCCTTCAAAAGTTACGCCTTCGCTCCAATGACATGATTCTCACGGTAGTTTGAGATGGCTGGCATCGTGAGAGGTGTCGAAATTATTGTCATTAACTCGGTGGACTTGATGAAAGTGTGTTGGCTCATCTGTGGACAGACTGGATCTCTGAAAATCGCTGGAAAGCTCGTCGTAGAGGGTGGAAACAAAAGAGGTTCCATCGATGTTGGATGAACAGGTGGTTCAAAAGGGGAGAGCACTCTCGCCTTTTGAGCATTCACACTGCTTTCGATAGGTTCGCCTTGCATTTGAGACAATGACGATGATTACATCTGACTTGCAGATGAACTTGCAGATGATGATTGATTGGATACGATCCCACTACTTTGACGATTTTCAAAAGATATAAATGGCATGACAGGAGGGAGAACAACGGATGTATGGATAGGATCAATGAGTGGATGGATAGGATAGAGACTTGGGTTTCGATTTTGATCTTGATTAGGGCTCAATTGCCTGGATACAAATGTAGATAAATCCCGGGACGTGAAGGTCTGCCTCCTCTTATCTCCTTATCACTGACGTAGAATGGTGTCCAGGTTATCGACCATCGACGTGAGCTCTGGATTTGAAGTTTGACACACTTGTAGCGGAGGTTTATAGTCCAACGGAGGTTTATAGTCCGAAGCTACAGAGGTGTGTCCCTCTAAAGAGTGGAACACTTCAAGATACTGTGTGCAAAGGGGAGGAAAATTTAAAGATGAGATAAATACTTCTCTCGGCTGGTTAAAGCTAGCACATATAGGTTGTCGCTTGATTAATAGACAAGCGACAGGGTATCAATAGATGGTGTACGAATACTAGTCTCTACTAAATGTAGTAAAAGAGATCGTATCGAACAGAATTAAGTATGAGATGAATGAAGATGTTGTATTTCCTACTCAGGAATAAACTATATACAGTGTGGCGTCGATCGCATCGATCACATGTCACCACAGAAAGATCACATTTATAATCATGATTATATAAAAGGAGTTTAGAATAAGTATAAATAGATGGACTACTTTCCTGAGAGGGAGATTTAAGATAGATTTGAAGACAGCTTTCAAGTTAGATTTCAGATACGAACTTAAGATTTCTTATCCTTCGAACTCTGAACCTCGACCCCCAGAACCCTAAATATCTATTGAGTCAAAACTAAGACCCAAAACTTGGTAAAATAAGAGTGCTTTAGATTAATCCTATGGTATTCGATAGAGATGCCTTCACACACTCAGGATATACTCTAGCGGGTTTATAATGTACAAGGGTCACTAACAGTATATGAAAAGGTAATCCTCAGGATTTATAGATGAAATTATTAATAGATAGATGGTATTAGATAGAAATGAGTGGTTTAGAGATGGTGATCAAAGATGGTGATCCAATGTAATAGTAGAAGAAAATGCTACGAAAGTGATGATGATCTCTTAGTTAGAGCTCATGCAAGAAGTTCGTCTGCAATCTCCACATTACCCCTAAGAAGAAAATCACAAAACACCAAGTGCAGTATGCCAAGATGACTGAAATTGCCGCTCAGATGTCTGCATGAGTAACCATTCGACATGTAAAGTTGCCATTCAATCAGGATTACGTCTTCAAATTATTTAAACGAAATGAGTATTTCCTCCCTAGCTGTTATGTGCTCCACAGCATTATAACTGGAGACCAGGCAGATATCTTGATCACAAATGTAGCCGATGAAGCTGCGAAAATCTTCAAGAATATATGTATCGACACAATGGAATCTTTTCACAATTATAGCTCCGTAAATTTCTGGCAAGCAGCTACAGATGATTTGGCCTTGCATATGAGAATCCTGCCTCCTATGGGACATATCCTCAGGGAGCCACTGACTCCATTGTCTTCTTCAGCCCCCAGTGCTAGCACTAGCATGTTCTTTATATACAAAGGGGCACAAGTGGTGTCAACGGCTAAAGAGAAGATTAAAGAAAAAGTGGGAATCAAGCCAACTGAGTCTGCTACGGTGAACATCAATACCACGGATGACATTACCCTCGAACAAGTGCATGCATTGCGAAAGATCCTTGAGAAGCATGAAACACTTTTCTCCGACAAGCTCAGATTGGCTAAGGAGCCTGAGGAAGATTGGATGCACATCACACTCTTCTCAGGTGCCGAACGAGAAATCAAGCCAGAAAGACCTTATCGTCTAGGCCTCAAGGAGAAGAAGCTTGTCGATGAAGTGTTCGATGAGTAAAGGAGCCAAGGATGGTTAATTGATTGCCCTAAGTCCCCAGCAGGATGACCAGCATTTGTCATTAAAAAGGGAGCCAAATGGCGTCCTGTGGTAGATCTGAGAGGTCTCAGCCAGTTGATTGCACCAGATGTATATCCGCTGCCATGTCAAGATGAGATCATAGTCATGCTGAGAGGAAAATATTAGTTATCGGTGTTCGATATCCGCTCAGCCTACTACCAAAGAAGGGTCCATCCTGATGATTGGTGAAAGCTTACGGTCACGACTCATCGTGGGCTGAAAGCCTTTACAGTGACCCTTATAGGTCTTTGCATATTAGTAGTACATCAACAACGATATATGAACAAGCTCCTTCATAAGTTCAGATGGTGAATCGTTTGCTGTTTCATCGATGATATCATTATTTTCTCAGATACTTTTGAAGCCCACGTAAGGGACTTGGACGACATGCTTACCGTCCTGAAGGAATCTAAATTGATAGTCCAGCTCCATAAATGCCTTGTAGGATATTACTCGTTAAAGCTTCTTGGACAGTTGGTTGATCATTTAGGCTTGACAAGTACAGAAGAGCAAGCTGAGGCCATCCTCAGGCAGACCTATCCAGAAACCCTGGTTCAGCTCAAAACCTTCCTAGGCGCTTGCAGCTATAATCCTCATTTGGTGCCTTATTATGCTCAGATCACAAGCTCATTGTAAAGTCTCAAGACAAAAAGTTTCAAAGGAGCTTCAAGATTGGGACGTGCAAGAAAGAAGTTCGCTGAAGCCTTCAAGCTGCCTCCTCCGACTTCAGCATAAAAGAAAGCCTTTGACCTAATCAAATCTATTATTGGATCTAGACAAACGATGAGACATTCCGACTACGACAGGGAATTCTACTAGTATATTGACACCTCATGCTATGGTTATAGTATAGCTGTATATCAGAAGGATCTAGAGTCAAAGGAAATAGGACGCTTATGCTACAAGTCTATGATATTCCTTTCTTGTAAGTTAAAAAGTGCTGAAAAGTAATATTGACCTACGGAACTCGAAGCGAGCGGATTGATCTAGGCCATGAAGAAGCTCATCTATATCGTCAAGGGATCTAAGGTCATTATGTATATGGACCACAAGGTATGTAAAGCCATTGCCAAAATGATATCAGTGCAAACATCATCCCCTAGGAGAAGTAACCTGCGTCTGACAAATTGGGCATTGCTACTTTCCTAGTATTGACGCAACCTTGAGGTAAAATACGTCAAAGAGATAGAGAACATGATGGCGGATGCCCTATCATGACTACGATCTCAAGCTATACGTATCTCTGAAGAAGATCAAAGGATTTATGAATTAAAGGAAAAACTCGATGAAATCGAGACAGTAAATAGGTTCAATGTTCATGAGGTTGTCTCAGCTTCCCTTCTAGAACTGGATGGTTCCTTTAAGAAAAAGATCTCTAAAGCATATGCCGAAGACACTCATTTTGGCCCTGTCATCCGTGTCATTAAAGAACATTATGAAAAGAACCCAGGCCAAGTGATTGACAGATTGGTTGGATGCCCTCACTCATATTATCATCTCCTGCTTCCCATCAAAGAGCCTCTATTATTTTACAAGGACTCACTTGATGCATGTCTGAGACTATGCATCCTTATTGGTATTAAAGGAAATCTTTCGTCTTGCCTATGACCAGGAAAATCACTTTAGCATCTCTAAGACCTATTCGAGTGTGGTCACAAATTACTTCGTGCCTTACCTCTTACAGGCTGTAAAGACCTATATTTCACGATGCCCCAAGTGCCTCATCAATAAGACATTGCAGGACAAGGCTCATGGTCTTTCCAAACCTATTGTCACAAGACCTGTTCCTTTCTACACTTTGACAATGGACTTCATCCTTGCCTTGCTGCTGTCACGAAGGTTTGGCCATGGGGAGGAACTATTTGACGTCGTGATATCTATCACAAACAAATTTACAAAGGCGGTCAAAGTGGTTTCTGGAAAGAACATATACACTGTTACAGATTGGACATCACGTTATTGGCAGATGGTCTTCCCTAAATGAGGATTTCCTTCGGCTATCTTATCCGATAGAGATGTCAAGTTTTTGAGTGAATTCTGAAAGAGCCTATTTGCTGAGGCGAATACAAGGATTCTCACATCTACGGCCTATCACCTTAAGACCGACGGTCAGTCTGAACGAACAAACCAGATGGTGGAGATTGCCTTATGCTATTATGTCTCTGAATGCCAGAACGATTGGACAGACACTCTTGATATCGTTTAGGCCACAATTATGATGACCGTCTACACTTCCACAGGCAAAACACCCAGTGAACTTCTGTACAGAATCAATCCACGATATGCTCTTGAGCTTGGTAACCCTGTAAATGCCTCTGCCTCGGACGATTGAGCCAAGATGAGGGAAGCACTATGCAAGAATGTTGCCGATGCCATTAGCCATGCCCAAAATGTCATGAAAGAGAACGTTGATAAATCGAGTCAAGAATTTATACTCAAGGCAGGAAACAAGGCTTTTATCCATCTCAACAAGGGATATCATCTCCCTAGCATCTTTAAAGCAAAGATTGGACAACAGCGTGTTGGACCATTTGAAGTTGAAGCTGTAGTGGGAACAAATGCATACAAGCTTAAGCTACCTCCTACTTGACGTGTATGGCCCATAATCTCCTCGGTCTATCTTGACAAAGCCACTGCGGACCTGGATCCATTCGATAGAGACCCTTCAACACCTACAACAATCGTCACTGATGATGCCATTGAAGAAGATCATTGGAAAGTCACAGCTGTTGTCAGAAAATGTATTGAGAGAAGCAAGGTCAAGTACCTAGTTCATTGGAAAGGATTTGGGCCGGAGGACAATTGGTGGATCAATGAGGATGAATTAAAAGAAAGTGCCTTGCTAATCATGAAGTATGAGCACATGACAGGAAACACTCAGTGGCAACCTCCTGTTTTCTGAAACCTTTCACTTGATGAAATACACAAGCAAGGTGAAGATGAACCTGAGAAACAAAGAGATGGACATAAAGATGAACTTGAGGAACAAAGGGATGGACATGCCGAGGCCGAGCCTGAAGGTATCAATAAGGAAAGAGCTGAGGAGACTACACTTCACAGAAGCACACGTTTACACAGTAGATAAAAGGATTGTCATATGAAACTTTTACTTTATCATTGCTTGCTTGAAACTTTTGCTGGACTTTTCTTTGTTAGAATAGACGGTCGCTGAGGACGGCTCTTTTTTCTCCCTCGGCACCTGCTACGAAAGTGATGATGATCTCTTGGTTAGGGTTAGGGCTAGATAGTCTATATATAGGATCCGACACTATAGTGAATCGGATCGTTCTTCCTCTCATATATACATCTCACATCATGGCAGGAAAGGGGTGAGGAAGAAAGAGTGATGTGTGGTGACATGTGATCGATGAGATCGATGCCACAATATATAGCTTATTTCCTGGTAGGAAATATGAAATCATCTTTATTTATCTCATACTTATTCCGTTCGATACGATCTCTCTTACTACATTTAGTGGAGACTAATATTTGTACACCGTCTATTGACACCCTGTCGTTCGTCCATTGACCAAGCGACAAACCATACACGCTAGTTCTAACCAGCTGAGAACTATCGGTAACATCGAGAAAAGTAATTTCCCCATCTCTAAATTTTTCTCCCCCTGCACATAGTATCTTGAAGTGTTCCACTCTGTAGAGGGACACACCTCTGTAGCTTCGGACTATAAACCACCATTGAACTATAAACCTCCGCTACAAGTGTGTCGGGCTTCAGAGTGAGGTTTGGAAGTGAATCAGACTCCATCTTTGGTGATCCGGCGGTTCCTGTTCTATTGGAATTCTATGTCGTGAATAGCCGAAGGTGCTCATCTAGGTTCCACCAGACTGAATAGCTTCGCCTTAGATCTCTAGACCACAAGAGATCCGTTACCAATGTCTTCTCAGGAAGACAGTACACCATCTTCTTTTGCTCCGCCAGAGATGACCGATCCTCCGGTTGGTCGAAGAAGAAAGAAATATCACAAAGACTCAAAGAATACGAGAGCTTCAAATCCAGAGCTCACGTTAATGGTTGATAACTCAGACACCATCCTACGTCAGCGACGAGAGGAGAAGAGGAGGCAGACCTCCACGTCCCGGGATTCATCTACATCTGTATCTGGGCAATCGAGCCCCAAAGAACATCATCATCCTATCCATCCACTCGTCGTTCTCCCTCCCGTCATGCCGGTCGTATCTCTTGAAAATCGTCAAGGTAGTGGAATCGTATCCAATCAACCATCATCTGCAAGTCAGACACAATCACTGTCATTGTTTCAAATGCAAGACGAACCTATCGGAAGCGGCGAGATGGATGCTCAGATAATGCGAGCATTATCTCCGCCGTCTCCCAAAGCATTATCTCCGACAGAACCACTGTCATTTCCACGCTCTACAACGAGCTTTCCAGCGATTTTCAGAGATCCGGTCCGTCAACAGGCGAGTCAACAGACCACTCTCATCAAGTCAACGATACCAATTTCGACACCACTCGCGATGCCAGCCATCCCAAACTACCGCGAGAATCGTGTCGTCCCCATGAATCGACACGCCCCCATAACTCACTATCCTCCAACTCATCATTCGAGATCCTCCTCATTTCCCACGATTACTACCTTTTCGTCACTCGCAGCTTTGAGACCCCTCGCAATTCAAGCATCGGTGACAGCTCCTGAAGACCGAACACCAACACCAACTCCTCAGAGTCAACAAGAACAGTCGCCTGGAGACCCTATAGTGATTGACTCTCCGGATAATGAAGCCACGTCACCTCCAGTTGAGCACCCTCAACCCATTGGTCCATTGCTTGTCCCACCACCTGCCACAGATCAACAAGTCTTCAAACAAGGGGAGAAGCACGCCTTACTTCCAAAAACAACTGTCTCTCCACAATCCCAGCACAGGCATAAAAGACGTCCAAACGAGGAGTTCACGGCCAGATCACGCTCGGGAAGTCAAGTGAACCAACAGCCAGCGACAGCGGCGGCAGCGAAACCTCCCAAAGTCGCTTCAGAACCATCCACCGCTTCAGAACCCTCCACCACTGCAGCGTCTATTGATAAGTTGCACACTGAAATATCAGCATTGGCAGAAGCGATGAAAAACATTCCGATTATCATGTAAAACCAAGAACAATTCACCAAGGGGCAGGACGCAAAGATGAATATCATTACGGAAGAGTTGAAAAAGCAATCAAGGAGAATCAACGATATTTCCGGAACAGTTGAAGCCAGAACAGAAGCTATCAGTTCTCAAATGAAAGTGCAATCCGATGCAATCAACAGGCTCGATATGAGACTTCAAAGTGTTGAAGTGGATTCCAGGCGTTCATCGATTCCAGTCACTCCGAAAGCTCCGTCTCCACCGTCTATGCCATTTGAGTCAACGGAACGGCAAGAATTGCCAACAGAACCGGAGGAGGAAAGTCAAATCGAGGACTGTGATATGGACATGGACGAATCAGATGAAAATGACTTTCTGAATGCCATCGTCACAAAGAGGAGCCATTCAGACTCCACAGCACTCGAATCCACATTGCAAGGATCGAGGGAAGAGAGACTCTGCAAGGCGGGATTGCAGCAGACGTCTATTCTCGTCTCGTCTATTCCTATCGTAATGCCAAACTCGATCAGGCCTATTCCGATGGTCATTCCGGAATTTGCCGATATCATTACTAAGCCACATCTCCCTGATATCACCTACGTGAGAGGAGCAACCCACATCAAGAAGTCAATAGAAAAGCAACGCATCCATCAAGTCGTTATTGTTAACGCGCTTACTCGCTTTGGGATGCAAACCGGAATATTCCTCGATCTCGACACGTAAAGATTCTACGCAGAAATTCGCTCCGAAGACCATCCTCAGTATGACTTCAGACCTCAAGACCAACCTCCAACACCAGTCGGGTATCAAGGCAAATGGTTCATCAACAAAATGGACCCGCCGATGTGGGAATTCAATGGCGACCGAATGAGAGGCGCCTCCGAACAACACGGTCAGGATTCATCACCCCGACGTCCAGATTCCTCTATCCAACGTCAAAGTCCTAGCACCCGTCGTCGCCGTGATCAACCCTGAGACCCCGATGGATCCGATCCAAGCGACTCGGATGATGGGAACACTGATAGGGATCGAAGAAAGGATGACAAAAGAAAGGATGACAGAGGAAGGGATCGCGATCGTGATGAGCCTCACCGGCGCAACGCTCACTGGTGTAGGACTGGCGGCAGAAGAAGGGATCCATCATCCGATCCATCCGATCCGGACGACGACGATGACATCTACGGACGCAGATGCTCCCACCAGAATCGCGACGATAGACAAGACAGACGTCGAGACCGCCGTCGAGAAGGATTCACAAGACAACCTACACCCATCATTGATAAGACCACCGTGAAGCTTTCATCAAACACGCTCGGATTCTTTGATCCCGACAAGGACTCGGTTCACAGTTTTTGCGATCAACTGTCATTGATGACGGAATTATACGACGATGCGGCAATTATCGCCTTGATCCCTGGATCTCTAGTCGGAAGAGCCAAGAGTTGATTCTCGTCACGATCCATGCCCTGAAGGAAAATGAGAACTGTCGAGGGTTGGATCGAGTGCTTGACAGACGAGTTCCAAATCAACACCGCAGTCGTCAAGGAACAAGCAAGCAAGAGGAAATACACTCCTGAAGATAAGAGTGTTATGGATTACTTCTACGCAAAGACTGAGCTCTGCAGGTCAGCAGATAGAAAGATCAAATCAAGGGATCTGATCGATGAGATCTAGAATGATTTGCCTCCGGACTTCCGACTCACGATGAATCATCACGAGATAAGAGATATGAATATGGCGGATTTTAGCCACCTCTTGCGCGATAAAGACATCAACTTCAGGGAGTCTTGGAAGCAAAAGAACTATGAATCAAGACACAATGAGCACGATAGAAGATCTCCGTCGACATCTCGATCGTCACCCCGATCGTCGCTCAAGTCACTAGAGTCATCAAGGTCTCAGAGAGGTGGATGGAGAGATGGCAAAAGATCTCAACCCCGAGGAGACGCCAAGCTCCGAACAAAAGCAGCTCGACTGGAAGCCAAAAGAAAGCTAGACAAGGACTTCCCGGTTCTGCCCAAGCTTCCGAAGGAGAAGCACGTCAAGGACGACAACGGAAAGACAGTGGAAAGACCTTGTCGATTCTGCCACAAAATGCACATGGATTACAATTGCGACAAAAGGCCAAAGTCATACTATTTAATTCTGTATGATGCATGGAACGTTTCCGACGATGAGCACAATTCCAGCGACAAAGCTGCATCAAGTCAATTGGAATCCGAAGGCGACAATGAATCGGTGGGGAGCAAGGATTCGCACACACACGATTCATATAACTGGTCATCGTATCACAATGTCTACACGTCCACGGTACATGAAGACGTATCTCTGGGTACAACATTGATAAGGATCGATAAGTACAGAATCAGAGAACTCCCTATGGGGTTCGCAATGGGAACAGGAGTCTCGTACATGAGTGTGGAACCAGCACCAATCAAGGCATACATCAGCTGCGTACTTACTCCGTCCGCGAAATTGACCAAAGGAGTCGTCGACTCCGGCGGACCATCTATTATTCAAAAGGATACCATTCCGGAAGGGACACAGATCATGAAGTCACCTTCGCATCTGATATTTGGAGGAATTGGCGCTCACAAGACCAATACCTTGGGTTATGTCATGCTTCCTGTCTGTTTCCCCAATAAAGCGGCGATGTCAGGAGATGGAGGAAGCAAAGGATCGCAAATGGTCAAAGCATTAATCGAATTTCAAGTCGTGGAGCATTGCCCAGCGAACTATCTCATCGGTATCGACGCCATAAAGTCATACAAAATGGTCATCGATTCGGCTAGAGGACACGTCGCATTCGACTCCCTTTCTCCCCCTGTCAGAATTCCGATACTCGATGGGAATCGCTATGAAAAAATGAAGTATGACCCGTAAATCTTCACGACGCAGACCGTCTGTATCAAACCATACTCAGACTATTGGGTCCCGGTCCGCTTCGCTCCACCAAAAGTGGAGAAAGACTACCTCGTCACTCCTATCCGTCATATAAACCGAGCGAAAGGCACCTAGGCTTCGTGTTCCTACGCCATCATCAACGGAACTACAAATCACATCTTGGTTTCAAACCCTACACCCCGCCCAGTCAAACTCGGCAGCGATTCGGTCATCGGAACGTTTGAGCCTTTCAAAGGAAACACCCGTTATTCTTTTTTCAATGGGGATAAGATGACGCCCTCTCCCAAAACGGTAGCCAACATCGGTCTCGGCATCCTTGCGGCCCAAGCTGCCTTCGTACCTTCTTTTTCGAGCACGCCTACATCCGCATCAGAACCATCAGCAGTGTCAGTCTCACCTGTCGCACCTATCTCGGAAGATGTCTCAGTTGTTCCTGGAGAATCCATTTCGGGCATCCCCGCCATTAATAGCATGCCTTTCGCCGATCCTCTGACTCCTTCCGACTGGTGAAATGCTACTGATCCTATCAAGCAAGAGTCATCGTTGAGTTGGCATCCGGATATCGCGGAGCCCGTTGACTCGTTCGGACTGAAAGACGAGTTCAGTCAAAGCGGACCCATTCAGCCCCAGCCCGTGGACGACAGCGATACTCAGCCTGATGATCTGAAATGGGATATATGTCCGGGCCTCAACAAACAATGGAGAAGGAAGTGGACGGCAATGTTGCACAAGCATCGGGATGTCTTCTCCAGCCCAAAAAAGAGACTCAGCAAGCTGGATTCACGCTTCGACATGAGAATAGAAGCCGACGCGAAAGCCATACGTTCAAAGGGGCCCTATCCGACCTCTCCGACAAAGAGAAAAATCATCAATCAATTCGTTTAAGATGGCCTGGAACGTGGAATCATTCAACCATCCAATGCCGAAATCTTGTCACCTGTCATAGTCGTCATGTAAAAAGGCAAACCACGATTCTGCATAGACCTCCGAGAGATCAACAGCAAAACCCTTGCCGACAAATACGCGCTCCTACGTCAAGATTCGGTCTTTCGGGCCCTGAGTGGTTCGTGCCGCTTCTCCACGATCGATTGCAATTGTGGTTACCATCAGATGGGAGTACACAAAGATAGCAGGAAATTCACTGGCTTCGTCACTGAGGATGGCTTCTACGAATGCCTGCGTGTTCCCTTTGGTCTGAAGAATGCACCGTCGCATTTTCAGAGAGTGATGGATTCCATTCTGGGGATGTATCGACTAGATTTTGCACTGGCATATATCGACGATATTATAATATATTCAAAGACGTTGAAAGAACATTTGAAACACGTCGATAAGGTCTTAGAAGCCCTCCGCAGTATCGGAATGACCATTGCGGAAGAGAAATGCCATTTCGCATACGACAATGTCGAGCTCTTGAGTCATCGAGTGGGTCGGCTAGGATTATCAACTTTGAAAGAATGAGTTGAAGCGATCAATGCTCTCTCATATCCGAAGACCATGAAAGAAGCATCAATTATCTTTACAAAATTCAACTATCATCGCGATTTCATTCTATGCTTCGCAGAAATCGCCTTGCCAATCACGAAAGCAATGGGTCAGAATAAGAGATCCAGAGTGGACAATCGCAAGGCATCCGCCATCACCTCGAAGAGGGCGAGCACCGAAGCCAGCGCCGAAACTGGAAAACAACCAATCTCTCCTAAAGAGATGGCCAAAGCTCGTTACGCGTTATCATTCTCCGATACTGAGGAAATCAGAAAGGCGTTTGAAATTCTCAAAACCCGCTTGTCCTCCACCCCCGTTCTGATGCACCCAGACTTCGATCGAGAATTCATCCTCTATACAGACGCATGCAGGAAAGGAATTGGAGCAGGACTATACCAGGTGTTGTTGGAAGACAACAAATTGCACCCTATCCTGTTTATCTCTCGCCAACTGAAAGATGCTGAAACCCGCTACTCTGCAATGGAACTCGAATGTCTTGGACTAGTATGGAGCCTGCACAAGTTGCAGCATTATATCGATGGAGTGAAGTTGAAGATATACACAGACCACGCTGCGTTGAAGTGGATATGGAATGTGAAAGCGACAGTCAACTCACGTCTATTCCGCTGGGCATTGCTATTGAATTCACTACGGGACAAGATCACAATCATTCATCGACCCGGCAGATTCCATGCGAACGCTGACGCATTATCGAGATTCCCATCACCTTCACCTTCGTCTTCATCTTTCAACATCAACCTCATGCATGTCGATAATGACTGGCAAGAAGAATTATGGAATGGATACATCAACGACCGTCATTTCAAGAACATCGTTCTCAGGCTGGTGCGAATTTGGAACGCTTCCGCGGATGAGTGGAACTCAACCAATCTGAAGGCGACACGCACAACCACACCCAACCCGACAGCCGAGCCATCAACTCCAACGCCTACGCCCACAGAAGACGGAGAGAGAACTCTCACAGAATATGTAGAATCAACTGCCAAGCAAATCGGTCACGTCGACAGATGGTACCTTCACGCTGATCGAGAAGTCATTATATTTCTCCGATCGTCAGTCGTTCACTCTACGACTATGCATCTCAGAAAAGCTCATCTCTGAGACTCTCCGCCTATGCTATGATGTGTGTGGACATCTCGGCATTCGTCGAACCTACCTATCGGCCTCCGAACAATTCTACTTCCCCCGGATGTCACGGAAGATCAAGGAGCACTATGATAACTGCGTCGCCTGCCAAACATCAAAGCATTCTCACAAGAAGCCTATCGGCCATCTCCATCCAGTTCCGACTCTGGATGAGCCATTCCATACCATCACAATGAATTTCGTCACCGGTCTACCCCTATTGCATGGACATGATGCTCTCCTCACCATCACCGACAAGTTCTCGAAAGCGATCAAACTGATTCCATGTAGGACGACAGACTTGGCCGAAGACACCGCCAAGTTATATCTACAACATGCGTACACCACCTTCGGACTGCTGACAAAGATCATTTCGGATCGCGATCCCAAATTCACTTCTTCATTTTGGTCGACCTTTATGAAGTTACTCGGCGTCAAGATGGGCATTACTGTAGCCTTCCATCCTCAAACGGACGGCCAGAGCGAGCGGACAAATGCAACGGTGGAGATTGCGCTACGCTGTTTCTTGAGTGGCAACATCGATCTATATCCGAAGTGGACTGAATACCTTCCTATCATCGAGCTCGAATACAATAACATTCCTTAAGTGAGCACGAATATATCGCCCAACGACCTCCGCTTTGCAGTGCGCCCTCGGGGTATCCCCGACGTCTTGTCACCAAACAACACTCATTCGTCGGAATCCGTCAAAACGGTCACAGGTGATCTCCAGAATCGTCGCTCCGATGCTCGCGACTCTATCCTTGCCACCCAACGCAAGTAGAAAGAGCTCTACGACTCCAAGCGACGTGATTTTCAATTTAAAGTTGGCGACCTTACTCTATTGTGCTTCCATAGATTCGGCTCCGGCTACAAACCACCACCGCCACATCGCCACAAAATCGCTCCTGTGTCTACATCTATACGCATCCTCGAGAAGCTCTCTCCATTATCATATCGCATCCAACTGCCAGTAGAATCTCAGATCCATGACGTAGTCTCGGTCCTGCACCTCCAACATTACAAAGGGACCGATACGGATGATATCAAGCCGATGCCAGTGCAGGTGGACGGTGTGGAAGAATATGAAGTAGAGCGGATTGAAGGAGAACAGAAGATAAAAGGAAAAAAGGAATTCCTGGTTAAGTGAAAAGGATATGGTGACGCTGAGAGGACCTGGAAACTGTTAGAACATCTCGACAATGCGAGGAATGTCCTGAACGAGTGAACTGTGCAATCATCGAACAAAGCGCTCATGGACCGGACTGATATGGATAAATCGAATAAGTCCAATCGCGATAAGCCTGAATCAGATGGACATGAATCGAATGAGTCTCGAGGCAAGTCTTCAGTACCACTACGTCGTTCCTCTCGCCACAAAAAAATCCCCACCTGAGTGAGATGTTTCGCTTCGCTTGGAACTTTTGCTGGTCATGTATATTGCTTTTTGTATATTGCTTTTTGACGTTCCGCCTCTCTGAGAGGGGGGGTGCTGTGGTGACATGTGATCGATGAGATCGACGCCACAATATATAGCTTATTCCCTGATAGGAAATACGAAATCATCTTCATTCATCTCATACTTATTCCGTTCAATACGATCTCTCTTACTACATGATGCATCTAGGGATGAATACTGGATGGTAGTAGAAACAATCAAGTGGTGCTCTTCTGATGAAACTATTGATGAATGACAGCTCAATGAGCTCTTTGAAGGTTTAGAAACTGCTGAGAAAGCGCCCAGTTTAGACCATTTGTCGTGATGTAAATATAGATAAGAAGATGATATTATTATCAACTGACCAAGTGAAGCTATTTAGTCATTATAGGTAGCACATGACAAAGCTGTAATTAAGGCAAATGGAAAGTAAATCAAGTATTGAGTGAAAAATCAAAGGAGCAAGGTGTTAATAAAAAGTATATTTAATAATAAATCTATATACTTCATTATAATTGAAAATGGCATAGAATTATTGACTTTATTTTTTTTTTTTGATTTTTTACTTAGTGTCATAAGCTGAAGATATTCCTATACTATATAAAGTGCATTGACCTCCTACCACATATTAGCTATCAACCTTTGTCTCTTTCTGTTTTTCCTTTTTCTTTGTATTTCTATTGCTTCCTTTATGGTTCCCTTTTGAACCGCTTCACATGTGCCTTCTTTCTTATTTCTGAGCTCTTGTTGTGCTGTCCTTGACACTTGAACACCTTTAATGTACTACACATTATAGATTAAGAAATTAAACATAAGATAAATAAAGTATTTATAAAGCCATGAAATATATAATAATATCTTTTAATATATTATGAATTAGTATAACTATTTGATTTGTTTTTGGCCAAGATCTTCTTAAACTTTCAATAAGTGATGGTCCTTTTCAAATGATTGAGTGGAAAAAATTGTTGAAGGCTCGTCCTGGTCTATAAAAGCATTAGCAAGTGCTGAGATTAATCGATGCGGTCCTATTCCCACTCAGAACTGGTCTGATCATTGATCTGAATTTTCACTGCCGAATCGTCTGGAAGACTCATAAGAAGTGGAAGCGATGCCACCGATCAGAACGATCTTTACTGAATAACTCTCAGTGGGATGCATCTTTATTGATTCTCGATGTCAGCCCTAGCGGCATCATAGCGCAGTCGCAGCCTTAGTTCTAGCTGGCTTTCAACTCGTCTTCCACCATGATCACGTCCTAGCCGGAGTCTCACTGTGCCCAGTCTGCGACATTGGCCAATTCCCAGGAATCCGTTGGATTTTTGGGCGGCATCACAGATAGGTTAACTGCAATAGCTGCCAGAATCCTGCTTCCACTTACAACATGGGCGAGTGTCCCTCATAGTGTGAGTGCTGTACGTTATATTTACCCCGCTACTTTGGCGTCTTTGGAATTCCCCACAATGGCGGTGGTTTAATCGCACCTGTTGAGATGATGTATCTATAATATAGTTCATCTTATACACCAAGTGTATTCATGTACATTGCCATGTCCTACCCACGTCGCAGTTCACTCCTCACGTACCCAAGAGTGCATTCCCGTAATATATCCCTACACGTTGTGTATATTCCCGCATACGCACAGTCACGCACTGTGTATTCCCAAAGCACTCAATTGGTGCTCCCAGTTCAAGTCACACGACTTTAAATTAAAATGCGCGCATTTTTACGCAGTTTTCCTCTCGTGACCTGACTGACTGACTGTCAATCTGACTATCTGACTGACAATCCTCGCGATGGCTGGAGTAAATGACGTTCCTTGCGCTGACAGACTGACGGACGACGACATGACATGACTATACGTGTGAACATTGGATCGATATGACCGAGATAACCGCGATGTTGCGTGGATCTCAATCGCAGTGACCGCGGGTTGAATTGCTTCGACAGATCAACCTGACGTGCCGGATGATTGATGCACCTTGGAACTACGGCTATGTGCTCGCCTAGATCAATTGACATGTTCAGCGAGACGAAAGAACGTGGAATAGCTATTATGCACTTGTGTATTACAGACATATTTGTCGGCTCAGCCGATATTATTCTCTACGAAAGGAAAATCTGAAAACCGCACAGTATCCTTCTGGTAATGCATCGGCATCGACTATTCTCTCTTCAGATACTCGAAGATTAAATCCTCACACATATCGTGACCTTGCAAGACATCTTCCACACCTATCTGCACAAAATGACTACTGTTATCTCCCCATCCGAACGAAAGAATTAACGAATCGTCGAGATAGCCGGTAGCAAGCTCACTGCAGGACAACGCTTGTTTGCGAAAGTTCAAAGATACCGTATATATCTGCTCACTTGTCGGAATTCCCACTAATTAGCAAAAATGAAGAATCATACAGTATA